>OKTX01000941.1_pt1 | contig 12098 bp, 10 predicted proteins | sample 1606261 | NCBI WGS metagenome assembly OKTX01 (sample SAMEA3879543, study PRJEB24766) | human gut metagenome | biome: human-associated habitat; feature: feces | place: USA | collected 1985/1987 | reverse complement strand
TCCTGCTCCTTGGGGAAGACACAGCCGATCTGCATTTTCATCAGCTCGGCGGTGCGCTCGCCCACCAGCACGTTGTGCTTGCGGCGCATATACTTGACGATGGCCTCGTTGAACTGGTCGCCGGCCACCTTGATGGAGGCGCTCTCCACCACGCCGGAGAGGGAGATGACGGCGATGTCGCTGGTGCCGCCGCCGATATCCACCACCATGTGGCCGTCGGGCTTGGAGATGTCGATACCCGCGCCGATGGCCGCCGCCACAGGCTCTTCGATGAGGTACACCCGGCGCGCACCGGCCTGGATGCCGGCGTCCACCACGGCACGCTCCTCTACCTCGGTGATGCCGGAGGGCACGCACATGATGACACGGGGCTTGAACAGCTGGAAGCCGCCCACCACCTTGTGCAGGAACTCGCGGAGCATGCGCTCGGTCATGTCGTAGTCGGAGATGACGCCCTCGCGCAGCGGGCGGATGGCCACGATGTTGCCGGGGGTACGACCCAGCATGGCCTGCGCCTCGGCGCCCACCTTGAGAAGCTTGCCTGTATTTTTGTCGATAGCCACCACAGACGGCTCGTTGAGCACAACGCCCTTCCCCTTCACATACACCAGTACGGAGGCGGTACCCAGATCAATACCGATATCCTTTGCAATAGAACACATAATGCTGCACCTCTGCTTTATCTTTTGTTTCGGGCGCGGTGCGCCCGCTGTCATCCAGCTTCCATTATACCGGCACATACCGCGTTTTGCAACAGCGGAAATGAAATTCGCGCCATTTTCTGTATTCTGCACGGCTGCGCCGCGCTTCATACCTCACTTGTCCCGCACCATGGCCAGCGTCAGGCACACCACGTCCGCCGCGCCCGCTTCCCGCAGTATCCGGACACACTCGCTGAGGGTGGCGCCGGTGGTGAGGATATCGTCGATCAGCAAAAATCGCTTGCCCCGGATGGCCGCAGGCTCCACCGCTTCGTACACGTTCAGCACATTGGCGCGGCGCGCCGCCGAATCGTCGAGGCCGGACTGGGGCGGATTGTCAGTGATCTTGCGCAGTGTCTCCTGCGGCTCCACGTGCCAGTCCACGCACAGGCTGGCGCACAGCATACGCGACTGGTCGAAGCCACGCTTTTTCAGGCGCTGTTTGCTCACCGGCACCCAGGTGACGGCATCGAAGCGGTCGGCGTAGACCTCCGCCGCCTTTTCGGCCATCAGCACACCGTAGGCGTTCAGGTCCTCGATGCGCCGCTTGAATTTGAAGGCCAGAAGGGCGTCGCGGACGCGGCCCTCGTAATACAGCGGCGCGGCACATTCGCCGAAGGTGCCGGTGCGTACCTTATCGCACCGGGGCAGCGACGCCTTGCACGCCTCGCACAGCAGCTCCCGGCCCGCCACGCGCCCGCAGAAGGGGCACTTGCGGGGGAAAAAGAAGTCCAGCAAGCCCCGCTGGGCCTTGTCCAATGCGTCGTTGATACTACCGTTATTGCTCATGGTATCCCTCCTTCAGTCGGCGGCGCAGGCCGCTGTACCGGCGCTGCTGCTTGTTGTTGGCGGCCATCTGGGCCAGGACGGTATCGTCCCCGGCGAGGATAAGCAGCCTGCGGGCACGGGTGATAGCTGTGTACAGCACGCCGCGCACCAGCAGCGACGGCGCGGCGGACGCCGCGGCCAATATCACCGCCGGATACTCGCTGCCCTGGGATTTATGTACGGTGACGGCGTAGGCCATATCCAGCTGGCTCAGCAGGTCAGCGGTGTACACCGCCGTGCGGTCGTCAAACCGCAGGGTGATGAGCTCGCCGCCGGGGTCGATGTCCTGAATAACGCCCACGTCGCCGTTGAAAATACCGCTGCCGCCGGAGCCATCCTCCTTCTCCCACAGCACGTCGTAGTTGTTCCGGGTCTGCATGACCCGGTCACCCACCCGGAACGTCATGTCGCCCCACTGCTTCTGGCGCTTACCGCGCTCCGGCGGGTTCAGCGCCGCCTGCAGGGCCCGGTTCAGCGCCGCCGTACCGCAGGGGCCCTTTCGGGTGGGGGAGAGCACCTGTATCTGGTCGGGGGGGATGTGCATATTCTTGGGCAGGCGGTCGCGGCACAGCTCCACCACCGTCTGCACCAGACGATCCGGCGCGCGGCGGCGCAGGAAGAAGAGGTCGCCGCTGCCGCTGTTCTCCAGCGGCGGCAACTCGCCGCGGTCCACGGCGTGGGCGGCGCGGATGATGGCCGACTGCTCCGCCTGACGGAACACCTGGGTCAGGGACACCGCCGGCACCACACCGCTGCGGAGCATATCCCCCAGCACGCTGCCGGGGCCTACGGAGGGCAGCTGGTCCGGGTCGCCCACCAGCACCAGGCGGCTTCCCGGCCGCATGGCCTCCAGCAGGGAGCGCATCAGCTCGATATCCACCATGCTCATCTCGTCCACGATGACAGCGTGGACCTCCAGCGGATCCTGTGCGTTCTTCTTAAAGGCCGTCTGGCCGGTGAGCTCATTGTAGCTCATGCCCAGGGCACGGTGGATGGTCTGGGCCTCCCGGCCCGTCACCTCGCCCAGGCGCTTGGCGGCGCGGCCAGTGGGCGCCAGCAGCGCCACATCCAGCCCCATACGCTCGTACAGAGACACGATGCCCCGCAGAGACGTGGTCTTGCCGGTACCGGGGCCGCCGGTCAGCAGCAGTATACCGCCCTGGGCCGCCAGGCACACCGCCTGCCGCTGCAGAGGCGCATAGGCCACGCCCTGTTCCTTTTCAATGTCATCGATGACCTTCTCCGCCCGGGGCAGCACCTCCACCGGCGTCCGCACCAGCGACAGCAGGCGCTCCGCCACGAAGGTCTCCGCCTGGTACAGCCGGGGCAGATAGCAGCCCTGCACCCCGGCGATGGTCTTTTCCACCACGCCGAAGCCCTCGATAAGCTTGTCCAGCGCCAGCTCCAGCTCGTCCGGCGTCACCGCCAGCAGCTGCGACGTGGCGAAGAGCAGCTTCTCGCGGGGCAGGAACACATGGCCGTTGGCGGCGTTGTGCTCCAGCTCATAGGTCAGCGCCGCCCGCAGGCGGCAGGGATCGTCCCCGCCAAAGCCCAGGCTGATGGCGATCTCGTCCACCGTGGAGAAATCCACCCCGTACTGGGCCCGGGACAGGATATATGGGTCATCCCGCAGAGCCTGGATGGCCCCGTCGCCGTAGGTGCGCTGGAGGGGCATGGCCAGATACACCGGCAGGTCATACCGGGCCAGGAACTCCATCAGCTGGCGCAGGCCCGTCAGCGCACGGAAGGCATCGGACAGCTCCTTCGCCCTCTGGGCGGTGATGCCCTTGATGCACCGCAGGCGCTCCGGCTCCCGCTCGATGACCAGCAGGGTGTCCGTGCCGAAGCGCTCCACCAGCCGCTGTGCGGTGGCGGGACCAACACCCTTGAGGATGCCGGAGGACAGGTAGGCGATCATGTCCTCCTCACGCTCCGGCATCCGGCGCTCCACGCTCTCGGCGGTGAGCTGGCTGCCGTGGACGGGATGGACGCTCCACACGCCGGTGACGGTCATGCCCTCGCCGGCGGCGGCACAAGGGATACAGCCCACCACGGTGACAGGCTCCTCCTCGCCCTCCACGGTCAGCAGCAGCACGGTATAGCCGTTCTCCTCGTTATGAAAGATGACGTTCTCTACGGTGCCCTCCACGGTCACGCGCTCGCCCATCGGCTCACCTCCCCTGTTCGGCGGTATTCTCCTCCGTATAGTACGCCGCCAGCTCCTGGGGCGTCAGCAATTTCGTGTTCATATCGGACAGCAGCGCCGCGGCGCGGCGGCCCTCGTCGGTCAGTCCGCAGTCCACCAGCAGCACCGGCAGACGGCGGCTCTGGGCCAGACGGCGCAGCGTCACATCCAGTCCCGTCCCGTCTCCGGAGACCCGGACCAGATACACCGCGTCCACCGGGCGCTCACGCCACAGCAGCAGCGATGCCGCCAACCATATCAGCGCCGTGACGCCGATGGCCGCCAGCGCGGCGACCACGCCGTCCTGCAAAAGCTCCATGCAGCCACTTCCCCCCTGCCCCATCCTATGCGGCAGGGGGAAGGCCGGTCACTTCAGGTATTTTTTCAGATACTGGCCGGTGTAGGACGCCGGGCAGGCGGCGATCTCCTCCGGCGTGCCGCAGGCCACCACCGTACCGCCGCCCACACCGCCCTCCGGGCCCAGGTCGATGATATAGTCGGCACACTTGATCACGTCCAGGTTGTGCTCAATGACCAGCACCGTATTGCCGCCGTCGGTGAGCCGCTGGAGCACCTCCAACAGCTTCCGCACGTCATCGGCGTGGAGGCCGGTGGTGGGCTCGTCCAGAATATACACCGTCCGCCCTGTGGCGCGGCGGCTCAGCTCCGTAGCCAGCTTGACGCGCTGGGCCTCGCCGCCGGAGAGGGTGGTGCTGGGCTGGCCCAGCTTCACATAGCCCAGCCCCACATCCCGCAGGGTGGTCAGCTTGTCACAGATGGCGGGCACGGCGGAGAAGAACTCCCACGCCTCGTCCACGGTCATATCCAGCACGTCGGCGATGTTTTTGCCCTTGTAGCGGACCTCCAGCGTCTCGCGGTTATAGCGCTTGCCGCGGCAGATCTCGCAGGGGACGTACACATCCGACAGGAAGTGCATCTCGATCTTCAGCATACCGTCGCCGCCGCAGGCCTCGCAGCGGCCACCCTTGGTGTTGAAGGAGAACCGGCCCGGTCCGTAGCCCCGGGCCTTGGCGTCCGGGGTAGAGGCGAACAGATCGCGGATCAGGTTGAACAGGTTGGTATAGGTGGCCGGGTTGGATCGGGGCGTCCGGCCGATGGGGCTCTGGTCGATGGCAATGACCTTGTCCAGCTGCTCCATGCCCTCGATGGCGTCGTGCTTGCCGGGGCGCACCTTCATGCGGTTCAGCTGGGCGCCCAGCGCCTTGAACAGCACCTCGTTGATCAGAGAGGATTTTCCGCTGCCGCTGACGCCGGTGACACAGGTGAACGTCCCCAGAGGGATGGACACGTCGATATGCTTCAGGTTGTTCTCCCGGGCGCCGCGGACGGTCAGCAGCCTGCCATTGCCCCTGCGGCGCTGTGCCGGCAGGGGGATGGTGCGTTTGCCGCTGAGGTACTGGCCCGTCAGGCTGTCAGGGTTCGCCATGACCTCCTCCGGGGTGCCGCAGGCCACCACCTGCCCGCCCAGGGCACCGGCGCCGGGACCGATGTCGATAAGATAGTCGGCGGCGCGCATTGTGTCCTCGTCGTGCTCCACCACGATGAGGGTATTGCCCAGATCGCGGAGGCGCTGCAGCGTGGCCAGCAGCTTGTCGTTATCCCGCTGGTGCAGGCCGATGGAGGGCTCGTCCAGGATATACAGCACGCCCATGAGGCTGCTGCCGATCTGGGTAGCCAGACGGATACGCTGGCTCTCGCCGCCGGACAGGGTGCCCGACGCGCGGGAGAGGGTCAGATAGCTCAGGCCCACGGACTGCAGAAAGCCCAGACGGGCGTGGATCTCCTTCAGGATCTGGGCGGCGATGATCTGCTGGTTGCCGGTCAGGTCCAGATGGTCGAAAAAGGCCAGGGCGTCGTCCACCGGCAGGGTAGTGGCGTCGTAGATGGACTTGCCGCCCACGGTGACGGCCAGCGCCTCCGGCCGCAGGCGCTTACCCTGGCAGGCCGGGCAGGGGCAGGGGGTCATCAGGCCCTCGATCTCCTTCTTGCTGGCATCGGACTGGGTCTCCTGATACCGGCGCTCCAGGTTGTTGCAGATGCCCTCGAAGGCCTGGTACAGCACACCCTTGCCCCGGGGTTGGTCATAGTGGAGCTCCAGCTTTTCGCCGCCGGTGCCGTAGAGGATGACGTTCTTCACCTCGTCGCTGAGCGTCCCGTAGGGCTGGGTCAGGGAGAAGCGGTACCTCTTGCTGAGCGCCTCAAAGTACATGCGGCTGATGCCGTCGGAGCGGATGGACGCCCAGCCGGTGGCGGTGATGGCGCCGTCCAGAATGGACTTGGACTCGTCCGGCACGATCAGCGCCGGGTCAGCCTTCAGCTGCACGCCCAGACCGGTGCAGGTGGGGCAGGCGCCGAAGGGACTGTTGAAGGAGAACAGGCGGGGCGTCAGCTCCTCGATGGAGACGCCGCAGTCCTCGCAGGCGTAGTTCTGGGAGAAGGTGATGTCCTTCTCCTCGCGGAGCAGGTTGACGGTGACAAGGCCGCCGGCCAGGTTGGAGGCCGTCTCCACTGAGTCGGTCAGCCGGCCTGCGATGTCCGGGCGGACGATCAGTCGGTCCACCACGATGTCGATGCGGTGCTTGAGGTTCTTCTCCAGAGAGATGTCCTCGGAGAGTTCGTACATATTGCCGTCCACCCGGGCCCGGACGAAGCCGGACCGACGGGCATCCTCCAGCACCTTGGCGTGCTCGCCCTTGCGTCCCCGCACCACCGGGGACATGATCTGAATGCGTGTGCCCTCCGGCAGCGCCATGATCTGATCGATGATCTGATCCACCGTCTGCCGCCGGATCTCCTTGCCGCAGTGGGGGCAGTGGGGCGTGCCCACCCGAGCCCACAGCAGACGCAGATAGTCGTAGATCTCCGTCACCGTGCCCACGGTGGAGCGCGGGTTCTTGCTGGTGGTCTTCTGGTCGATGGAGATGGCCGGGGACAGGCCCTCGATGTAATCCACGTCGGGCTTGTCCATCTGCCCCAGGAACATACGGGCGTAGGAGGACAGGCTCTCCACATACCGCCGCTGACCCTCGGCATAGATGGTGTCAAAGGCCAGGGAGCTTTTGCCGGAGCCGGAAAGGCCCGTCAGCACCACCAGCTTATCCCGGGGGATGGTGACATCGATGTTTTTCAGGTTGTTCTCCCGCGCACCCTTAATGAAAATTTCAGTCTGCATGGTATGCCTCATTTCTGCAACATATGGTTGCAGATAAGTGTAGTGAAATCAATTTTTAATGTCAACAGCGAAATAATTTTTATACGATCACGTCAGCCGTTTTCGCCCGCAGGAGAGCGATAAGGGCGTTGGGATCACACTCCACCTGATGGCCGATCTTCCCGGCGGAGACACAGATGGTGCCGTATAGCAGTGCTGTCTCGTGGAACACCGTGGGAAACTGCTTTTTCATGCCCACCGGGCTGCATCCGCCGTGGACATAGCCGGTCAGGGGCAGCAGCTCTTTCTGTGGCAGCATGGCCACGGACTTCTCCCCCACCGCTTTGGCGGCCTTTTTCAGGTCCAGATTCTCGGCCACCGGGATGTCGAACACATAGTATGCCCCGCTGGCGGCCTTTGTCACCAGGGTCTTGAACACCTGCTCCGCCGGCTGGCCCAGTATCTGCGCCACGGACACACCGTCAATGGGGCCGTCCGGGTCGTAGCTGTGGGCGGTGTAGGGTATTTTCTTCTGGTCCAGCGTCCGCATGACGTTGGTTTTTTCCTCTTTGTTCTTTGCCATAGGGACAGCCTCCTTATCTGTTTACGCATACAGGGCGATGAGGGACAGTATCAGGATATGCACGGGGTAAAAGGCGTAAAAGCCGTACTGCACCGCCCGGTTGGAATAGCCGAGCCGGCCATTGTAGAGCCAGAGGGGCAGCAGTGCCGCCAGCGACCACAGTTCGATGGACACGCCGCCCATAATGCCGATGCTGAACACCGCCAGTCCCACCGCCTGCGCCGTTCGCTTCACGACGGTGCCGCAGGACACGCGGCGGACACCGTAGAACAGCACCACCAGCAGCATACCCCAGCCCCGATAGTCCGTCCCGGCCAGCTCCAGCAGGCAGAACGCGGCGGCCACGGCCGCGCCGGTGAGCAAAAAGGCCGCCGGCGTTTTCTTTCGCAGCGCCCAATCGACGCACCAGCAGATCAGCGCACCGGCCAACAGCGTCCACAGCACGTTCTGGGAATAGGGATACCACACCGTGCCGCCCACCATCAGGTCGAAGGGGACTTCGGACAGCAGGGCAAACGCCAGCAGCCGCAGGGCGTATTTCCTCCGATCGCGGGTATAGACGCAGCCCTCGGCGATGAGGAAGCAGAAGATGGGAAAGGCGAGCCGCCCGATGCAGCGCAGCCACAAAACCGTTGGGAACAGCGTGTGCCCCATGTGGTCAATGAACATGGTGCAGGCGGCGATGAGCTTCAGGTGAAAGCCGTTCAGGACTTGACTGGTTTTTCTTCGCATTTTTTATCTCCATTGGCCAGCAGGATCACGCAGCCGAACACGCAGGCCATACCCAACACGGTCCAGACGGTCAGCGCCTCCTTAAACACGAACACGCCCACCAGCGTCTCCACCACCGGCTCGATGTTGGTGATGATGGACGCCCGGCCGCTCTCCACGCCCTCAAGCCCCTTCGTATAGAAGATGTAGGGCAGCACCGTGGCCACGATCACCACACCGCACACGCCCACAATGCCCTGCGTGCCGGAAAAGGCCAGCGGCAGCGTCTCGAAGTCCGCGAAAAATACCGAGCCAAGCCCCGCCACCAGAAATGTCCAGTAGATCATGGTATAGCTCTCGTAATGGGCCAGACCGTAGTGGGCAAACACCGTATAGCTGGCGTAGCACAGGCCGGACAGCACGCCCAGACCGATACCCGCCCAGGAGGCGGTCATATCGCCGCCGATGATGCCGCTGACCATCACGCATCCCAGCAGGGACACCACCAGGGCGATGAGCTTGCGCTTCGTCAGCGGTGTCTTCCACAGCACGGCGCTGAAAATGACCACAAAGGACGGGGCCAGATACAGCAGCACCGCCGCCACCGACAGGGAGCACATGGTCTGGCACTGGAAGTAGACCAAGCTCAGCGTCAGGATGCTGAGCAGTCCGGAGCACAGGAAAATGGGCAGATGCTTCAGCTTGATGCGGAACACCTGACGGTGGAACAGGGCGAACACGATGGTCAGGATCAATAGCGTGCCGAAGTTCCGGATGAACACCCGGTTGCCCAGCGATACGCCCACCTCCGTGAGCATACGGTTGGAAAAACCGATAAAGCCCCAGCACACGGCGCTGAGGATCACATAGATATAGGAAAGGTACTTTTTCATAGGTCGTTTCTCGGTTCGGTTTATTTCTCACTCCGCAGCTCGATGATCTGATCCCGCAGCAGGGCGGCATATTCGAATTCCAGCATACGGCTGGCCTCTTTCATTTCCTTCTCCAGACGTGCGATGGTCTCAGCTCGCTCACGGTCAGAAAGCTTCTTCTTCGACAGCTTGGAGGCCTCCTCGGCGCTGTGGCTGATCTCCACCATCTCCCGCACGCCCTTGCGGATGGTCTGGGGCACGATGCCGTGCGCCTTATTGAAGTCGTCCTGTAATTTCCGCCGCCGCTCCGTTTCGTCCATGGCGGCGCGCATGGAGGGCGTGACGGTGTCGGCGTACAGGATCACCAAGCCCTCGGCGTTGCGGGCGGCGCGGCCGATGGTCTGGATCAGGCTCGTTTCGCTGCGGAGGAAGCCCTCCTTGTCCGCGTCCAGTATGGCCACCAGACTGACCTCCGGCAGGTCAAGCCCCTCCCGCAGCAGGTTGATGCCCACCAGCACGTCGAACTCGCCCAGCCGCAGGTCGCGGATGATCTCCATGCGCTCCAGCGCCGACACGTCGGCGTGCATGTACCGCACACGGATGCCAAGTCCCCGGAAGTGCGCCGTCAGATCCTCCGCCATCTTCTTCGTCAGCGTCGTCACAAGCACGCGCTCATTGCGCGCGGCGCGGGCGTTGATCTCGCCCACAAGGTCGTCGATCTGCCCCGTGACGGGCCGCACCTCCACGCGCGGATCGAGCAGACCAGTCGGACGTATGACCTGCTCCACGATCTGCCCCGCGCGCTCGCGCTCATAGTCGCCCGGCGTCGCGGAGACATAGATGCGCTGATGCACACGCTGTTCAAATTCCTCGAACCTGAGCGGGCGGTTATCGTAAGCGCAGGGCAGGCGGAAGCCGTACTGCACCAGCGCGTCCTTGCGCGCGCGGTCGCCGTTGTACATCGCCCGCACCTGCGGCAGCGTGACATGGCTCTCATCCACAAAGAGCAGAAAGTCCTTGGGGAAGTAGTCGAGCAGCGTCATGGGCGCAGACCCCTCGGGCCGCGCGGAAATGACGCGCGAATAGTTCTCGATGCCCGTGCAGTAGCCCAGCTCGCGCATCATTTCGATGTCGTACCTCGTCCGCTGGTGGATGCGCTGCGCCTCCACCGCCTGTCCGTTGTCGGTGAAGAATTTCTCCCGCACCTCCAGCTCGCGCTCGATCTCCTCGATGGCGCGCTCCATCTTGTCCTTCGTCGTCACATAGTGCGACGCGGGATAGATCACCGTGTGCTGCAGGGTCTTCGTCACCACGCCGGTCACGGGCTGGAACTCGCGGATGGCGTCGATCTCGTCGCCGAAGAACTCCACGCGCACCGCGCGGTCGCGCCAGTAGGCGGGGTAGATGTCCACCGCGTCGCCGCGCACGCGGAAGCGGTTGCGCTCAAAGGCGACGTCGTTGCGCTCGTAACGGTCCTCCACCAGACGGCGCAGCAGCTCGTCACGCTCCATCGTCTGTCCCGGGCGCAGCGAGATCATCAGCTTGGCGAAGTCGTCCGGCTCGCCGAGGCCGTAGATGCAGCTCACGGACGAGACCACGATCACGTCCCGCCGTTCGAGCAGCGCGCAGGTCGCGCTCAGCCGCAGGCGGTCGATCTCCTCGTTCGTCGAGGCGTCCTTGGCGATGTAGGTGTCCGTATGCGGGATATACGCCTCGGGCTGATAGTAGTCGTAGTAGCTGACGAAGTATTCCACCGCGTTCTCGGGAAAAAACTCCTTGAACTCCGCGCACAGCTGCGCGGCGAGCGTCTTGTTGTGCGCCAGCACCAGCGTGGGACGCTGGACCTTTTCGATCACGCTCGCCATCGTGAAGGTCTTGCCCGAGCCGGTCACGCCGAGCAGCACCTGCTCGTCCAGTCCCAATTCGACACCGCGCACAAGCGCGGCAATGGCCTCCGGCTGGTCGCCGGTCGCCTGAAACGGCGCATGGAGCTTGAATTCCATGGTCTGCCTCCTCAATCCAAAAGTCCGTTGTCGCGCAGGCACACAAAGTCCCCGTCCGCGACGATCACATGGTCCACCAGCTGCACACCGATGTCCGCAAGCGCCCGCTTGATCTGTAAGGTCGTTTGGTTGTCCTCCTTGCTCGGCAGCGCCACGCCGCTCGGATGGTTGTGCGACAGCACCACCAGGCTCGCGTTGGCGTTGAGCGCGTTTTCCACCACACGGCGCATATTGATCGTCACCTGATCCGGGCTGCCCTCCGCCAATCGGTAGCAGGCGAGCAGCTTGCCCTTCGCGTCCAGGCAGGCCTCGTAAAAGACCTCCCGCCGCTCGCCGAGGAACAGCTCGATGAAATACGCGCCGATGTTCTCGCGCGTGTTGAAAATGACCTCATGCCTTCCGCCGCTCGTGCGCACGCGGCGGCAGAGCGGGAAGAGCAGCCGGATGAGCGTCGCGGCGTTCTCGCCCACGCCCTCGACCTTCTGCAGCTCGTAGGCCGGCGCGGAAAACACGCCCTCGAGCGAGCCGAAGCGCTCGATCAGACGGTGCGCGATGGGGTTCGTGTCCTGCCGCGGAATGGCGTAATAGAGCAGCAGCTCCAACGCCTCATGGTCGGCAAAGGCGTCCAGCCCATGCTCGCGGAACTGCTCCTTTTTTCTCTGTCGGTGCCCCTCGTGTACGCTCATGCGCTCACCCTCTCCGCGTCGTTTTTGAAGTATATTATTGTACCACATTCCGCCGCGTAGTACAAGCACTTTTTCAAACAGATGTTCGCTCTGCTCCGAAATTCGGCGGCACAAAAGGCGAACGCCCACGGGCGTCCGCCTTTTCCGTTCATTCCAGCTCCAGCATCACGGGGCAGTGGTCGCTGCCGAAGATTTCCGCGCGGATCCTGCTGTCGCGGATTTCGCCGCGCAGGCGTTCGGAGACGAGGAAATAGTCGATGCGCCAGCCCGCGTTGTTGGCGCGCGCGTGGTACATGTAGGACCACCAGGAATAGGCGCCCACCGCGTCGGGGTAGATGGCGCGGAAGCTGTCGACAA
>OKTX01000936.1_pt1 | contig 12159 bp, 9 predicted proteins | sample 1606261 | NCBI WGS metagenome assembly OKTX01 (sample SAMEA3879543, study PRJEB24766) | human gut metagenome | biome: human-associated habitat; feature: feces | place: USA | collected 1985/1987 | reverse complement strand
TACGAGATTTGGAAATGAAGAAAGAAGACAGGAGAGGGACTCCTGAGAAATTTAAAATCTTAAGATCAGAATTAAGATGAAAATTCAGACCAGAAGTTCAGGATCTGCCTGTAAATCAGAAGATCATCAGAAGATCAGACAAAGAAGGGACTGCCGTATGAAGTGAAAGTTCAGATACGGCAGTCCCTTTGCATCTGCCGGTCAGGTAAAAATTTTCTTAAGCCTGATAACTGCGTTCCCTTTTGCAGATTCCCGTCGATTTGCCTGTTGTTGACGGATGAGAGAATCCAGCTTACGGAAATGTTCTTCTTCCCGTCGCTCTTTTGCCTGAAAGAGGTCGTCCATTTCCCGGAGTATATCAGAAGTTACTGTCTTACTGATTTGATCGGTGAGCGTGGAATTATTGTCTGTGACTACCTCGGAAAGCACGTCGCCGAGAAGAGATCTTACCTGTTCCAGTTGCGTCCGGGTAATGATTTCATCAGGGGTAACGGCAGCCGATGGCAGGGCGGCTGAAGATTTTTCAACAGAGTCCGGTGTGGGAACAGGATTCGTTCCGGCAGGAGCGGCTGCATTTGTGACTGGCTTTGCAGCTGCATCTGCGACAGTCTTTATGTCTGTTTTTGTGGCTGCACCTGCAAGTGCTTTTACAGCGGACTTTGCGGTTGTTTTTTCAGAGACCTTGTCCGCCTGACGCAGCCGGTTCCGGGTCTCATTTAATTGAGGAATAAGCAGCTTCAGGTCTCTCAGAAGCATTCCTTCATCTTTTAGTCTTTTGATACAGCAGAAAAGCTGTATGTCATCTTCGGTATAATATCGATGTCCCATTTCCGTTCTGCCGATCGAAAGTCCAAGCTCTTCTTCCCAGTAGCGTAGAACATGAGATTCGACATGCACTTTTTTTGCGGCTTCGGAAATCATAAATCTGACTTCCCCCATGGATATCTATACCTCCTATCTGACATGGCATATTACAGTTCACCTTTAAGGGGTGAACTGTAATTCTTGCTTTATTATAGCATAAGCTGTTCCGGGAATGCCGGCTAATCGTTCGTCAAATTGTGGCATATATCACGGGAATTACAACCGGATTCGCAGTTTCCAGAGTTGCAGCCTCCGGAATTGCAGATACTTCATTGTTTCTATATTTTATGCAGTGAATGTCCGTTTGTTTCAGAAAAGAAAAAGTCCTGCAGCGGCTGAACTTCATCAGCCGGGCAGGACTTTTTTGCTCTGTGATCACGTTGCGTCTGTAATCTTAAGCCTCGGAGATAGCACCTACTGGACAGGCAGCCTCACATGCTCCACAATCGATGCAGGAATCAGCATCAACAACATATGTATCTTCGCCTTCAGAAATTGCACTTACCGGACATTCAGCTTCGCAAGTACCACACTTTACACATTCATCACTAATTACACGTGCCATGGGTATGTATCCTCCTTTTTTGATTTCAAAACGGACAACTTCCGTTTCGTTATCTACATTCTAATACAAGAATCTAAAATATACAAGGGTTGAAACTGTATTTAATCGAATACCTTCCGGGCAGATACGAGTTAGTCATGACTGTCTTTTTCCCCGTATTTTAAAGGGATTATACGCTTTCAAATTCCTCCACGATCTCTTTGGACGGGGCCTTTGTAAGCAGGCTTACAAGGACGATCGCTGCACAGGATACAAGGAATGCCGGAAGCAGTTCGTAGATATCCCACGCACCACCGAGCGGGCGTACCAGGTATTTCCAAATGAAGACCATTGCTCCGCCGGAAATCATTCCGGCTAAAGCACCCTGCCAGTTAGAACGTTTCCAGAACAATGCAAAGAGGACAACCGGTCCGAATACAGCACCGAAGCCGGCCCATGCAAAAGATACGATATTGAAAACAGAACTGTTCGGATCTCTTGCAAGGAAGACTGCAACCAGTGCAATGATAAGCAGGGTAATACGATCCGCAAACATCGAACCTTTCTTTCCTGTCTTTTTCTTCAGAAAATCTCCCAAAAGGTCTGAAGAAACGGAGGAAGAAGCAGCAAGTAACTGTGAATCAGCCGTTGACATGGTGGAGGCAAGGATACCTGCGATGATCGTTCCCGCAAGAAGTGCCGGAAGTACACCATGCTGGCTCATCAGGTCAGCAATCTTAACAATGATCGTCTCTGAAGCAGAACCCTCCAGTGGGATCAGTTCACCGGCTGCTGTCATGGCAAGTCCGATGATACCGATCAGCACTGCAACTGCAAGAGAAATGACAACCCATCCGGTTGCAACTTTTCTGGACAGCTTTAATTTCTCTTCATCTTCAATGGCCATAAAGCGGAGCAGGATATGTGGCATGCCGAAATATCCAAGTCCCCATGCAATCATGGATACGATACTGATAATCGGATAAGGCTGTTCTGTTCCTGAAACCGGATCGTAAGTCGTGTGCATTGTAAGATATCCCGGGAGAGACTGGGCGTTCTCAACAACAGCAGACACACCTCCGGCTACATTAATACCAAAGATAAATACAATAATCAGTGCGATCGACATAATGATGCTCTGGATAAAATCTGTGGTGGATGCGGCAAGGAATCCGCCCAGTGTTGTATAGCCGACGATGATCAATGCACTGATGACCATGGCAACCTGATAATTGATCCCGAACAGGCTGGAAAAAAGCTTTCCGCAGGCGGCAAAACCGGAAGCGGTATACGGGATAAAAAAGATTACGATGAAAATAGCACCGATCGACTGGAGAATTTTTTTCTCATCACGGTAGCGGTTGCTGAAAAAGGATGGAAGGGTAATAGAATTTCCTGCTACATGAGTATAGCGGCGGATTCTTTTTGCTACGATCCTCCAGTTCAGATAAGTACCGATGGCAAGTCCGATGGCTGTCCAGCCGGCATCGGCAACTCCGGTCAGATAAGCAAGTCCCGGAAGTCCCATCAGAAGCCAACTGCTCATGTCAGAAGCTTCGGCACTCATGGCGGTAACAAGAGGACCTAATTTTCTGCCTCCCAGATAGAAATCTGCGGAGTCGTTGTTGTTCTTGGAGCAACGATAGCCCACATAAAGCATACATCCTAAATAGACGAGGATCGCGAGCGTGATGCAGAGATGTGCTGTTGTCATTTGATTCATTCCTTTCTTTTTATATGTAACAGTCTGAATGCAGTATATAAGGACTGGTAACTCAGCAGTTACAGATTATACAATAAACATCAACATTTTAACATAAATCAGGCTTTTATACAAGAAAGCGACAGAAAAGGAGAAGAAAAATGGCGGAAATTTAATGTAAAACGAGTGGTCAGAGGATGAAAAATGCAGGTTAAAAGAAGATTTCATCATTTTTTAAGAAAAAACTACTTCCTTTTTGCGGAGTTTCGTGTATCATAGTGGATTGAGAGCCTGAACAGGATAAGGAAAGTATGTAAAGCGGAGGAATATGATGAAAAGACGTTATGTGGCTATGATCAGTGCGGTTCTTTGTTCCGCAATGATATTGAGTGCCTGTGGCAATTCAAAAAAAACAGAGAGTATTTATACCGGGGATAAGACAGAAGTTCCGGCATGGCAGGCGAATCTGGATGCCATTTCACCTTCGGCATATGCAGATGTAGAGGGGCTGGATTTAGAGCCGGGAACTTATATTTCCGTGATCGGAAGAGCCGGAGGGACACCTTACTGGGATGAAGTAAAGAAAGGTGTGGAGCAGGCAGCCGAGGATCTTAATGAGAGTCTTGGATACAGCGGAGATGATAAGATCAAGGTGGTATACAATGCCCCGGATGAGAATGATAATATTGATGAGATGGTCAACATTTTAGATGAAGAGCTTGCAAGATATCCCGATGTGATTGCGGTATCCAGTATTGATGAGAGTGCTTCGGAGGTTCAGTTTGATCTTGCGACTGCGAACGGGATTCCGATCGTAGCGTTTGATTCAGGAAACAGTTATCAGGGAATCCAGTGTATCTGCCGGACAGATAATAAAGAAGCCGCAAAGACGGGTGTGAAGAAATTATGTGAGGCTATCGGTGACAGTGGGGAAATTGCCCTTCTGCTTAATGATTCTGTATCGGAGAATGGAAAAGAAAGAGAAGCCGGTGTAAAAGAGGAGATTAAGGCAAATCATCCTGATGTATCCGTAGTAGAGACGATCTATGTAGATGAACTGGATCAGTTAAAGCGGAAAGCAGCGGCAGAGCAGCTTGGGATGTCTGCAGAAGATCTGGCTGCAGCAGAAGCAGGAGAAAAGATGGATGATGCAGCTCAGACGACAGGCACTGCAAATGGAAGTGGTACAGATACAGCAGAAACTTCTGCAAATGGCGATGACGGAACGGCAGCCGGAGGAACAGATACAGCAACGAAGGACGGAGCAACCGCACCGACTGTAGCGGAAAAGTTTGAGGAAGTAAAGTCGGCAGCCGACAAAATGAGTAACGAAGAGGCGGTTGCGTATTACCTGAAAAAGCATCCGGAACTGAAAGGGATCTTTGCATTGAATGAAACTTCTACCCAGTTGGGGATTCAGGTGCTGGATGAACTGGACAATTCCGATGAAATTCAGATTGTAGGATTTGATGCAGGAAAAGAACAGGTGAAAGCACTGGAGGACGGAGAACTGGATGGACTGGTTGTACAGAATCCATTTGGAATGGGATATGCGGCAGTGATCGCATCTGCCCGTACAGTTCTTGAGATTGGAAATGAAGCGGAAGTGAATACGGGGTATGTATGGGTGACGGCAGAGAATATGGATGATGCCGATATTAAACCGCTGGTTTACAAATAAAATCCAGAGAGCAGTTTACAGACAGGAAAAGTATTACAGCAAAAAGCAACAGAAAAAAATACCCGGGATGAGAGAATCTTGAAAGATCGTCATCCCGCTTTTCTTATCAGTTTTCCTCCTAATCCTGACTGGCTTTGCTCAGAGAAAAGATAAATTCCGTACCGACTCCTTCGGTGCTGATGACATTGATATGCTCATCGTGAGCCTGGATCACTTCCTTGACAATAGCAAGCCCCAGTCCGGTTCCCTTCTTATCCTTTCCACGGGACAGATCAGATTTATAGAAACGTTCCCAGATTTTATTCAGTTCTTTTTTCGGAATACCGATTCCCTGATCTTTTACAGAGACAAAGATCTTATCATTTTTTCCTGATACTTCCACAAAAACAGAAGATTCATTTTCGCTGAATTTGATTGCGTTATCAATCAAGTTGTAAAGAACCTGCTGGATTTTCCGCTTATCTGCACAGACAAAAACCGCATCAGGAAGCAGCAGCAACTGAATGGAAATGTGCTTCGGTGTGCAGACTCCCTCGAAAGAGAGGGCTGTATTCTTGATCACTTCCTGAATATCAAAGGTGGTTTTGTCTAAAAGCAGCTCTTTGGTATCAAATTCGTTGAGAGTGAGCAGGTCGGTAGTAAGGTCGGTCAGTCGTTCCACCTCGAACAGGATGATATTCAGGTACTTTTCATGTAATTCCGGTGGGATTGTTCCGTCGGTCATTGCCTGCACATAACCTTTGATGGAGGTCAGCGGTGAGCGGAAATCATGGGAAACATTTGCTACGATCTTTTTCTGATAATCATCCATGTCTTTTAACTGCACAGACATGAAGTTCAGGGAGGCAGAAAGATATCCCATTTCATCATGAGAATGAACCGGGATCGCATAATCCAGGTTCCCCATGGCGTACTGCTTGGCGGCCTCTGTGATCTGCCGCAGCGGGCGGTAGACAAAGAAGTGGAATCCCAGCAGGAAAATGAAAGACAGTCCGAAGATCACTGCCAGAGTAATGTAAACCGGACGCATCAGAAGCGAACACTGCTTTTGGATGTCAGAAACCGGATGATGGATCAGCAGATATCCCTTTGTTGAGAATCCTTGAGTGACCGGTGCCATGACAGTAATAAAATCCTCGTCAAAGTAATCGTGGTAAGTTCCGGTAATGTACTGGCTGTTAATGATCAGATATCCCTTTGTATAAAATCCCTGTGTGACAGGAGCCATTACAGTAATCATATCTTCCTGAAAATAATTATGATAGGTTCCGATCATGTACTGGTTGCTCCCGATTTCGGCCGGATCAAAATTTTCAATCGTACGGGGGGCAGTCGTACCTCTGATATTGGAAGAGGTAATGAGACTTCCATCCGGTGCGACGAACCAAAGAGAAGAATTTAAGTACAGCCGCATGGCAATGAGCTGGGACTGGACTGCCCAGATAGAAGAGTCTTCTGAAAAATAAGAAGGCAGATAATTATTGGAGATCAGAGTTGCCTCCCTGTAAAGAGACTGGGAAATATCTTCTTCCAGTCTGTCCATGATCAGCTCATTTGTCAGTGTGGCGGTTGTAAAAACGCACAAAAAACCAAAAATAATATATAGGACGATAAATTTTAAGTGCAAAATACTTTTCATGATGTTCCCCCGGATATCATCTGTTGTAAAAATTATTTCGTTTCAAATTTGTAGCCGATTCCCCACACGGTACTCAGACTCCAGTGAGGATGATCCTTGATCTTTTCACGAAGTCTCTTGATATGAACGTCAACGGTACGGGTATCGCCGATGTAATCATAGCCCCAGATATTGTCAAGAAGCTGTTCTCGTGTGAACACCTGATTAGGTGCAGATGCAAGGAAGTATAAAAGTTCAAGTTCTTTTGGAGGCATTTCTACATTTTTCCCGTCACAGAGAACAGAATAATTGGTCAGATTGATCGTCAGTCCTTCATATTCAACGCATTTGGTCTTTTCCCGGGCGGGTTCAGCCTGTCTGCCGACCTGATAGCGGCGGAGTACGGCACGCACACGGGCAACCATTTCTTTTGCGTCAAAAGGCTTCATAATATAATCATCCGCACCAAGCTCCAGGCCAAGTATCTTGTCAAATACCTCACTTTTGGCAGAGAGCATAATGATCGGGGTTACGGATTTAGCACGGATCTCACGACAGACCTGATATCCGTCGATGCCGGGAAGCATCAGGTCAAGCAAAATAAGATTCGGCTGATAAGTATCAAAAGCAGCCAGTGCATCTTCGCCGTTGTAAACCATTTTTGTATCAAAGCATTCTTTTGTCAGATAGAGCGAGATCAGCTCTGCAATATTTTCATCATCATCAACGATGAGAATTTTTTGTTTCCCTATCATGAAAGATCCTCCTTTTTATTTATCAGGCTTATTATCCGAGTTCTACGATCGTAACACCTGCATCGCCCTCTCCAAATTCAGCGAGGTGATAAGATTTTACGTGCTTCTGCCGACGCAGATATTCATGGATTCCTTTACGCAATGCCCCGGTTCCTTTTCCGTGGACAACACGGACCGTGTATAAATGGGCGAGCAGTGCATCATCGAGGTATTTGTCCAGTTCTGCAACCGCTTCATCTACAGTTCGTCCAAGCAGATTGATCTCCGGGCGGACAGAGAGAGATTTTCCCATTTTGATCTTCCCTTTGGAAGTGCGGTTCATTTTCTTTGCACCATATGAAGATGGTTCTTCAATGATCTCAAGGTCTGAAATATTGACCTGGGAACGAAGGATTCCCATCTGAACTGTCAGATTTCCACGAGCATCCGGCAGAGAGCTGACAGTTCCGGTCAGGTTCATGCTCAGAACCTTGACAGATTCTCCCAGTTTAAAGTCGGAAGGCTTATGTTCTTTTTTCGGTTTTTTTGACTTCAGTGAAGAAGCAGCGGCAGTATCATTGACTTTCTTACGGATCCGTTCCCGTTCTTTTTCCATCTCTGCCGCAGAAATATTTTCCTTGCCGAATTTATGGAATTTGCGGATCGTCTCATCTGCGACTTCCTTTGCATCCCGGAGGATGGCATTTGCCTTTTCATTTGCCTCACGCAGGATCCGGTCACGCTGTTCGTCCAGCTTTTCCTGCCGCTCTTTTGCCTGCGATTTTAATTCTTCAGCCTCTTTGCGGAGAGCAGAAATCTCTTCCCGCTCCTTTTCAATCGTACGTTTACTTGTCTCCAGATCGGTGAGAAGATCCTCAAAAGAAATATCCTGTTCCGTCAGACGCTCTCTTGCGTCATCAATAATATAATCGGGGAGTCCGAGTTTCCCGGAAATAGCAAAGGCATTACTTTTGCCGGGGATACCGATCAGAAGCCGGTAAGTCGGGCGTAAACTCTGGACATCAAATTCACAGCATGCATTCTCTACTCCCGGAGTGGAAAGTGCATAGACTTTCAGCTCACTGTAATGAGTCGTCGCCATGGTGCAGATCCCCTGTGAATGGAGATGGGAAAGAATGGCGATCGCCAGTGCCGCTCCCTCTGTCGGGTCTGTTCCTGCACATAACTCATCAAATAAGACCAGAGAGTGTGAATCTACTTTCTTAAGAAACGATACAATGTTCGTCATATGGGAAGAAAAAGTACTCAGACTCTGCTCAATACTCTGTTCGTCTCCGATATCCGCATAGATCTGATGAAAAACTGCAAGCTGCGAGCGGTCACCGGCAGGGATATGCAGCCCTGCCTGCCCCATGAGACAGAAAAGTCCGACTGTCTTCAGGGAAACGGTCTTACCACCGGTATTTGGACCGGTCACGATCAGCAGATCAAACTCTTCTCCGAGGGTGACCGTAATCGGAACGACCGTCTTAGGATCCAGCAGCGGGTGACGTCCCTCACGGATATGGATTTTATTTTCTTCGTTAAAAACCGGACGGCTGGCTTTCATGGACAGAGCCAATGCACCTCTTGCAAAAATAAAGTCGAGATCGGTCAAAGCACGGTAATCCGCCCGGATTTCTTCAATATACTGGGCGGCTTCTTCACTCAGACCGGCAAGAATGATCTGGATTTCTTCCTGTTCTCTGGCATAAAGTTCCTTCAGGTCATTATTCAGTTTCACGACAGCCATAGGTTCAATAAAAAGCGTAGAACCGGTAGAAGACTGGTCATGGATCAGTCCCTGAACCTGTCCACGGTATTCAGCCTTGACCGGGATGCAGTAGCGGTCACCCCGCATGGTGATGATCGGATCCTGTAAATAAGTCCGCAGAGAACCATTTACAAGACTGGTCAGAGTTGCATGTACCCGCTCATTGATCCCATTAATACTGCGTCGGATATGCTTTAATGTGGAGCTTGCATCATCACTGACTTCATCTTCCCCGGGGATACACCGCTCAATCTCATTTGCCAGAGGGGTAAGCGGTTCAAGCTGTTCAAAAAAAGCATCCAGACAGTCACAGGATTCTTCCTGTGTATCATGTCTGCCATAAGCCTTTACCCGGGCAGCATTTCCGAGAAGACGGCTGATGCGGAGCAGCTCGGAAATACTTAAAGCACCACCGACTTCCAGCCGTTTCATGGACTCTTCGACTGGAGCAGCATCACCGAAAGAAATGCGTCCCTTTTGTACAATCCTGGTGAACGCTGCCGCAGTCTGTTCCTGAAATGTATTAATTTTATTGATATCTGTCATCGGCTTTAACCGGCGGCAGAGCTGCCCTCCGCGGAAAGAAGTTGCCTCCTTCTCCAACAGGGCAATGATCTTATCATATTCTAATTTAAATAAAGTCTTCTGGTTCATAATTCCACCTTGATATTTTTTAGGATTAACTCTGTCCTATTGTACCCCATTCTTTGCGTAAAGAAAAGGCTTTTATCCGATATTGAACAATGAGAATAAATCAGTTATACTAGAAAACGAAAGACTTTTTTCGTATGGGAGACAGTGCCTATGTTAGATGAAAAAGAGCAGGAGAAGCCTCAGGAAGAAGAGGAATCTTATTCATTCCTGCAGGAGACGATAAAGCCCAAAAAGATCAGCCGGAAGATGCTGATCCAGCAGTTTGTCAGGATCGCTCTGTACGGGCTGATTTTCGGAGGAGTTGCGAGCCTGGGATTTTTTGCGGTGAAGCCGGCGGCACAGAGGTGGCTGAAAGGCAAACCGGAGACAGTGACGATCCCGGAAGATGATACTCCTTCAGGGCAGGAAGATGCGGCAGCAGGAAATCAGAATGATCCGGTGGATCAGACATTGAGCAAAGAAAATTATGAAGAGATCCTTAAGAGTATGTATCAGGCTGTAAAGGAAGCAAAAAAGGGAGTTGTATCTGTCAGTGCGGCATCGGAGGAAGAAGACTGGGATGCGGAGGCAACGGGGATCACCTCGTCTGTATCAGGAGTGATCACTGCGGATAACGGACAGGAGCTTCTGATCTTTGCCAGCGAGTCAGTCTGCAAAGATGCGGAAGAATGGCAGGTGGAATTTGTAGACGGTACAAGTTATAAGGCATCGGTCAAAAGCAGAGATAAGAACAGTGGATTTGCAGTATTCAGTGTGGCAAAGAACGAGCTGTCAGATGCAACCTGGAATGCGATCCATGTCGCAGAACTTGGCAATTCCAATCTTGCAGCTCAGGGGGACGGAGTGATTGCACTTGGAAATACCTTAGGATATGAGGACGGAGTCAGTTATGGGATTATCAGTTCCACCGAATATCAGCAAAAATTCCGGGATGGCGAATGCGGAGTGATCGGAACAGATATTTCCGGTTCAGATGGTGCGACAGGAATCCTTTTCAATATGGACGGAGAAGTAATCGGAATGATTTCGGATGATATCTGGGAAGATAAGGGAGACCATACGGTGAATGCATATGCAATCTCTGATCTGAAATCCAGGATCCAGTTGATGGCGAATGGGGGAAGTGTGCCTTATATCGGAATTTACGGAACGACTGTGACGGGAGAACTTCAGCAGAATGAAGGCATGCCGTCAGGATTGTATGTCATTGAAGTAGATCCTGATTCTCCGGCAATGGCAGCAGGAATCCAGAGCGGGGATATTATCTGGCAGATTTCCGGTGAGTCAGTTTCCAGTATGAGCAGCTATGAGAAGGCTGTGCTGGAAGAAAAGAGCGATGCAGTGATCCGGGTTAAAGGAAAAAGAAAAGGTGCTGACGGATATGTGGATCTTGATTTCACTGTGAATGTTGGCGATAAAAAATAGTGCAAGTGGGATGATAATCCCACGATATGCGAATATTGGGTAGGATTGTGGGAGTGCGTAGCACGGAGCAATCCGTAGGCATCAAAGTCGGGGGCTTTTGACCCCGACATCAAAATAATAGAAAGAGGATAGAAATGAGATATATTAGTGGATTATGTGAAGGCGAGACAATCAGGAATGTATACCTTTGTAAGGGAAAGCGTTCTGCGGAGACAAGAAATGGAAAGCCTTATGACAATCTGATCCTTCAGGATAAGACTGGAACGTTAGACGGAAAGGTATGGGATCCTAATTCACAGGGAATTGCGGATTATGATGAGAAAGATTTTATCGAAGTATTTGGAGATATCATTAATTATAACGGGAATCTTCAGATGAACATCCGTCAGATCCGGGTGGCTCAGGAAGGAGAATATAATCCGGCTGATTATATGCCGACAACAGAGAAAAGTGTGGAAAGTATGTACGAGGAACTGGTGGCATATATCCGTCAGATTTCCAATCCATATCTGAGAGCGGCACTGGAATTTTACTTCGTGAAAGATGAAGCATTTATTGCAAAATTCAAAGGTCATTCTGCTGCGAAGACGGTTCATCACGGATTTGCCGGAGGTCTGCTTGAGCATACACTTGGCGTGGTTCATTTATGTGAATATTTTGCTTCAAATTACAGCATCCTGAACCGGGATCTTCTGCTGACTTCAGCAATTTTCCATGACATTGGAAAAGTAAAAGAGCTGTCTGCATTTCCGGATAATGATTATACAGATGAAGGACAGTTGATCGGTCATATTGTGATCGGTGTGGAAATGATCGATGATGCGATCCGCTCGATTCCTGATTTCCCAGAAAAGATAGGAAATGAACTGAAGCACTGTATCGTGGCACATCATGGCGAGCTGGAATATGGTTCACCAAAGAAACCGGCACTGGCAGAGGCAATGGCTCTGAACCTGGCAGACAGTGCAGATGCGAAGCTTCAGACACTGACTGAGCTTTTTAAGAATAAAAAGGGAACAGACTGGCTGGGATTCAACCGTTTATTTGAGTCAAATATAAGGAAAACCTCAGATATTTAAGATATTTGCAAAGCGTATTTTTCATAATTTAAGATGTCAGGGTCAAAAGGTCTGAAACCACGTGTGCTTGCACACTGGTGGTAG
>OKTX01000921.1_pt1 | contig 12326 bp, 4 predicted proteins | sample 1606261 | NCBI WGS metagenome assembly OKTX01 (sample SAMEA3879543, study PRJEB24766) | human gut metagenome | biome: human-associated habitat; feature: feces | place: USA | collected 1985/1987 | reverse complement strand
CGGAGAAGCTGTTTCTGGAAAACCCGCAGGACGCTTTCCTCATTTACCAGATCCGGCGCGGCGGCGAGCTGGACGCTTACCGCTTCATGAACTATGACTACTTGCAGAGCAAGGGCGTCACACCGGAGCGCGGCGGCTACGACGCGATCTACACCGGAGGGTTTATGGATTATGGGAATGCCAGAACCAATCTGGATATGATTTATCAGCGGTTCAACGTGGATCATCCTGCGGATTTTAAGGGACACAGCCTGTCGGTCAGCGACATCGTTGCCTTGAAGCAAAACGGCGTAGTATCCTGTCATTACGTTGACAGCATCGGCTTCCGGGAGCTTCCCAATTTCCTCAAGCCGGAGAACTACCTCAAAAACGCGGAGATGGCCATGGAGGACGACTACGGCATGATCGACGGCATCATCAACAACGGCCCCAAGCAGTCCACCGTGGCCGATCTGGAGGCACAGGTCAGGGCGGGCTTTTCCATCTCCCTGACGGAGCTGGCTGCGGCCTCCCACCGCGAACAGAAGAAGCCCTCCGTGCTGGAAAAGCTCAGGGAAAGGACGCCGGAGCAGACGAAAAACAAAACAGCGCCCAAACGGAGCGCGGAAAGAGAGCTTTGATATGAACGACAAGCATTTCACCCACGATGAAGTCAGCCTTATGAGCATCTACAACGCGGCAGGTACCCGCGAGGGCCTGATCGCAGCCCTCACAGAAATGCGGGGGTATCTGGACGCGGAGGAGGCTGAGCTGCGGGAGCTGACGGACAGCGCCCTCGCAAAGCTGCGCGGCATTACCGACGCGGAGTACGCCGCCCTTGACCTGACGCCGGATTTTGACCTCTGAGCAAAGCTGACTGTTTTACGGTCAAGAGCCGGAAAAATCGCAGATTCGCCGCTGGGAGTGCGCCGGATGAGGAATGTATCATCCGGCGCGTTTCTGTTTGAAAATCGCCGTTTTTCCCAAGTCATGAGCCGGAGAAAATACCCCAAAATCGCGCCTGCTTCACGCAGGAGGCGCAGAAAGGCCATTTATGAGAACAGGACTGACAAAAGCGCAGAAAATCACGGAGATCACCTTTGACGAAAAAGAACCCCTTATCCATATCCGCACCCACAATACTGACCTCAAGAACCGCCTTGCCGCCTACGCCGCGCAGCACCCCGCAGAGTGCCGCCTGCTGGACGCAGACCCCGACACGGGCTGCATGGAGTTCACCATCCGCAAGGGACGCTTGTCCTTCCGCCTGACCGCACCGTACAGTGAGAAGCGGAAGCAGGCGGCGAGCGAGGCGGCGAAAAGAAACGGCTTTACCAGAAAACCATGAGAGGAGGATTTTGCTTATGCCAAACAAACTGCAAGCCTACGCGGAGCAGGCGGAGCGCACCGCGCGGCAGATCACCGGCAGCCATCTGGCGTGGACGGCGTTCCTGACCACCGCCGCAAGGCTGTATAAATACCCCTATAACGAGCAGCTCATGATCTATATGCAGCGCCCGGAGGCCACCGCCTGCGCGGAGTACGACTTCTGGAACGGGAAAATGGGGCGCTATGTCCGGCGCGGCAGCACGGGCATCGCCCTCATTGACGCTTCCGGCTACAAGCCCCGGCTTAAATACGTCTTTGACGTTTCCGACACCGGCGGCAAGGAAAACGCCCGCCGCGTCAACTTGTGGGAGCTGAAAGACGCACATACCGACAGCGTGAGCGCCATGCTGGAGCGTAATTACGGCGTTTCCGGCAAAAACGGCCTTGCGGAGCAGTTCGAGAACGTCGCTTCTCAGCTTGCTGCGGAATACTGGCGCGACCATTCCCGCGACATCCTCGGCATCGTTGCGGATTCCTATCTGGAGGAGTATGATGATTACAACATCGAGGTGGCGTTCAAAAACGCCGCAGCGGTCAGCATCACCTACTCCCTCATGTCCCGCTGCGGGATGCAGCCGGAGGATCACTTTGAACACGAGGACTTTTTCAGCATCTTTGATTTCAACACCCCGCGCACGGTGGCAGCCCTTGGCACGGCGGTCAGCGAGATCAATGAACAGGTTTTGCGGCAGATCGAAGTCACCATACGAAATTATGAGCGCGAACACAGCGCGGAAAGGACGGCAGAGCATGGAGAACAACCTGACTTACACGATGAACGGAGATTACCTGATTCCCGACCTGAAGATCGAGGTGCCGGAGCAGCCCCTCGGCAAGTACGGGCGGATGCGCCAGAAGTACCTGAAGGAGCATCGTCCCATTCTCTGGAACCAGATGATCTTGGAGGAGACTCTGTTTCCGCACCTGCTGGAGATCGAGCAGGCGGCGCAGAGCCGCTTAGAGCAGATGATGCCGGAGCTGGCGGCGGAGGCCGGAGCGACGGAAGCGCTGAAAGCCAGCGATCCCATGAAATGGGTGGGCTTGATGAACACCTGCAAGGCGCAGGCCGAGGAGATCATCCTCAGCGAGCTGATCTACGCATAACAGAACACCCCGCACGGGGCGGTCAGCTATCCTTTTTCCCCACCGAAGCGGAACAGATTACATCTATCGAAGAAGCGGAGAGCGTTGCGCAGAGGCCCTTCGCTTTTTCCGTTTCTCAGGAGCAGCTTGACCTTGTGCTGCGGCTGGGCGGCAACGAGGACGATACCCGCATGGTCATTGCCGCCGCGTTCCAGAAGCAGAAGTCTGTGGAGGACATTGCCGCGCTGCTGCAAAACACCTTCCACGGCGGCAACGGCTTTAAGACGCCGGAGGGCGAGCTTTCCGTGTGGTACGCCGTAGACGGCATCCACATCGCCCCCGGCAGGAGCGCGGAGTATGTGCGCAGCGCGCAGGTGATCACATGGCAGGACGCCGCCGCGCACATTTCCCAGCTTATGGACAGCGGCGCGTATGCCTCCAATGTGGAGCTTGCCGAGGCAGGGCAGCATGAGCGGATGCAGCTTGCACAAGCCCTCTGGTATCTGAAACACGACCTGAGCGACGAGGCGCGGGAGCAGGGCTATCTCTCCTGTATGGATACGCTGCGGGGCGGCAGCTTCCCTGATGAAACGGCGCGGCTGGCAGAGCAACTGACAAACACAGATTTCCGCGATACGCTATCCGGCGAGTTCGCGCAGTTTTACGCCGCCCATGAGCAGAACAGAAGCCTGCTGCGCTTCCATTACCACAAGCTGGAGAACATCTGGCAGAGCCTGCGGGACCTGTCCTTGCCCCGCAGGGAGTATTCCTCCGAAATGACCGCCGTGCCGGAGCTGGCACGCTTCATCACGGAGGACGAGATCGACCACGCGCTGGATCGCGGCAGCGGTGTGGAGCGCGGCAAGGGCAGGATCTACGAATACTTCACTGCCGACCACACCGGCAAGGAAAAGGCAGCTTTCCTCAAAGATGAGTATGGCACAGGAGGTCATACCCATGCTGTATCCGGAGCAAGCGGCAGCTATGAAGATCATAGTGCAAAAGGCATTACGCTGAAAAAGGCAGACTGCGCCAACGTGGAGCTAAGCTGGACGAAGGTGGCCGCAAGGATTGACAGCCTCATTCAGAAGGACCGCTTCCTCTCTCCAAGGGAAAAGGAGCGCTACGCCCAGCTTCAGCGGGAAAAGGAAGCGGAGCGTGAACTGCCAACACAGGCACAGACCGACTACAATTCCATCAAGGAAGCCCACCCGGACGACATCGTGCTGTTTCAGGTGGGCGCTTTCTTCGAGATGTACGGCGAGGACGCAAAACAGGCGGCGGAGCTGCTTGATCTCAACCTTACCACAAGAGCGATCCCCGGTGCTGGCCGTGTGGAGATGTGCGGCGTACCGTCGCACAATTTAGAGATGTATGTGGAGAAATTGCGCGATAAGTATGATGTGACGATTGCCGAAGCGCCGGACTTTAGAGGTGAGCGCCACATTTACACGCTGCGCTCTATCGACCATGAAGCAGAAGCCGCCATCAATGCTTATGAAGCAGAGTTCGGCGCGGACGGCACGAGGGTGTTCCGCGACCCCGCCGCAGAGCAAGTTCAGCCCACGGTGCAGGAACGTTTGGAGCATTACAGGCCGGTGGTGATGGCAGCGGTTTCGGAGGATACGGCCTATCGCAACGCCTGCGGGCACTCTGACCGGGAAAATGCGGAGATCGAGTGTAATGCAGCCGTGCGCCGCGCCGTTCTCAATTCAAAAGATATGGAGCTTATCCGGCTATTTTCGGATGTTCCAGAATTCCGCAACCACTTGCATCAGGAGGTTTTTGAGGGAACCTATGAGCGGCTTCACGATCTGCTGCGACCGCTCTCGCAGGACGATATAGACGATGCACTCCGTGCATGGAACGGAAATATCGAGAGCAAACACGCCGTAGTGCGGTATATGCAGCAGCACGGACGTGAAAAAGAAACTGCTGCATGGCTCGCCCGCGAGTATGGAGGGAATGAATGCAAAAGCCTTTTTATCGTCCGCGCCGGAAGCCCGGAAACCGTTGAACTGACGTGGCCGAAGGTGCAGCGGCGGATTGCCCAACTCATTCAAGCCGATAGCTTCTACACCGAACGAGAGCGCGACAATTTCGATGATATTGACCCCGTTGCCGTTCGGGAAGCCCTCGCCCAGCGCGGCATTGTAAATGGGCAGGTTGTGGATGCGGAGGCTAATCGCAACAGCCCCTTCGTCCGGCAGGTCATGGCGGATGTGGAGCGGATTGCCCAGCAACAGGAGACAATCGCGGATCACAGTCAGGAATACCGGCTGCTGGACAGGCTGCGCGCAGACTGCGAATACTTCTTAGGCGCTGGCGCTCGTGCGGAAAAGCACCTGTGGGCGGGCAATGTCCACGCACAGATCGCCAAGCTGCGGGAGCTGTATGACGCCCTGCCGGAAAAACCGGAATGGCTGACAAAAGAGGCCATCGACGAGTATGCCGAACGGATGGCCCCGCCGTATCAGGTGGTTGTATATCATCACATGGAAAACGGCTTTGATGAAAAGCTGGATTACCAGACGCTGCAAGAGGCGGAAGCGGCGGCACAGGGTTATGTGGACGGCACGATGGAAAGCGACGGCTTTGCGTATGACGGCGCAGCCATCTACGACCAGCAGGCACGGAAGTATCTGCGTATCTACGGCGATTACCCGGATGAACAGGCGCACGCAGAGGTAGCGGGACGTGAGCCGACCGCAGAAACCATTACCCCCGCAGACCGCTTTCATGTGGTGAGCCTTGACCGGGGCTTTCGTACCCTGTACGCCGTGTGGGACGACGAGGCCCACGGCTACTATGTGGACGCGGGCGGCGTGACCGAGGAATTTACAAGCGAATGGCAGGCGGAGGCGTACCGGCTGGAGCTGCAAGGACAGGCGGAGCAGGCGCTCACGGAGCGTGCAAAGGGACTGATCTCCGACTTCTGCCGGAGCGAATACGGCTCGGAGGCGGATTTCAGCGACCCGGCGAAAATCGGTGTCGCCTACACCACCGTCACCGACGATGAGATTCCCGTTCAGGTGAATATCGACCTTGTGAATTACCGACTGGAGCGCTATCTGGATGACGAGCATCTGGAAACCCGACAGTACGCCTCTTTGCAGGAGCTTATTACCAACGAGCTGGAAAACCTCGATTTCAGCGACCTCATTCACGTTTCGGATGAGGATGTGGAGCAATACCGCTGGCATGAACCGGAGGAAGCAGTTGCGGAAGCTCCCGAAACGGCTCCTGCCCCGCAGAGAGAACCATTCCCGTATTCCGTAGGGGATACGGTGTATCTGGAAAACGGCAAGCCCTATATTATCGAGAGTATCGGCATATTTGATATTACCCTCAGCGACCCAACGCTTTTCTATCCCATCTCCCGCGCGGAGAGCAGGGAGAGCTTCGCGCGGCTCATGGAGCGGTATCCGCAGCCGGAAAAGACCGCCGCAGAAAATACGGCTGTCCCCGAAAAAGAACCAAACCACACCTACACCGAAGAAACCGTGGCGGTATATCCCGGTGACAAAAACAACCTCCCCTATGATGTGGAGATTCGCACCCTGCGCTTTGACGAGCCGGAGCATGACCCGCCCGCACCGCTGCCGCCTGCGGAGAATTTCCGCATTTTGGACGATGATCTCGGCACAGGCGGCGCAAAGGCCAAGTTCCGGGCGAATATGGCGGCAATCAATCTTCTGAAGGAGTTGGAATTTGAGGGCTTGCAGGCCAGCCCGGAACAGCAGGAAATCCTCTCCCGTTATGTGGGCTGGGGAGGTTTGGCAGATGCGTTCGATGAAAATAAGCCAAATTGGGCAGACGAATTTGCAGAGCTGTACGCCACACTTTCCCCGGAGGAATACGCCGCCGCCCGCGCCTCCACCCTCAACGCCCACTACACCAGCCCCACGGTTATCAAGGCAATCTATGAGGCTGTCGGCAGCATGGGCTTCCAGACCGGCAACATCTTGGAGCCTGCCATGGGCGTCGGGAACTTTTTTGGGCTTCTCCCGCAGGAGATGCAAGGAAGCCGCTTGTACGGTGTGGAGCTGGACAGCATCACCGGCAGAATCGCCAAGCAGCTCTATCCCAAGGCAGACATTGCCGTGGCAGGCTTTGAAACCACCGACAGACGGGATTTCTTCGACCTTGCCATCGGCAACGTGCCCTTTGGACAGTACCAGGTCAACGACCGGGCTTACAACAAGCTCGGTTTTTCCATTCACGACTACTTTTTTGCCAAGACGCTCGACCAAGTTCGACCCGGCGGCGTGATCGCCTTTGTGACCTCCCGCTATACGATGGACAAACAATCTCCCGAAGTCCGTAAGTACATCGCGCAGCGGGCGGAGCTGTTGGGTGCGATCCGCCTGCCCAACAATGCGTTCAAGGCCAACGCCGGTACGGAGGTGGTGTCCGACATCATCTTCCTGCAAAAGCGTGACAGGCCCATCGACATTGAGCCGGAGTGGGTGCATCTCGGTGAAAACGAGGACGGATTTGCCATCAATCAGTATTTCATCGACAACCCCGAAATGGTATTAGGCCGACAGACCTCGGAGAGTACGCAGTACGGCAGACAGGACTTTACTGTGGAACCGTATGAGGATTTGGACCTTGCCACGCAGCTCAGATACGCCATTCAGAATATCGGCGGCAAGTACGAAGCCGCAGAGTTGCCTGACCCCGGTGAGAACGAAACCATACAGGATACCATTCCCGCAGACCCCAACGTGAAGAATTACAGCTATGCCGTGGTGGACGGTGAGGTGTACTACCGTGAGAACTCCGTCATGGTCAAGCCCAACCTGAACGCCACCGCAAAGGAGCGCGTCAAGGGAATGGCAGAGCTGCGGGACTGCGTTCACCGGCTCATCGACCTTCAGATGTGGGAATCCGACGACATTTCCATACGCGCCGAGCAGCAAAGGCTCAACCGCCTCTATGACCGCTTCACCGAGAAATATGGCCTCATCAACAGCCGGGGCAACGCCCTCGCCTTTGCAGACGACAGCTCTTATTACCTGCTCTGCTCCCTTGAAATGCTGGACGATGAGGACAAGACCAAGCTCAAGGGCAAGGCGGATATGTTCACCAAGCGCACCATCCGGCAGCGGCAGTCCGTCACCGGCGTGGACACCGCCGCAGAAGCCCTCGCCCTGTCCATTGGGGAAAAAGCCCGCGTGGATATGGCGTATATGTCCCAGCTCACCGGCAAGAGTGAGGACGACATCATCGACGAGCTGAACGGCGTCATCTTCCTCGACCCTGTGTACGGCGACTGGCAGACGGCGGACGAATACCTCTCCGGCAACGTCCGGCAAAAGCTGCGGGAGGCGGAGAAAGCCGCCGTTGACAGCCCCGGCTATCTGCCCAACGTGGAGGCATTGCGCGCCGCCCAGCCCAAGGATTTGGATGCTTCGGAAATCGAGGTGCGCCTCGGCGCGACGTGGATCGACAAGAAGTACATTCAGCAGTTCATGTTCGAGCTGCTGGAGCCTCCTGTGTATGCCCGCCGCTCCTTGGAGGTCAACTACTCGGAGTTCACGGCGGAGTGGAACATCTCCGGCAAGAACAGCATCCCCTACAACGACATCAACGCCCGCATGACCTACGGCACCGACTGCGCCAACGCCTACAAAATCCTTGAAGATACGCTGAACCTGCGCGACGTGCGCATCTACGACACCGTAAGGGACGCGGACGGCAAGGAAAAGCGCGTCCTCAACAGCAAGGAAACCACCCTCGCCCAGCAGAAGCAGCAGGCCATTAAAGAGGCGTTCCGGGACTGGATATGGCGCGACCCCGACAGGCGGCGGGAGCTGGTGCAGCTCTACAACGAGCGCTTCAATTCCACCCGTCCCCGGGAGTATGACGGCAGACACCTGATCTTTCCGGGCATGAATCCTGAGATTACCCTGCGGGAGCATCAGCTCAATGCCATCGCCCACGACCTCTACGGCGGCAACACCCTCCTTGCCCATGAGGTGGGCGCGGGCAAGACCTTTGAGATGATTGCCGCAGCCATGGAGGGCAAGCGCCTCGGCCTGTGCCAGAAATCCCTCTTTGCCGTGCCGAACCACCTGACGGAGCAGTGGGCCTCGGAGTTCCTGCGGCTCTACCCCTCCGCAAATATCTTGGTCGCCACCAAAAAGGACTTTGAGACACGCAACCGCAAGAAGTTCTGCGCCCGCATCGCCACCGGCGACTATGACGCCGTTATCATCGGTCACAGCCAGTTTGAGCGCATCCCCGTGTCCAGAGAGCGGCAGGAACGGCTCTTGCAGGAGCAGATATGGGAGATCGAGGACGGCATTGCAGAACTCAAGGCCAGCCGCGCCGAGCGCTTTACCATCAAGGAGCTGGAGCGCACCAAGAAAAATCTGAAGGCCAAGCTGCAAAAGCTCCACGACGCCGCCCGCAAGGACGATGTTGTGACCTTTGAACAGCTCGGTGTAGACCGGCTCTATGTGGACGAGGCGCACAGCTTCAAAAACCTGTTCCTTTACACAAAAATGCGAAACGTGGCGGGGCTTTCCACCACCGACGCCCAGAAGTCCTCGGATATGCTCTTAAAATGCCGGTACATCGACGAAATCACCCACGGCAAGGGCGTCACCTTCGCCACGGGTACGCCCATCTCAAATTCCATGACGGAACTGTATACCATGATGCGGTATTTGCAGCACGATATGCTCAAGCGCAACAGCCTGACCCACTTCGATTGCTGGGCCTCCGCCTTTGGAGAAACCACCACCGCCATCGAGCTTGCGCCGGAAGGTACGGGCTACCGGGCGCGGACGCGGTTTGCCAAGTTCTTTAACCTGCCGGAGCTGATGAACCTGTTTCGGGAGGCGGCGGACATCAAGACCGCCGACCAGCTAAACCTTCCCACGCCTACGCCTGTCTATCACAACGAGGTCAGCCAGCCCACGCCGCTGCAAAAGCAGATGGTGCAAGAGCTGTCTGAGCGCGCCGCAAAAGTTCACGCGGGTATCGTGGACGCAAGCACCGACAATATGCTCAAAATCACCTCGGATGGGCGCAAGCTGGGCCTTGACCAGCGCGTCATCAACCCCGACCTGCCGGACGACCCGAACAGCAAGGTCAATCGCTGCGTGGACAACATCCACCGCATCTGGCAGGACGGGCAGACGGAGAAGCTGACGCAGCTCGTGTTCTGCGACCTGTCTACCCCCAAGGGCAAGGCGGCGCAGAGCGGCAGGATCGCCGCGAAAGGCACGGACAGCCCGGAGCTTCACGCGCTGGAGGCTGCCATTGACGCGGAAACCGAACCGGAGGAGCCACCCTTTACCATCTACGACGACATCCGGGAAAAGCTCGTTGCCAGAGGAATCCCCCGCGAGCAGATTGCATTCATCCATGAGGCAAACACCGAAGCACGGAAGAAGGAGCTGTTTGCAAAAGTCCGCTCCGGTCAGGTGCGGGTGCTCATGGGCAGCACCTTCAAAATGGGCGCGGGCATGAACGTGCAGGACAGGCTCGTGGCGCTTCACGACCTGGACTGCCCGTGGCGGCCGGGTGATCTGGAGCAGCGCAGCGGGCGCATCATCCGGCAGGGCAACCGCAACAAGGAGGTACACATCTACCGCTATGTCACGGAATCCACATTCGACGCCTACCTCTGGCAGACGGTAGAAAATAAGCAGAAGTTTATCTCCCAGATCATGACCTCAAAATCCCCGGTGAGAAGCTGTGAGGATATTGACGAGGCGGCGCTCTCCTATGCCGAGATCAAGGCGCTGTGCGCCGGAGACGAGCGCATCCGTGAAAAAATGGACCTCGACGTGGACGTGGCGCGGCTGCGGCTGATGAAGGCCAATCACCAGAGCCAGCAGTACCGCTTGGAGGACAACATCCTGCGGCATTTCCCGGCGCAGATTGAGGAAAACAAAGGCTTCCTCTCCGGCTTTGAGGCGGATATGAAAACGCTGGAGGCCCATCCTCATCCGAAGGACGGCTTTGCGGGCATGGAGGTCAAGGGCGACCTTCTTACCGACAAGGATAACGCGGGCGCGGCGCTGCTGGAGGCGTTCAAGGACGCAAAGGGCTTGGAGTCCGTTCCCATCGGCAGCTATCGCGGCTTTTCTATGTCGCTGACCGTGGAAAACTTCGGCAAGGACTTCATTCTCACCCTCAAGGGCAGGATGAGCCACCGGGTAGAGCTGGGCAAGGACGCAAGGGGCAACCTCGTCCGCATCGACAACGCCCTCGCCCAGATGCCGGAGCGGTACAAAACGGTGCAGGGCAGGCTTGAAAACGTGCAGGCGCAGCTTGCGACAGCCAAGGCGGAGCTGGGCAAGCCCTTCCCGCAGGAAACGGAGCTGAAAGAAAAATCCGCGCGGCTGGCGGAGCTGAACGCCGAGCTGAACATCGACGACCGGACGCCCATGGAACAGGCGGCGGAGAATGTGGTGGCAAAACGCCCCTCCGTCCTCGGCAAGCTGAAAGCACCCTGCGTCCACGGCGCTGGGGAAAAGAAAAAATCTCACGAACAGGAGGCACGATGAATATGAACGAGGCATTACAGCAATCGTTATACGACAAGCTCTCGCGGGAGCAGGACAAATACCGGGACTGGCTGAAAGGCCAGCCCCCGGAGGAAATCCTCCATCACAGCTATGAATACACCGTGCGGGAGGATATTTTGATGAGCATGGAGGAGCTGACGCTCAGCGAGGCGGAAACGCGGGCGCTGCTGCTGTCCCCCTCGCCCATGGCGATCCTCTACGACAAGTTCTCCGATCTGGAAACCGGCTACATGGACACGATCCGCGACAGCATCGAGGAAACGGCAAAGGATGAGGCAAAAAAGCTCCGTGAGCTGCCGGTCTATCCCTATCCCGCCGACCATGCGCGGGAGAACGGCGAGCTGGATGTTTACCGCGCGTCCTTCCGCGCCAATGTGAGCTGTAAGGACGCCATTGAAGCCGCCATCCGGGACAATTATCATGACAACCGCCTTGACGCTGCGGCGGTGGGACAGGTGGCGGAGCAGTTCGGGCAGGAGCGTATGCTCTACGTCCTCGCGGCCACCGTCCGCCATTTTGATTACGACGGACGCATTTCACGGGACAACAAGCGCTGGGCGAATACCATCCCCGCTTATCAAAACGGGGACGGCATGGATAGCGACCGCTCGGTGCAGTTTGTGGTCTGCTCCCACCCCGGCCTGACGGACCTGTTTCTCACGCAGACGCGGCATGAGCAGCGGCTGCGCCAGCCCCTCACCGCCGACGAGATCAAAGCGGAGGCGGCGCGGCTGCTGGGCAAGCTGCAAGAGCCTGTGCAGCCCAACAGCCCCGGCGGAGCGCATTTCATGGCAGAGGTGTCCCGTGACTTCATGGAACGCGCCGGAGCGAAGGACACGGCGGCGCTGCAAAAACTGCTGCCCTTTTCCACACTTGCCCTCACGACCCTCAAAGACCGCAGGGGCGTGTATGCCCTGATCGGCAAGGACGAGGATCGCAGCCAGAGCCTCCGGCGTCCCTCCGTCCGCTCCAAGCTGCAACAGGCTTCGGCGGAGCAGAAGCAGCCTGCCGCAAAGAAGAAGGATTTGGAGCTGTGACATGGCGAAGCGGAAACGGGACATCCAGCTTAAAGTCCGTGTGACGCCGGAGGAACGGGCGATGATTGAGGCGAAGATGGCGCAGCTCGGCACGACGAACATGGGCGCATATCTTCGGAAAATGGCCATTGACGGCTATGTGGTGAAGCTCGATCTGCCGGAGCTGCGGGAGCTGGTGTCCCTGCTGCGGTATTCGTCTAATAATCTCAATCAGCTCACGCGGCGGGTGCATGAAACAGGGCGCGTTTACGCTGCGGATATGGATGATATACTCCAAAATCAGGAGCGG
>OKTX01000908.1_pt1 | contig 12667 bp, 8 predicted proteins | sample 1606261 | NCBI WGS metagenome assembly OKTX01 (sample SAMEA3879543, study PRJEB24766) | human gut metagenome | biome: human-associated habitat; feature: feces | place: USA | collected 1985/1987 | reverse complement strand
AAAACGCGGTGATGAGCTTGGCGCTGCCGTCCGGCTCGTCGCCGCCGGAGAAGCCGCCGGGAATGACGATCATCTGTGCGGTCCTGACGGCAGCTGCAAAGCGCTCGACGCTGTCTGCGACATCGGCGCTCGTGAGGTTGCGGACGATGAATTGCTCGGCGTCCGCGCCTGCCTCCGAAAGCGCGCGCTGCGTGTCGTACTCGCAGTTCGTGCCGGGGAAAACGGGGATGAGCGCCTTCGGACGCACCTGCTTGACGGCGGGGGCGACGCGCGTCTTCGTTTCATGGGAAAAGCTCTCGACCGTGCCGCTGTCCCGCGTCTTTGTCGGGTAGACGGCTTCGAGCACAGCGTCGTTCAGCGCGGCAAGCTCTTCGATGGAGGCACTGTCCGCGCCGAGGGCAATGGCCTTTTCCGCTGTGGTGACGCCGATGCGCACGGCGTCGGAGACTTCATCGCTCAGCTCGGCGACAATCGCGCCTGGCATGGGGGCGAACCAGTCAAGCACCGTATTTTCCGCGGCGAAGCCGATCTCGTTGCCGAAGGACATCTTCATCACCGCCTCGGCAAGGCCGTTTTCGACCGCCCACGCACTCACGACCTTGCCCGCGCGCGCAAGCGCGGTGAAACGCTCCCACGCGGCGGCCTGCTGCTCGGGCGTTTTGCCTGCGAAGAGGTAGACGCCGTGGCCCACCGCCTTCAGGTCGGTCGTCAGCAGCTCGCCTTCGAGCAGCGGCGCGATGGCGAAGGAGATGAGCGTCGGCGGCACATCGCGGTCAAGAAAGCTGCCGGACATGGAGTCCTTGCCGCCGATGGCGGCGGCGCTCAGCTCCAGCTGCGCGTCCAGCGCGCCGAGCAGCGCCGCGAAGGGCTTGCCCCAACGCGCGGGCTCATTGCGGAGCTTTTCAAAAAATTCTTGCAGGGAAAGATATGCCTTATGATAGTCTGCGCCTGCGGCGACGAGCTTGGCGACCGAGGTATAGACCGCGTCGTGCGCACCGCGATAGGGGTCGGCGCTCAGCGCGTCGGGGTCGCAGCCCCAGGCCATCACGCTGCCCTGCGCGGTCTTCTCGCCGGGGAGGACGGGCAGGAGCGCCGCCATCGCCTGCGCGGGGCTGCGCTGCGTCCTGCCGCCAAAGGGCATGAGGAGCGTCCCCGCGCCGACGGTGGAGTCGAAGCGCTCGACAAGGCCGCGGCGGGACGCGCTCTTGAGGCTGCCCGCCATGCCGCGCAGCGTTTGAGCTGCGGCGGGAGCGCCACATTCCCTCGCGGGGACGGCGACGGAGGCGTGCTTCGTCGCGCCGTTGGTGTCGAGGAAGGCGCGGGAGAGGTCGGCGATCGTCTGTCCGCGCCAGCGCATGACCATGCGGGGGTTTTCGGTCACGACCGCCACGCGGTAGGCCTCTAAGTTTTCCGCCGCAGCAGCGGCGATGAATTTCGCCTCGTTCTCCGGTGCGACGACAACCGCCATGCGCTCCTGCGATTCGGAGATCGCAAGTTCCGTGCCGTCGAGGCCCTCGTACTTCTTGCGCACGGCATCGAGGTCGATGATGAGTCCGTCCGCCAGCTCGCCGACCGCGACGGACACGCCGCCCGCGCCGAAGTCGTTGCAGCGCTTGATGAGGCGCGTGACCGCGCCGTCGCGGAACAGACGCTGGATCTTGCGCTCCTCGGGCGCATTGCCCTTTTGCACCTCGCTCGCCATCGTGGAAAGCGATTTCATATCGTGGCTCTTGGAGGAGCCGGTCGCGCCGCCGATGCCGTCGCGCCCCGTGCGCCCGCCGAGCAGGATGACCACATCACCCGGCGCGGGACGCTCGCGCACGACAATGCTCGCGGGCGCGGCGGCGACGACTGCGCCGCACTCAAGGTGCTTGGCGACATAGCCCTCGTGGTACAGCTCCGCGACATGGCCGGTGGCAAGGCCGATCTGGTTGCCGTAGGAGGAGTAGCCCGCCGCGGCGGTCTGCGCGAGCTTGCGCTGCGGGAGCTTGCCTGAAAGCGTTTCGGCAAGCGCCTTTCTCGGGTCACCGCCGCCCGTCACACGCATTGCCTGATGGACATAGGCACGGCCGGAGAGCGGGTCGCGGATGCACCCGCCGATGCAGGTGGCCGCGCCGCCGAAGGGCTCGATCTCGGTGGGATGGTTGTGCGTCTCGTTCTTGAACATCAAAAGCCAGTCCTGCTCCTTGCCGTTCACCACGGCGGGCACATGAATGGAGCAGGCGTTGATCTCCTCGCTCTCGTCGAGCTCGGGGAGCAGACCGCGGACCTTGAGCGTCTTTGTGCCGATGGTCGCAATATCCATGAGCGTCTGGGGTCGCTGGGCAGCCTTCTCCGCGCCGTAGACCTCCTCGCGCGCGGCAAGATAGCGCGCATACGCGCCCTTGACGGCGTCATCGTCGATCGTGATCTCGTCAAGATGCGTGGAGAAGGTCGTGTGGCGGCAGTGGTCGGACCAGTAGGTGTCGACCACGCGCAGCTCGGTCACGGTGGGGTCGCGGCGCTCGGTCTCGCGGAAATAGTCTTGCAGCGCCTTGAGGTCGGCAATATCCATGGCAAGCCCCATAGAGGAGAGCAGTGCGGAGAGCGCGGCCTCGTCCATGACGGTGAAGCCCTCGACGGACGAAACGCACTTCGGCTCGGCAAGCTCCTCGGCGAGCGTTTCGGGCTTTGCAAGGCTCGCCTCGCGGCTTTCGACGGGGTTGATGACATAGCGCTTGACCGCCTCGACATCGGCATCCGTCAGTGTCCCATAGAGCGCGTAGAGCTTTGCCGTGCGCACGGTCGGGCGAGCGCCTTGGCTCAAAAGCTGGATGCACTGCGCTGCGCTGTCCGCGCGCTGGTCGAACTGACCGGGCAGGGGCTCGACGGCAAAGACCGCGCAGGCGTCCTGCGTGTCCGCCGCGTCGGACACAAGGTCCAGCGGCGGCTCGGAGAACACGCTCCTGCAGGCATTTTCAAAGAGAGGGGCCTCGATCCCCTCTACATCATAGCGATTCCAGATACGCGCGGCGCGCAGGCCCTGCACGCCGAGAAAATCGCGGCAGTCCGTCAGCAGCGCCTCGCACTCGGGCGCGAGACCTTGCCGCTTTTCCACATAGGTCCGAAATACCATTTTATTCTCTCTCCTCCCGCGCCGCGAGCGCGGCGCTGCCGATGTCGCCGCGGCAGTATTTGTTGGCAAAAGCTACGCCCTCCGTCAGCCGGTATGCCTCCTTGACGGCGGCCCTCAGCGTGGGGGCGGCGGCGGTGATGCCGAGCACGCGCCCGCCCGCGGTCAGGAGCGTATCGCCGTCCTTTTTTGCGCCCGCGACATAGCAGTGCGCGGCGGCCTCCTCGCTCATCGTGATGGGAAAGCCGCTCTCATACTTTTGTGGGTAGCCCTCGGACGCGAGCACGACGCAGCAGGAGGAACCGGTCGAAAATTCCACGCTCGCGTCCGCGAGCGTACCGTTCGTCGTCGCCTGCATGACGGTGAGCAGGTCGCTTTTGAGCAGCGGCAGCACCGCCTGCGTTTCGGGGTCGCCGAAGCGGCAGTTGTACTCCACGACCTTCGGGCCGCTCTTGGTGAGCATCAGCCCGAAGTAGAGGCAGCCGCGGAAGGGGCGGCCTTCGGCGCGCATCGCGCGGATTGTCGGCAGGAAGATATTCTCCATGCACTCCGCCGCAATCCCCTTTGTATAATACGGGTTCGGCGCGACCGCGCCCATGCCGCCGGTGTTGGGGCCTTTGTCGCCGTCGAGCGCACGCTTGTGGTCCATGGAGGAGACCATCGGCACGAGCGCTTCGCCGTCGGTGAAGCTCAGCACCGAGACCTCGGGCCCCTCCATATATTCCTCGATGACGACGCGCGCGCCGCTCTGACCGAAGGTCTTATCCTCGATCATCGCGCGCACAGCGGCCTTCGCCTCCTCGACTGTCTGCGCGACGACGACGCCCTTGCCGAGCGCGAGACCGTCCGCCTTGACGACGATGGGCGCACCCTCGGCGTCGATGTAGGCACAGGCGGAGGGCGCGTCGGTAAAGACGCGGTATTTTGCGGTGGGGATGTTGTATTTTTGCATCAAGTCCTTTGCAAACACCTTGCTCGCCTCAATGACGGCGGCCTTTTTGTCAGGGCCGAAGCAGGGGATGCCCGCCGCGCTCAGCGCGTCCACCGCGCCGAGGGCAAGGGGGTCGTCGGGCGCGACGACGGCATAATCAATGCCGTGCACCTTGGCAAATTCGACCTGCGCGGGGATGTCCTTCGCGCCGATCTCGCTGACGCAGACCGCGTCGGCGGCGATGCCGCCGTTGCCGGGCAGACAGTAAATTTTCTCGACCGTGGGGTTTTCCTTCAGCTTTTTAATGATGGCGTGTTCGCGGCCGCCGCCGCCGATGACCATGAGCTTCATGGAGAAATTCCTCCTTGCTTAATGATGGAACAGGCGCATACCCGTGAACGCCATAGTGATGCCGTATCTGTTTGCCGTCTCAATGACATTGTCGTCGCGGATCGAGCCGCCCGGCTCGACGATGTAGGAAGCGCCGCTCTTTCTCGCGCGCTCGACATTGTCGCCGAAGGGGAAAAAGGCGTCCGAGCCGACGGTCACGCCGCGCTGCTGCGCGAGCCAAGCGCGCTTTTCCTCGCCCGTGAGCGCCTCGGGGCGCTCCTGAAAGACGCGCTGCCACGCGCCGTCGGCAAGCACATCGTCGCACTCGTCAGAGAGGTAGACATCGATGGCGTTGTCGCGGTCGGGACGGCGGATGCCGTCCACGAACGAGAGGGCAAGCACCTTCGGATGGCGGCGGAGATACCAGTTGTCCGCCTTCTGTCCCGCAAGTCGGGTGCAGTGGATGCGGCTTTGCTGGCCCGCGCCCACGCCGATGGCCTGACCGTCTTTCACATAGCAGACGGAGTTGGACTGGGTGTATTTGAGCGTGATGAGGGCAAGGAGCATATCGCGCTTCGCACTCTCGGGCAGGTCTTTATTTTCGGTGACGATGTTTTGGAGCAGGCCCTCGTCGATTTTGCAGTCGTTGTGCCCCTGCTCGAAGGTGATGCCGAAAACATCCTTCTGCTCCAGCGGCGCGGGAGCATAGGCGGGGTCGATCTGCACGACATTGTACCTGCCGCCCTTTTTCGTCTTTAAGATGGCAAGCGCCTCGTCGCTGTAAGCAGGGGCGATGATGCCGTCGGAAACCTCGTTTTTCAGATACTCGGCGGTGGCGGCGTCGCACTCGTCGGAGAGCGCCGCCCAGTCGCCGTAGGAGCAGAGGCGGTCCGCGCCGCGGGCGCGGATATAGGCACAGGCGATGGGGGAGAGCGCCGCGCCGGGCGCGACGAAATAGACCCTTTTGTCCACCTCGTCGAGCGGCAGGCCGAGCGCCGCGCCCGCGGGAGAGACATGCTTGAAGCTCGCCGCGGCGGGAAGGCCCGTCGCCTCCTTCAACTCGCGCACGAGCTGCCACGAGTTGAAGGCGTCGAGCAGGTTGATGTAGCCGGGCTTGCCGTTGAGAACCGTAAAGGGAAGGGCTGCGCCGTTTTTCATGAAAACGCGCGCGGGCTTCTGGTTGGGGTTGCAGCCGTATTTGAGTTCCAGCTCGTTCATATCGTCCTCCTCAGTCGCCTAAGTTTTTGTTGAACAGCTTTACCTCGCCGTTCATGTTCGTATAAAGGGAGATCTTGTTGTCCGCGTTGAGCGCCGCCCAGACCTCTTCGGGAGAGGGGACGCTCACCTCCATCGGCTCGCCCGCAAAGGTGGGCAGGGGGTTTCCGTCCCCCAGATAGGTGCTGATGAAATAGCCCTTGCCCTCGTCGCAGCCTTCGTAGCAGAAGAACTCGCGCAGGCAGCGTCCATCCTTACGCTTGAGGATGGACAGCTCAAAGGAGCCGTCCTCGTGCATGATGGCGGAGATGCGCGGCGTCCAGTTTGGCTCGTCGGGCTCGTATTCGCGCGTCATGAGGCCGCGGCGAAAGTCGCCGTGCCCGCAGATGGTGTCGGTCTGGTCGCCGTTCGTCACGACGAGGTCGCGCCCCATCGTGCGCACGGGATGATAGATGATGAGGCTTGGGTCGGAGAGCTTGGCGGGGTCGTGCGCCTCGGTGCGGATGCCGTCCTCGGTCTTGACAAAGACGCGGTTGCGGCTGTTCTCGCTGCGCCCCATGATGAAATAATACACACAGCGGCGTCCGACAAGGATGCCGCGGCCGGGATAAGAGGTCGCCCTTAAAAACTCCAGAAAATCAGTCATTTTTCTGCTCCTTCTCTCTTACGATCTCTGCGCAGACGCGCTCTGCCGCAAGCGGCAGCAGCTGCCATTCCGCCTGCTCCATCACGCGCCGCTGTAACGTTTCGGGCGTGTCGTCCGGCGCGATCTCCACCGCCTTTTGCAGCAGGATCTCGCCGCCGTCGGGAATTTCGTTGACAAAGTGTACCGTCGCGCCCGTGACCTTCACGCCGCGCGCGAGCGCGGCCTCATGCACCCGCAGGCCATACATGCCCTTGCCGCAGAAGGCGGGGATCAGGGACGGATGGACATTCAGGATGCGCCGCGGCCACTGCTTTGTAAATTCTGCGCTGAGGATGACCGTAAAGCCTGCGAGGAGAATGAGGTCGATCTCCTGCTCGCGAAGCAGCACGGAAAGCTCGTTTTCAAACAGCTCCTGCCCACAGGAGGGCGAGAGCACGCGCGCCGCAACACCCGCATTTTCCGCCCGCGTGAGCGCATAGGCCCCCGCGCGGGAAGAAACGACCAGCACGATCTCGCCGTGCGGCATTTTTCCGTCACGCTGCGCGACGAGCAGCGCCTGCAAATTCGTGCCGCCGCCGGAGACCAGCACGGCGATGCGGGCGGGTGTCAGCATAGCTCCACCTTTTCCTCGCCCAATACGATCTCACCGATGACGCCGGCCTCCTGACCGAGAGAATGCAGCGCGGCGAGCGCCTTGTCGGCGCTGTCTCTTGCAGCGACGAGCACCATGCCTGTGCCCATGTTAAAGGTGTTGAACATATCGCGCTCCGAGATGCCGCCCATGCGCGAGAGTAAGGGGAAGATCGGCGGGATGCGCAGCGCTTTCTTTTCAATCTTCGCGCACAGGCCATCGGGAATGCAGCGCGGAATGTTCTCATAGAAGCCGCCGCCGGTGATGTGACTGATGCCGCGGATATCGGCGGCTTCGATGGCCGCTAACACAGGACGGACATAGATCTTTGTCGGGCGCAGCAGCTCCTCGCCCAGCGCGCAGCCCAGCTCACCGTAATACTGCCCGAGGTCGGCGTTCTCCACATCGAACACCTTGCGCACGAGCGAGTAGCCGTTGGAGTGCAGTCCGCTGGAGGGCAGCGCGATGACCACATCCCCCGGCTGCATTTTGTTCTTGTCCAGAATTTTGTCACGGTCCACGACGCCCACGGCAAAGCCCGCAAGGTCATAGTCGTCCGGCTTCATCGTGCCGGGGTGCTCGGCGGTCTCGCCGCCGATGAGCGCACAGCCCGCGCGCACACAGCCCTCAGACACGCCCGAGACCAGCGACACGACCTTTTCCGGGATGTTCTTGCCGATGGCGATGTAGTCAAGGAAGAACAGCGGCTTCGCCCCGCAGCAGATGATGTCGTTGACGCACATCGCCACGCAGTCGATGCCGACGGTGTCGTGCCGATCCATGAGCTGCGCGATGCGCTGTTTGGTGCCCACGCCGTCCGTGCCGGAGACCAGCACAGGCTTTTCAAGCCCGTGCAGGTCCAGCGAGAAAAGCCCGCCGAAGCCGCCGAGATCGGAGATCACATCGGCTGTGAGCGTGCGCTGTACATAGCGGTTCATCATTTTTACGCCCTGATAGCCTGCCTCGATGTCAACGCCGGCGGCCGCGTATGCTTCCGAGTGAGAGATGCCCATAATGTCATTCCTTTCCGGTCCAGCAGTAGGTGCAGACCTTGTCCCTGTCAATACCGATCGCCTCCAGCAGCCCGTCAAGGGACTGATAGGAGAGTGAATCAAAGCCGAACTGTGCGCAGATCTCGTGCAGCAGGCATTTTCCGCGCTCGGTGCGGCTGTCGGCGTATTCCTCCAGATGCTTTTGGCCCTCGTTGCCCTCCAGCTCCTGCACCATGCGGCGCGCGAGCAGGTCCATGGCGCTGTTGCCGCGCGAAAAGTTCAGGTAGCGGCAGGGGTACATGATGGGCGGGCAGGCCGAGCGCATATGGACCTCCGCCGCGCCGGTGCTGTATAAAAAATCCACGGTCTCGCGCAGCTGCGTGCCGCGCACGATGGAGTCATCCACAAACAGCAGCTTCTTTCCCTCGATCAGCTCCGGCACGGGGATCTGCTTCATGCGCGCCACTCTGCTGCGCACCTGCTGATCCTCCGGCATGAAGGAGCGCGGCCAGGTCGGGGTGTATTTCACAAAGGGACGCGCAAGGGGCTTGCCGCTGTGGTTGGCATAGCCCATGGCGTGCGGCACACCGGAATCCGGCACGCCGGCGACGAAATCCACCTCCGGCACGCCGCCGCGCTCCGCCTCATCCCGTGCCATGATCGCGCCGTTGCGATAGCGCATCAGCTCCACGTTCACACCCTCGTAGTTGGAGTTCGGGTAGCCGTAATAGGTCCACAAAAAGGCGCAGATCTTCATCTGCTTCCCTGCGGGAGAGAGTATTTGGAAGCCCTTGGCGTTCAGCCGGATGATCTCCCGCGGCCCCAGCTCATAGGCGTCCTGATAGTCGAGCTTATGATAGGCGAAGGACTCGAACGATACGCAGTAGCCGTCCTCGCGCTGCCCGATCAGCACAGGGAGGCGCCCCATGCTGTCACGCGCGGCGATCAGCTCTCCTTCCTCGGTCAAAATCAGGATCGTCATGGAGCCGTCGATGACCTCCATTGCGTGGAGGATGCCGGAGACAAGGTCGTTTTCCTGATTGATGAGCGCGGCGGTCAGCTCGGTGACATTCACGCGGCCGCTGCTCAGCGTCAGAAATTGCTGGCCCTTGTCGGAGAGATAAGTCTTCACCAGCTCGTCAGTGTTGTTGATGATGCCGACCGTCACGATGGCGTACAGGCCCAGATGGGAGCGCACGAGCAGCGGCTGGGGGTCGCTGTCGCTGATGCAGCCGAGCCCCGCGTGGCCGCGGAAGTCCGCGAGGTCCCGCTCAAACTTCGTCCGAAAGGGCGTATTTTCAATGTTGTGTATTTGGCGCTGGAAGCCCTCCTTCTTGTCAAAGAGCACCATTCCGCCGCGGCGCGTGCCGAGGTGAGAATGATAGTCCGTGCCGAAGAAGACATCCAGCGCGACATCGCGGTCCGAGACCGCGCCGAAAAAGCCCCCCATTACGCAAAGAACAGCTCGGAGAGCGTCATGGGGTCGATGTACTTTCCGTCCCGATAGACGCGCATATTGCCGGAGGAGATCTCGTCGATCAGCATCACGCTGCTATCCGGCGCGTAGCCGTACTCAAACTTGATGTCATAGAGGACAAGGCCCTTTTCGCGCAGGTCGTCCGCGACGACCTCGGTGATCTTCTGCGTCATGGCCTTGATGTCGTCATACTGCTGCTCGGTCATCACGCCCAGCGCCACAAGGCCGTCCTTCGTCACCAGCGGATCGCCCAGCGCGTCATTTTTGAAGGTCGTCTCCACATAGGCGGGCAGGTCGGCGCCCTCTTCAATGTACTCGCCGTAGCGGCGGCGGAAGCTCCCCACCGCCTTGAGACGGCAGATGACCTCCAGCCCGTGGCCGAAGACCTTCGCGGGCAGGACCTCCATCGTGGTCTCCTTCAGATCCGCGGAGACATAGTGCGTGCGGATGCCGGCGGCGTTGATCTTTTCAAAAAAGTGCTTGGTCATGCGCAGGTTGACATTGCCCACGCCCTCGATGGTCAGGCCCACGCTGTTCTCGCCGGGGTCAAACACGCCGTCCTTGCCCGTGCAGTCATCCTTGAACCTGAGCAGGTAGTTGCCGTTGTCCAGTGCGAATACATCCTTGGTCTTTCCGGTATATACGAGTTTCATTGCTTTCCACTCTCCTTTTATTTCTTGAAGTGTATTCCTTACTTACTGATAAAGCGCCCGAACCTCTTCGTCCGCGCGCAGCACGGCGTCCCGTTCCCGCGTCCGCGCCTCGTCCAGCTTTTGGGCGAGCTCTGCGTCGGAGACCGCCATGATCTGCACCGCCAGCAGCGCGGCATTCTTCCCGCCGTCCACCGCCACCGTCGCCACCGGGATGCCGCTCGGCATCTGCACGGTGGAGAGCAGCGCGTCCATGCCGTCAAGCTTCGTCCCGCTGCACGGCACGCCGATCACCGGCAGCGTGGTGTTTGCCGCCATCGCACCGGCAAGATGCGCCGCCATGCCGGCGAACGCGAGGATAACAGAAAATCCGCCCTCCCGAGCCGACGCGGCAAATTCCCTTGCCTCATTCGGACACCGGTGAGCGGATAATACGCGCACTTCCATCTGGACGCCGTAGTCTCGCAATACGCCTACGGCCTTCTCCGCGACGGACAGATCACTCTTGCTGCCCATAACGATCGCAACCTTTCTCATTTGCGTTCCCTCCCTCAAACATAAAAATAGGCGCTCCGCTGCCCTTTGCAGTTGGAGTGCCCGGACGGTCGGCCTCTGAAACGCGCCGCCTCAGAGCGATGCTCCCTGCTCCCCCGTGGTAGCCCACATTCCGTCAGTTACAAGGGGCTCAACTTGAATTTAGTGTACCATACGCCCTGCTTTTCGTCCATTCCGCAAAAAGGAGAAAGAAGGTAGAAAATATTAGCTATATTTGTATCGTTATGACAATACATAAGATACGCTTATATTGCTCCTTGAAAAAACTTATCGTCGAAAAACCATTTTTTGTCTTGACAAGGCAATCCTCGCGTGGTATTCTATCAAAAATTTGAAGAAAGAGAGGCGATAGTCGTGACCGTGGTTTTGAAGGGTGCGCAGGTGTTCCGCCGAGGTGCTTTCAGCGGCGGTGATGTTTCCGTTTCCTTTGGGGATCGTGTTTTTTGCAAGGATATTGTTTTTCCTTCGTCCCTGAATGTTTCTTCCTTTACCATATTACCCGGTTTCGTTGATGTGCATGTACATCTTCGGGAGCCGGGTTTTTCTTATAAGGAGACCATCCGCACCGGTACGCTGGCGGCGGCCCACGGCGGCTATACCGCCGTATGCGCCATGCCGAATCTGAACCCTGTGCCGGACAGCATGGAGACGCTGCAAATGGAGCTGGACGCCATTCAAAAGGACGCCGTGATCCGCGTTCTGCCCTACGGGGCCATCACGAAAGGCGAGCAGGGCAGGGAACTGGCGGACTTGGACGCCATGGCCCCCTATGTGGTGGCTTTCTCCGACGACGGAAAGGGCGTTCAGGATCGTGATATGATGCGCCGCGCCATGCTGGAGGCCAAGCGCCTCGGCAAGCTGATCGTGGCCCACTGCGAGGACAATTCCCTCCTGCGGGGCGGCTACATCCATGACGGCGCCTATGCCCGCGCCCACGGACATCGGGGCATCTGCTCCGAGAGCGAGTGGCGGCCCATCCAGCGGGATCTGGAACTGGTGCGGGAGACGGGCTGCGGCTATCACGTCTGCCACATCTCCACCAAGGAGAGCGTCGCGCTCATCCGCAAGGCCAAGGCCGAGGGGCTGAACGTCACCTGCGAGACCGGCCCCCACTACCTGCTGCTGGACGATTCCTGCTTGCAGGAGGACGGCCGTTTCAAAATGAACCCGCCCCTGCGAGGAAAGGAAGACCGGGAGGCCCTGATTCAGGGAATTCTGGACGGCACCATCGACATGATCGCCACCGACCACGCCCCCCACTCCGCCGAGGAAAAATCCCGAGGGCTGGAAAAAAGCGCCTTCGGCATTGTGGGCATTGAGACCGCTTTCCCGATTTTGTATACCTGTCTGGTAAAACCGGGCATTCTAAGCCTGAACAAACTATTGGAGCTTTTGTGCGTCAATCCCCGCAGACGCTTCGGTCTTCCTCTGGGGACAGACTACAGCATCTGGGACTTGAACGCCGCATACGCCATCGACCCGAAGGACTTTCTTTCCAAGGGCAGAGCCACGCCCTTCGCGGGCCGGCAGGTCAGCGGAAAGTGCATTGCCACCATCTGTGACGGAAAGCTGGTATACGCCGCTCCGGAAACCCATACCGCCAAATAACGAGAGGAGAAACACCATGGCAAAAAGAACCGACATCAAGAAAATTCTCATCATTGGCTCCGGCCCCATCGTCATCGGTCAGGCTGCTGAGTTTGACTACGCCGGGACGCAGGCCTGTCTTGCTCTGAAAGAAGAGGGCTACGAGGTGGTGCTGTGCAACTCCAACCCCGCCACCATCATGACCGACACCATCATCGCCGACAAGGTCTACATGGAGCCGCTGACGCTGGAATATATCGCCAAGATCATCCGCTACGAGCGTCCCGACGCCATCATCCCCGGCATCGGCGGTCAGACAGGTCTGAATCTGGCCATGCAGCTGGAAAAGAAGGGCATTTTGCGGGAATGCCGGGTCAGGCTGCTGGGCACCTCCAGCGAGTCCATCGAGCGTGCCGAAGATCGTGAGCTTTTCAAGGAGCTGTGCCAGTCCATTGGCGAGCCGGTCATCCCCTCCGAAATTTCCTACTCCCTGGAGGAGGCCAAGGAGGCCGCCAAGCGCATCGGCTATCCTGTAGTGCTT
>OKTX01000903.1_pt1 | contig 12735 bp, 9 predicted proteins | sample 1606261 | NCBI WGS metagenome assembly OKTX01 (sample SAMEA3879543, study PRJEB24766) | human gut metagenome | biome: human-associated habitat; feature: feces | place: USA | collected 1985/1987 | reverse complement strand
CCGTGATAGAGCCGCTCGCAGAACTCGTAGGACGGGATATCAAAATCGTAGTACACGAGCGCGGTCGTGCCCGCCTGCGGCTTGGTGTAGTAGAAGTGCGGATGCGCCTGCATCCACTCATCCAGAATGGCAAGATTCTCACGCACGATGGCTTGATTGCGGCGGATCATTTCGTCGCTGTGGCGCAGGGCAAGCGACGCGACCGCGTCGTCGAACATACCGCAGCTGATGAGGTTGTAGTCGCGGTGGGAGAGGAACGCCTTCACCGCCGCCTTGTCGTGCGTGGCGATCCAGCCCATGCGGATACCGGCGAGCGAAAACACCTTGGACATACTGCTGACCGAAATGCCCTTTTCGTAGAGGTCGGCAACGGACTCGCACCAACCGTCGGCCTGCGTCAGGTGACGGTACACCTCGTCGCAGAGAACGTAAGCATCCACGCCGCGGGCGATCTCAATGATTTGCTCCAGTAGCTCCCGGCTCATGAGCGCTCCGGTCGGGTTGTTGGGATTGTTGATGCAGACCATCTTCGTCCCCGGCGCCACGAGGGCTTTGAGCTCGTCGAGGTCGGGCAGATAATGGTTCCCCTGCTTCAGGTGCATGATGGCGACGTCCGCGCCGATGGCCTCGGGAATGGAATAGAGCTGCTGGTAGGTCGGCATGATGCTCACCACGCGGTCGCCGGCGGAAATGAGCGAGCAGAACACATGGTGGTTCGCACCCGCCGCGCCGTGCGTCAGCACGACCTCGTCTGGCCGGACGGTGCGGTAGAGTCTGCACACGCCCTCACGCAGCGCATTGCTGCCCCAGATGTCACCGTAGGTCAAGCGTGTCGCGCAGAATTTGGATAAAAATTTATCCTTGCTCTCGCCGGTGAGTGCAAAGAGCTCATCGAGGGAAACGGAGTCCACGCAGGTCTCGGCGATGTTATAACGCGCGCCAGTCTCGTACTCGTTCATCCATTCTTCCACGGCAAAGGGTTTGATGTTCATAGCAATTTCTCCTTTTGGCAAAAAAGTAAAGGCATCCATGACCCAGCCTTATCCGACGCAAATCGGAATACCTACGGCTCGGTCACGGATGCCTTTTATCCCTCGGCCGGTGCCAAGGGCAGCATACAATATTTGAGTTGTCTACGATTATAAATGCACGCACCGCAAATGTCAAGAGAGATTTTTCAGAATAATCTGAGGTCCCTCAACGCACCTCTGGCAACAGGGTACGGGCCATGTGAATTTTTGCTGCCAGAGAAAGCTGCTCTCCATCCGCAGCGAAGCGATAGCTGAGGCCGCAGACGGTGCGGATCTTTTCCAGCCGATAGCGGACCGTGTTTTCGTGCTGGGTGAGCGCCGCCGCCGTCTTTTTTAGGTCGGCGTCATTTTTGACGTAGCTGAGCAGCGTTTCAAAGAGCGCCGTGCCGTTCTCCGTATCGTAGTCGCGAATAGGGTCAAGGATGTGGTCGCTGAAACGCACAAAGTCCCGCGAATGGCAAAACGGCAGCAAAAGCTGATAAATGCCGATCTTATCGTAACATACGACACTCCCCTGACCGGAGTTTCGGCAGCTTGCAGCATACTTGCCCTCCAAAATCGCCTCACGAAACTCTGTAATGTAATAGTGCGGCGCGCTGATGCCCAAGCGCAGTTCGCGCTGCCCGCCGCCGCTGAACAGATCAAACACGGCAAAAAAGAGATCTTCCCCGTAGTCCTTTGAAAGTGTATCAGACGAAAAAATGAAAAGCAAATTATCTTCAAACTTAATGATTCTATTTGTAATATTGAACAAAGCGCTGTTTTGATACTCGTGCAGAAGTCCCAAATAATCATCCGTCGCCATCGGTTCTGTCAGAACTGCATAGGCCACAAAGTAGGATGGGCGCAACGAGGGAATGACCTCTTTTGTACGTTGGACGATCTCCTCCGGCGAGAGGGTGTCACCCAGCAGTGTATGGATCGTGTCGGCATAAAAGTTGGTGTATTCCATCTGCTCGCGGCGATGCCTGACCTCGTAGACGAAGTCCTCAAAATAAACGCCGCTACCGTTCACGACTAAAATCGGGAAACCCTTGGAATCAGCGTATTTCAGCACAGTTTCCGGAATTTGCAGATTGAAGACATTGCGGATCAGTAGTGCGCTGCACCCCTTTCTCACCAGGTGACGCACCGCGTCGCCGATGAGGTAGGGGTTCTTTTTTGCGTAGAGGAAGGTCGAAACAACGATCATCCCCTCGTGAAAATTATCGCAGATGTAGCGGTCCTTCACCGACGGGTCGAGCTCATAATCCAGAATGCCGACGCTGTTCACGCCACGTGAAAGCCCACACTCTCCCGCGAGCAGCAAAAACTTTTCTTTGAATACGTGGTAAAAGTCCGATACCGTATAGTCCATTGTTCCTCTCCTGCACTGTGAAATTTACAGAATAGCGGCCGTTTATTTTGGCGTTTTTCCATTTTTCTGTGCAATAATAGCTTTATTTTGTTATTATAGCATGTTTTCTTTCAAGAATCAATGTGAAAATCACAATTTGCAATTAGCCAAAGTGTTCTCTTTTACAAAAATATCCCATTGAAGGCCGTCCTCGCTCCCGATACAATGACGTCGAAAGTCAGGAGCCCTATTCCGAGGGTCTCCAAGTAAAAAATATAAGGAGGACATCATTATGGCTATCAATCTCAAAGGACGTTCATTTCTCACGCTGAAGGATTTCACCCCCGATGAAATATCCTACCTGCTCAAGCTCGCTGAAAATCTGAAGGACAAAAAGCGTGCCGGCATCAAGGACAAGACGCTCAAAGACAAGAACATTGCGCTGCTGTTTGAAAAGGCCTCCACCCGCACCCGCTGTTCGTTTGAGGTTGCCGCCAAGGATGAGGGCGCTGACATCACCTATCTCACCCCCTCGATGTGCCATATGCGCAAGAAGGAGAGCTGGGAGGATACGGCCATCGTTCTCGGCCGCTACTACGACGGCATCGAGTACCGCGGCTTTGAACAGTCCGTAGTGGAGACACTGGCCGCGCACGCGGGCGTTCCCGTTTGGAACGGTCTGACCGACGTTGACCATCCTACGCAGATCCTCGCGGACCTTCTGACCATTCAGGAGCACATCCGCAAGCCGCTCGACGAGGTCAAGGTCGTCTTCTGCGGCGATACGCGCAACAACATGGCCTACGCCTGGATGTACGGCTGCGCCAAAATGGGTATGCACTTTGTCGGCTGGGGTCCGAAGGAGCTCTCCCCCTCCGAGGACATCGTCGCCTACTGCAACGAGGTCGCCAAGGAGACCGGTGCGGTGCTCGAATTTGGTGAAGACCTCGCCCTGCTCAAAGGCGCGGATGTCATCTACACCGACATTTGGGTCTCTATGGGCGAGGAGGCTAAGCTCGCCGAGCGTGTCAAGCAGCTCGCCCCCTACAAGGTAACAAGCAAGGTCATGGCCGCGACGGAAAATCCCAAGTGCCTGTTTATGCACTGCTTGCCCGCTTACCACGATTTTGAGACGTTGACCGCTCAACACTGCAAAGAAGAGGGCTACGACATCCGCGAGGTCGATGATGACGTCTTCCGCAGCAAGCAGAGCGTCGTATTTGACGAAGCCGAGAACCGTATGCACACCATCAAGGCCGTCATGGTCGCAACGCTCGGCAATCAGTAAGCTTACCAACCTTCCCTCCGGCATGAGCTCTCCCGCCGTGTCAGAGGAAAAGCATATTAGAAGAGGTATTACTATGAAAGTCAGTTTCTTTGACCGCGCTGCGCTGGAGCAACGCTTGAAAATGGACGATGTGCTCGACGTTGTCGAGGGCGTCTACAAGTCCAAGGCCGAGGGCAAGACCGTTGTTTGGCCGACCGTCACGCACCATTTTGAAGACCGCGGCGCGGTGATGGATATCCGCTCCGGCTATGACCGCGGCAGCGAGGTCTACGGTGCCAAGCTCCTCGCCACCTTCCCCGAAAATGAAAAGCGCGGGCTCCCGCCGTTCAGCGGCATTCTCGTCGCAATGGACGGTACAACCGGCCTTCCCAAGGGCATCATGGACGCCTCGTTCATCACCTCGATGCGCACAGGCGCGGCGGCAGCGGTCAGCGCCCGCGCGCTGGCCCGTCCGGAGTCTGACACGCTGCTCGTGCTCGGCACGGGGCGTCAGTCCCTCTTTATGATCGGCGCGGCGCTGACCGCGATGAAAAATATCAAGACCGTCTACTGCGCTGAGCCGATGAACCTTGACGCCGCCAAGCCCTACGCCGCCGCCTGTCCGCAGCGGATGCAGGAGATGTTTGGCCTTGACGCAAGCGACGTGCAGTTTATCCCCGTCTCTGACCTTGCGGAAAGCGTCGGCAAAGCGGATATCATCATCACCATCACCCGCGCGACAAAGCCGCTCATCTCGCGCGACTGGGTCAAGCCCGGTACGCACCTCAGCTGCATCGGTGCAGACATGCCCGGCAAGGAAGAGGTCGATCCCGCGATCCTGCGCGATGCGGTCGTCTATGTTGACGACGTCGACCAGTGCGTGAATGCGGGCGAATGCGAGCTTGCCGTCAAGGGCGGCTACATGACGCGCGAGCACATCTCTGGGCAGATCGGCGAGGTGTTGCTCGGCGCGAAGAAGGGCCGCACGAGCGCCGACGAGATCACCGTCTTCGATGCGACGGGGCTTGCGCTGCTCGACCTTGCCGTTGCAAAAAAGGTTGTGGAAGAGGCCGGCGATGATCCCGCGCACACCATCGAATTATAAGGAGAATTGCGATGAGAATTGACGATTTTACGCTGGAAAACTGGCTGAACCCTGCTTGTGACAGCGAGAAAAACAAGTACTATCTCGGCGGCAGCTGCGTGTTGCCGATGACGGTCGAAGACCTTTTCGACCTCACAGGCGAGAGCATGGAGAACTTCTTTGAAGAACTCAAGCACATGAATCTCGGCTATCCCCGCTTCGAGGGCACGCCCCGCACGCGCAAAGCGCTCTCCAAGCTCTACAAAGCTGTTGAGCCCGACGAGGTTATCCTCTGCCACGGCGGCACCGGCGCAAACGCGACTGTCTGCTACACGCTCATCGAAAGCACAGACAACATCATCTCCATCATGCCGAACTACCAGCAGTTCTACTCCATCCCCCGCTCCATCGGCGCGGAGCTGCGTGAGGTCGACTTGAAGATCAAGGACGGCTACAAGCTCGATCTGTCCGAAGTCCGCGCGGCAGTAGATAAGAACACCAAGGCGATCCTCTTCACCAACCCCAACAACCCCACCGGCAGCGTGCTGTCGCTCGAGGAAATGCGGGAGCTCGTGGAGATCGCCAAAAGCGTGGATGCCTGGATCATCTGCGACGAGATGTACCGCGGTCTGGACGAGGAATATATGCCCTCGTTCGCCGACCTCTACGACAAGGCCATCGTCACGGCCAGTTCGTCCAAGATCTACTCCATGGCCGGAACGCGCGTCGGTTGGATCATCTGCCATGATGCCGAGACGCGCAAGCGGCTCTTCAACTGGCGCTCCTACGACTCCATCTGCGGCGGCGTGTTTGACGAATGGATCTTCGCCATCGCGCTTGAGCACGTCGACAAGATTTTCGAGCGCTCCCGCAGGATTGTGAACGCCAACAAGGTCGTCATCGACAAGTGGATCGAGAAAAATCCGTATCTCCACCAGTACGCTGACGCGCACGGTACAACATATCTCGTTCACTACGATCTCGATGTGCCCGCCGAGAAATTCTGCGACGACCTGCTCGACCAGAAGGGCGTGCTCGTCTGCCACGGCGACTGCTTCTACATCCCCCACACTTTCCGCATCACGCTCTCCCACGCCCACGAGCTCGAAGAGGGTCTGCGCCGCATCGACGAGTACATCGACGAGCTCGTCGCACAGGGCAAGGCAATCAAAAATTGAATTCGTACGCATTTCCTCACTTACTTGGGTGACCGGACCAATCCATCCGGTCGCCCGGGGACCAACCTTTCTATCGAAGTCGTAACGTCATTTTAGAATGGTCGGAAAACTAATTATCGCGCATACGTCCGGGAATCGCCGTCGTTGTCCACTTTCCCTGATATTTTACTCCCTTTTAAGTTAATTGTTGCTACTGCTTGGTTAGCCAATTCTAATGTAGATTTATTCATTAGGGGACATAATAAGAGGCTCTCTCCTTATCGGAGAGAGCCTCTTCAAAGCTATTACTCGATATAGCAAGCAGCTAAAACGATGACATTGGTAGTTCCGCCGCTTATGTTATCAAACGAAGAAGTTGAACATGGAATGGCGTAGGCTGTAAATGTATCTTCATTGTAAACCTCTGTGCTGTCCAAATAGTACAGAGCATAATAGTTGTTATCGTCATCAGCGGCCAAAAGGTATGTTAGCTTACCTCCCAAGTAGTCATCCTCAAATACCTGCATGGCGTAGAGGTCTAACTTTACTAAGCCAATCTGATCTTGCTTGCGTGTCTTATTGAACTGTTTACTTGAGAAATCTTGTATGTCAGAGGACTGTATCGCTTCATTCGTTGCAGTAGGAAATAGATTTTCATTTTCGTCAATATACTCAATCACTGCATCTGAAATAGTAAATTTACCGAATAGGTCTAACTGACCAATGTAGTTGAAAGACTCACCTGTAGTCGGTGTAAACTCTCCATTTGTGTATGTTCCTGACATCTCCAATGTTTCGCCATCATTTATGATGGTTGTCACGCCGTAGCCGTTAAAGGCTCCGTTAGAGAAATTGCCTTCATACGTATATGTAGACCCGTTTTCTCCGTCTGCTTCGAATGTTCCTACACCTTGTGGCTTGCCATTGACAACTTCTCCAGTGTACTTTCCGTCAATATCATAAGTGTCCGTTCCCCCTACCATAGTAACGGTGATATCATAGTCTGAAACGGTAGATGGTGTATTGTTTTTAGGTGTCTCTTGTGCGGTGCTCCCACAACCGGATAGGAGTACCATAAGCAGTGACAAAACGATAACGCCCGCCTTTTTCATGACTGCATCTCCTCATTGGTGGTATATTAGCCGATTTCGGCTTGTCACCTGTTAGGAGTATACCATGTTTGGCGAATTATGCCAATAGGAAAAGAATAGATACGAAAACTTTTGTAATATGACAGATAGTCATTTCTATTTGCGTTCCTTGATGACAGCTTCTATGACGTCTATGTACTTTTGAGGAAGATTGAAGTCTTTGTATCAGAAGGATGCGGACGGCAGTTTAGGAAAGGGCTGCGGGCGTCTGCCTCCGGACCGCGCGGATCGCCATGCCGGCCGCAAAGCCGATGACCGCGGGCAGCAGCCAGCCAAGGTTTTTGTCGAACAGGGGAAGATGCGCGGCGGCGAAGGCAATGGGCGCATCCAGATGGAGCGCGATCTGCACCGGCGCGGGCAGCGTTTTCATGCAGTCGAAAATGGCGGCGGCCCACGTGCCGGTCATGGTCGCGATATAAACGGTGCGGTCATGCGCGAAGAATTTGCCGAGGAAGGCGAGAAGAATGAGCGCGATCGCCGGGGGATAGATGAGCATGAGCATGGGAATGGAGTATTCGATGATGGCGCTCAGCCCGATGTTCGACACGGCAAAGGAAAACACCGTGAAGAGGATCGCCCAGCTGCGGTAGGAGATCTTCCCGTTCGTCATCTTGGAAAAGGTCTCCGCGCAGGCGGTGACCAGACCGATGGAGGTCTTGAGGCAGGCAAAGGTGATGGTGAAGGCAAGAATAAACAGTCCCACGCCGCCGAGGTAATGTCCGGCGATCTGCGTGAGGGCGATGCCGCCGTTTTCAGACAGCTCGAAGAGCCCTCTTGACTGCGCGCCGACCACGATGGACACCACATAGATCAGCGCCATCAGCGCGCCGGTGAGCAGACCGGAGGAGAGTACGTCCTCGGCAATGGCGTCGTCGTTGTCCACGCCCATGCGGCGGATGACGTCGATGACCACGATGCCGAAGGCGAGACCGGCAATGGCGTCCATCGTGCCGTAGCCCTCAATGAGCGCGGGGAAGAATGCGTCGCTCCGATATGCCTCCACCGGCTCGACCGCGGAGACCGCCGCGCCGGGCGCGAGCAGCGCCGCGAGCATCAGCACGGCAAAGAAGAACAGGAAGAGCGGATTGATGATCTTGCCGATCCAGACGGTGATCTTGCCGGGGCGCAGGGAGAAAAACAGTACGAAGGCGAAAAACACAGCGGAGAAGAGGAGCAGATACAGCCGCTCCGGCGAATCCGCGCCCAGCAGGGGCGTGATACCGGTCGTGAAGGAAACGGTGGCGCATCTCGGGATGGCGAAGAGCGGGCCGATGGTCAGGTAGAGCAGGCAGGTAAAGAAAATGCCGTAGCCCTTGCCGACCTTGCCGGAGAGCGTCTGAAGTCCGTCGGAGTGTGTGACGCCGATGGCGGCGACGCCGAGGATGGGGATGCCGACCGCCGTGATGATAAAGCCGATGATCGCCGGCAAGGCATTGCGCCCCGCCATTTGGCCGAGATGGACAGGGAAGATCAGGTTCCCGGCCCCGAAGAACATTCCGAACAGTGTTCCGGCAACAAGAATTTTCTGCCGGAGCGTTAATTTTTTGGTCGTCATGGAAAATCAACTCCTTTGTGCCGAGAATCTTACACCCTGCACTTGAAAAAGAGAAACGACCGGTTATAATAGTTATATTACAAATTGAAATACCCTGATGGACAGGAGGCGGCAGACCCGTGGACAGCAAGAAGCTTGAGATATTGATGACGGCAGTCAACCTCGGCAGCTTTTCTAAAGCGTCTGAGGTGGTGGGCTACACCCAGTCGGGACTGACGCACCTGATCAACGGGCTGGAGCGCGAGATCGGCATGACGCTCATCCGGCGCGACCACAGCGGCATCGCGCTGACCGAGGACGGAGAAGCGCTGCTGCCCGCCATACGGGAATATCTCAGCGCGACGGCAAGGCTGGAGAATCAGATCGAGGCCATCACGAAAAAGCGGACGGCGACGATCCGCATTGCCGCGTATGCGAGCGTCGCGATGCACTGGATGCCGGAGATCCTTTACCGCTTCCGGCGGGTGTGCCCGGACACGGATGTCGACCTGCGCATGGTGGATCATGAGCTTGAGCCGTTCGAGCTGCTGGAGGCGGGGCGCACCGACGTCATCTTTGCCGCACGGCAGAGCCGCGTCAACTGCGATTGGACGCCGCTGTATTACGACGCGATGTATGCCATCCTGCCGGAGGATTATCCGGTCGGCGGGAGAGAGAGCTTTCCCATCGAGGAATTCGACGGGAAGGAGTTCCTGATGCCCTACGGGCGGTTCGACATTGATGTGAATGCCGCGCTCAGCCCGAAAAAGGTGAGGCCGAGGATCCGCCCCTGCCATGTGGACGATGAAACGGTGATCCGCATGGTCAGCAAGGGGCTCGGCATCACCATGATGACGGAGATCATGATGCGGGGGAGAACGCAGGGCGTGCGGACGCTGCCGGTCAGCCCGAAGGCGGGACGCGAGCTGGGGATGGGAATGCACCTGAGCCGGAATACGCCGGAGGAGATATTGCGCCTGCGCGCGTGTGTGCTCGACTTTACCGGCGGCTTATCGTAGATTTTACAGAAAAGATATGGAAATCCATTCCCTTCAATGATATAACAGGAAAACGTACCAAACAGAAAGAAGAAACGAAGGAGAAATCTATATGGGCGCTTCGATCAATTTCAACGAGAAAAAGGGCTTCATCTGCGATATGGATGGCGTCATCTACCACGGCAACCGCATCCTGCCGGGCGTGGCGGAGTTCATCCAATGGCTGCACGAGGAGAACAAGGAATATCTCTTTCTCACGAACAACAGCGGCTACACGCCGCGCGAGCTGAACCAGAAGCTCGCGCGCATGGGCCTCGATGTGCCGGAGGAGCACTTTTATACGAGCGCACTCGCCACGGCGGCCTTCCTGCGGGAGCAGGCACCCGGCTGCTCGGTGTTTGCCATCGGCGAGGCGGGACTGCTCAACGCCCTCTACGACGCGGGCATCACGATGAACGATGTGAACCCCGATTATGTGGTCGTGGGCGAGGGGCGCAGCTATTCGCTCGATACGCTCACAAAGGCGACGAACCTTGTGATGCAGGGCGCGAAGCTCATCGGCGCGAACTCCGATGTGTCCGGTCCCATCGAAAACGGCATCGCGCCCGCCTGCCGCGCACTCATCGCGCCCATCGAGATGGCGACGGGCAAGCAGGCGTATTTCTGCGGCAAGCCGAATCCGCTGATGATGCGAACGGGACTGAAAATGCTGAACTGCCACTCCGCCGAGGCGGTGATGGTCGGCGACCGCATGGATACCGACGTTATTTCCGGCATGGAAAGCGGTATGTCCACGGTGCTGGTGCTCTCCGGCGTCTCGACGCGCGAGACGCTCCGCACCTACGCCTACCGTCCGAGCATCGTGCTCGACGGCGTGGGCGACATCGCAGCCATGGCCCGCGCGGAGAAGAAATGAAAGCGCGAGCCCCAAAGACGGTCATAAAGCCGGACTACCGGCAGTTTCGCCTGCGTAAGCTCAACACGCCGGAATTTTCGCACATCAAGCTGCTGCTCTTTTGGCCGGTTTTCGGGCTGGCGTTTCTGGCGCTGGAGCGCTTCCGCCCCCATGCGGCCTATCATGTGATGCACTGCGCTCTGGACGATGCGATCCCGTTCAGCGAATGGGCGCTGATCCCGTATCTTCTCTGGTTCGTCTATCTGATCGGCGCGCTGGCGTATACCTTTTTTCAGGATGTGCCCGCCTTCCGGCGGATGATGCGGTTCGTCATCGTCACCTATACGGCCGCGACCGTCATCTATTTCATCTACCCGACGCAGCAGCTGCTGCGGCCCGAGGCGTTTGCACATGACAATGCGCTCACGCGGGTGGTCGCGTGGTTTTATACCTTTGACACAAACACGAACGTCTGCCCGTCGCTCCACGTCATTGGCTCCGCCGCGGCGCTGTTCGCGCTGCGGGACGGCCCGCGGCTCCGGAAACGGGCGTGGTGGCAGGCGGCGTCCGTGCTTCTGGCGCTGTGCATCAGCCTTTCCACGGTTTTCATGAAGCAGCACTCGATCCTCGATGTGCTGTGCGCGCTGCCGGTGTGCGCGCTGGGATGGTGGCTGTGCTATGGGCGGCCGGGGCGGCACGGCTGAGATCACAGGAGAGGGGGACCCGTCATGGGAGACAATTATTTTTTGCTGACGAATCTGCTCTCGGAGGATGAGCGCAAGGTGATCACCGGTATTGCCGCGCACATCGAACGGGGCGAGAAGCGCGTGGGCATCCAGCAGATCGCAAATGAAAACTTCCTGTCCACGACCAGCATCGTCAAAATGTGCAAGCGGCTGGGCTTTGACGGCTACAGCGAGCTCTATTACCACCTCAGCCGCCAGCTTGCCTCTTCGGGGGACCGAAAGGCGGAAAACCTCAAGAGCCTGATCGACAATTACGACGATGCGCTGGTCGAGCGCTTCTGCGCGCTGCTCCGGGAGCGCCGCAGCGGAAAGATGTTCACGACCGGCGAGGGCTTTTCCAGCATCGTGGGCGAGTATATCGCGCAGCGGCTCTCCATCTGCGGCTTTATGGTCTATAATAACGTCCATTTCTATGACCACATGCTCTTCTGCTCGGCGCACGATCTCACCGACGAGGAGGCCGCGCCGAGCGTCATGTTCGCCGTGAGCCAGAGCGGGGAGACCGAGCCGGTGCTCAACGACGTGCGTCACGCCCGGCAGAACGGCCACAAGATCGTCACGTTCACCAAGCGGAGCGACTCTACCCTGGCGCAGATGTCGGACATCGTGTTTGTGGTGGACGGCTCGCGGCAGACGCTGGCCGGCAGCCTGCCCAACAGCTTTTTCGGCCATGTGATACTGGCGTTCGAGGAGCTGGTGGCGTTCTACTTCGGGCGGGAGAGGGACGCCTGAGATATTACTTTTTTTACCAAATCGGAAAATTTTTCTCTATAAAGGTGTGCTATACTGTGAGACGGTATGGTGCGCCTTTTGCTGTGCCATGCCGCTGTACACGTCCCGGAGAACTACTCCGGGCAAGGGAACAACACTTTATGGAGGAAAAAAGAATGAAAAAGTTTTTTGCTCTGCTGCTGGCGCTGGTCATGGCGCTCGGCCTGCTGGCCGGCTGCGGTGACAAGACCGATGGCGACAATGCCGGCGACACCGACGGCGCGAAGAAGATCGAGACCCTGAAGGTCGCGTTCGTGCCCTCCCGCGAGCCGGAGGAGATCATTACCGTTACCGAGCCCCTGAAGCAGATGCTGAAGGACGAGCTGGCCAAGCAGGGCTACGAGGTGGGCGACGTGGAGATCACTGTCGGCACCACCTATGAGGCCGTGGGCGAGGGCCTTGAGGCCGGCACCATCGACGTGGGTCTGATCCCCGGCGGCACCTATGTGCTGTATGACGACGGCGCCGAGGTCATTCTGACCGCTACCCGCGACGGCTTGAGCAAGGACTCCGACAACGCCAAGGACTGGAATGACGGCCAGCCCACCGAGGCTTCCGACAAGCAGGCCGTTTCCTACCGCGCCCTGTTCATCGCCGGCCCCTCTGACAAGGGCCAGGAGCTGGTGAAGAAGGTCAACGCCGGCGAAGAGCTGACCTGGGAGGACCTGGACAGCGCCAACTGGAGCGTCATGGGCACCTCTTCCCCCGCCGGCTACATCTATCCCGCCCTGTGGCTGCAGGATCACTACGGCAAGGGCATCTCTG
>OKTX01000881.1_pt1 | contig 12907 bp, 11 predicted proteins | sample 1606261 | NCBI WGS metagenome assembly OKTX01 (sample SAMEA3879543, study PRJEB24766) | human gut metagenome | biome: human-associated habitat; feature: feces | place: USA | collected 1985/1987 | reverse complement strand
CTTCAAAATATGCATGGAATAATACGATAATCATTATTATAGGTATCTGTATTATGCTGATTGTTATTGGAGCCGTATTCTATGTAAGGAAAAAGAGTGGTTCAGAAGAAAAATAATGATGATTTCATAGGAGTTGCACGATTTAATGGAAAGAGCAAAATCAACAAAAAACAGCTAAAAGTATGTATTTAATATTTGGTGCTTGCTTTTTAACATGATATCTATAAAAAGAGCCGATGTAAAACGAAAAACTGGTTTACATCGGCTCTTTTTAGTATATAATGATTATTGAAAGGCGGTGGAAGTATGCTCATAAGATATATGTTTGACAATTTTTGTTCGTTCAAGGAAGAGTGTGAGTTTTCATTAGAAGCACCAGGCGGGAAAGTAAAGAAGCGCTTTCCGGATAACTATACTACAACAGAAACAGGATATGACCTGCTGAAAACGGCAGTTATCGTAGGTGAGAACGCAGGTGGTAAGTCCAACTTTATAAATGGATTAAAATATCTGAAATCATTGTTTGATACAAACATGAAAGTGCAGTCTGTTAATTCATATATTAACGCAGATACTTTGATGGAGTGTAATAATCCCAAACAGAAATTTAATGTAGTATTCTTAGCGGGGAATCATTATATTTATGAGTATGAAACTATTGTTGATGCAAAAGGAATCTATAGCGAAAAACTTATCAGAAGCAGCCAGCGGAAATCAGCTGAGCATGTAGTGTTTGATATTTTACGGGATCAGGAGGATATATATACATTACGAAGAGGAACAGCCAGGGAAGTGACAGCTGCTCTTAAGAATAGCAATAATAGTAACGGATTATTTGTAGTTAAACTGGCTCTTCTCGGAAATAAGGATGCGTCAGCAACTGTCGAATGGATGTTAAATGTCCTATATCCGGGTAATATACCCTCTGACAATATAGACAGCATTGTCAGGCAGGAACGGGATCTTGAAATTATGAAAGATCTAAGATATGTAGAAATTTTTAAGATGGTAGATTACAGCATTTGCGGAATTGAAGTGGATGATGAGAAGCCTTATTCTAAAACTCTGGTAATTCGTAAGAATGCACAGGGAAAGCAGTTTAAGAGAGAATTATCACAGGATTCAACCGGTGTCAGAGAATTTTTTGCATGGGCTGTACAGATATTTCGCGTGGTATATGAAAATAAAGTGGTATTTGCAGATGAGATGGACCGGGTTCTTAATCCAATCTTGTCAGACCGTGTTATTGCGTATATTAACGGTATGGAGCACAGAGGGCAGTTTGTATTTTCTACACATAATGTATTACACTTAAATTTGAAGACATACATGAAAGAGCAGATTTATTTCATTACAAAAAGTAAATATGAACTGACATCAGAATTGTATTCTCTAGCAGATTTTCCGGAAGTGAGGTATGAAAACACTAAGATATATGAGTTTTATATGAAGGGGATATTGGGAGGTACGGCATTTGAGTAGAAAAACAAGAGTCCTTCAGAAGAGGTTTGCAGTATTCTGTGAGGGAGATACAGAATATAATTATATAGACAAGATGAGAAAGAATCAGGGTGTAGAACTGGTTTTAAAACCCATCAATATGCATGGTGGAGGTTATTCAAACTTCCTTCAGAAGATTAAAACGGAGTCACAGAGTAACTATCTAGCAAAATTCATTATTATGGACAAGCAGATGTTTATACCTTCCTTAATTCAGGAGAATTGTCATATCAGACAATGATGGAATCATTAAGAGGAAAAGAAAAGCTGCTGTATAATCGATATGAGATAAAAAAGAAAAATTTCGATATTATGATCAAAGATACTTTTTTGATGTTGATTTTATTAACAAAAAAAGCAGCAATATACAAGAGTTTTTTGATGTGATTGACTGGTAATAATGGATATTTGGCATAGAATAGGTTGCCAAAATAATTTGGTCAAAAACTTATCGACAACCGACCTACCACACGATATAATGTAAGTAATCTAATAGAAATATTGATCAGTCATTACCGTCAGTAACAGGGGAATGATGGTCATGTTTATGGATTTTGATGCACACAGTAGTTAATCCCATACGTTAGCATTTCTAACAAACTGCTAACAGTGAATATCAAAAATGGGATTATATCTGTTAATTTATATTGACAAGCGTTTGCAATGAAGTGCCTACTTTCCTGATAAATACTGGCTTTGGTTGACATCAGGTAACATGTGGGAACATTTATTTATAGAAGCGGCAATGGTCGGGGAATCATAGCTGCTTTTTTGTGTTGGGTGGCAATAATCACTTGAAGAATTATATATTATGGTGTCAGTACAGGAGGATATACAGATGAATATAAAAAAGGTAGCGGTACTTGGTGCCGGAGCAGTCGGCTCATATGTTATATGGGGACTTTCAAAGCGTGACGGTATCAGTCTGGGAGTTGTGGCAGAAGGTGAGAGAGCCGAACGCCTGAAGAAGGGCTGTATTATAAATGATGTTACTTATAACCCTGAAGTATGGACACCGCAGGAAGCACAGGGGGCAGATCTGCTGATAGTTTCATTAAAATATGGGGCACTGCCGGATGCGCTTGACAGCATAGCGGCAGTTACAGCAGACAATACAACTGTTATGAGCCTTATGAATGGTGTAGACAGTGAAGAGATAATTGCAGCGAAGATTGGTGCAGAGCATGTAATCGGCTCACTGATTAAGGTGGCTTCGCATAAGGAAGGCAGCGGTTATTATTTTGACCCGGAGACAACAATAGGAATTATATTCGGAGAATTCGAGGCACCATATAATAGTGAGCGTGTTGAGGCGATAGAGAAGCTTTTTGAAAATACGGGAATTAATTATCGTGTGACAGAGAATATCAGAGAAGAGATATGGAGCAAATTCCGTCTTAATGTATGTAATAATCTTCCGCAGGCAATCCTTGGTGCCGGTGTCGGATGCTATGAGGACAGTGTCCATATGCAGGCAATCAGTGAAGGGCTTAGAAAAGAACTTGAGGATGTTGCAAAAGCAAAGGGAATAGACATAGATAAGGCCGGCAGGTCGTCAAGCTATGGAAGTGCCGTACCGCCAACTGCGAGATACTCTACATTACAGGATCTTGATGCCGGACGTCATACGGAGATTGATATGTTCTCAGGAGCACTTATGCGGATGGGGCAGGAACATGGGATACCTGTGCCATATAATGAATTTGCATATCACATGATAAAAGCAATTGAAGAAAAGAATGACGGCAGGTTTGACTACAGTAATCAGGATAAAAGAATGTCATGTTCAAAATAGAAAATAGAAAATAGAAAGCGTGCCGGGCATGAAAAAATCAGAAAAGACAATTGCATATTACCACCTGCCGGGACTGTTTGAATTCTATGAATTGTACAGGATTTTTCTGCCATTGTTTCGGGAACATAGGGAATATTTTTACGAATGGTGTAATATAGGCTCTATATATGGTGCTCCGGCAGACTGTATCTGGGGCGGAGGGCGTGCAGGCTTTGGTGACGGAAGTCCGGAAGATGTGCTTGCACTTATGCAGGAATACGGGATATCGGCGCGTCTTACGTTCAGCAACTCACTTCTTAAGCCGGAGCATCTGGCAGATAAGAGGTGCAATGAGCTGTGCAGACTGTTTGATACAAGCAGTAATGGCATAATTATACATTCAGAGCTGCTTCTTGAGTATCTCAAAAATAATTACCCCAATCTTTATTATGTATCATCAACAACCAAGGTGATTACAGATTTCGGACAGTTTATTAAAGAAACGGACAGGGACGATTTCAGGTATGTTGTACCGGATTTCCGGCTGAATAAGGAGTTCGATAAGCTGTCTGCAATGTCACAGCAGCAAAAGGATAAAGTTGAATTCCTGTGTAATGAATGCTGCCGGTATGGCTGTAATGACAGAAAGAGCTGCTACGAAGCTGTAAGCCGCAAGAATCTCGGCGAAGACTGTCCTGAACATTACTGCACCGCACCCGGCGCAGACAGTGGATACCGATTCTCGAAGGCAATGACTAATCCGGGCTTTATAAGTGCGGATGACATAAAAAATGTCTATCTGCCAATGGGATTTTCTAATTTTAAGATTGAAGGCCGTGGGCTTGGAAGTGCGATAGTTCTTGAATTTCTGCTATATTATATGACTAAGCCCGAATACCAGATTCACGTAAGAGAAGCAGTATATCTTGATAATATGCTGGATTTGTTCTGACCGGTGCTTGCGCTTCCGGATAAAAATGACGAATTCAAGGAGAAATAGGAGAATGTCAAAGGATGAATATTTAATTACAGATGCGCCCCTTAAAGCGCTGACAGTTTTTGCTATGCCTATGATTCTGGGCAGCTTTTTCCAACAGGTATACAATATGGCCGACTCAATTATTGTCGGTCAGTTTGTCGGCTCATCTGCACTTGCGGCTGTCGGAGCATGTGCGGCTCTCACGAATGTATTTATCTGTGTGGCACTGGGTGCCGGCGTAGGTGCCGGAGTGCTTGTGAGCCGCTATTTTGGTGCCAGAGATTATAGTAAAATGAAGACAATTGTATCAACTTCGTTGATAAGCTTCTTAATTTTAAGCATACTTCTTGGAATCTTTGGATTTGTGTTATCACATTCAATGATGAGCTTGTTACAGACACCGGCTGATATACTGGATAAAGCAGTACTGTATCTTAAAGTCTATTTTGCCGGATTTCCGTTTCTGTTTATGTACAATATTCTTTCAACGATGTTTACTTCAATCGGTGAATCAAAGATTCCGTTAGTGCTTCTGATATTTTCTTCTGTATTAAATATATTTATGGATCTCTGGATGGTCGCCGGTCTCGGTCTTGGCGTGTTTGGTGCAGCTCTTGCAACATTGATAGCACAGGGAATCTCCGCAGTGTTTTCACTTTTTATTTTCTTTGGCAGGATGCGCCGGTATAAAAGTCACTTTGACTGGTTTGACAGACATGAGCTGCATTCCATGCTTCAGATTGCCGTACCGTCTGTTCTTCAGCAGTCCACAGTGTCAATCGGCATGATGATAGTACAGGCAGTTGTAAATCCGTTCGGCACGCAGGCACTCGCAGGTTATTCTGCGACGATGAGAGTGGAAAATGTATTTTCCCTTATATTTGTGTCCATTGGCAATGCGGTATCACCTTATGTCTCCCAAAATCTTGGCGCAAAGAAAATTGAACGTATCAAAAAAGGATATCATGCGGCGCTTGTGTTAGATATATGCTTTGCAGTCCTTGCATTCATAGTTATTGAAACACTGCATACTCAGATTTCATCGTTATTTCTGGGCAAAGATGGAACTGCCCTGGCATATCAGGTGTCTGGGGATTATATGAGATGGTTAGGTTACTTTTTCATTTTCATGGGTATCAAGATGGCAACGGATGGGGTCCTTCGCGGGCTTGGAGTTATGCGTCCGTTTCTAATTGCCAATATGGTTAACCTTGCAATCCGCCTGTCAGTTGCCCTGATTTGTGCACCGCGTTTTGGCATTGCGTTTGTCTGGCTTGCGGTTCCGGCCGGATGGCTGGCAAATTTTCTGATTTCCTATGTGGCACTCAGAAAATCGTGGCCGGCTGAAAAAGCAGAATACAGCATCAAATATATGTAATGAGTCCCGGAGCAGATTTTGACAAAATATTTATGTAGCCCTCCGCCCTGATTAATGGTATAGTATGTTTGTTGCAATAATGAATTTACAACCTGAGGTCAGGAGTCATACAGCAATCCGGACAACACAATGACATACTCAGGATAAAAAAACGATAGAAAACAGGAAGCGTGGTTCCTAAAAGGTAACTACGGTTCCTGTTTTGACGAATCATACACGCTGCAGCTATGAAAACTGACCTGAAATCTGATAGTACGGATAATTCGGCCGTAAGCGTGATATACTTGAATATATGAGGCATAAGTATGAAAAGAAATTCAGACAGAGTAATGTTATGTGTGCTTGTAGCAATGGTGGTACTTGCGTTGTCGGCACTGACATTTAACAGAAATGTCATCAGGGATGCTGTTGACAGTGAGAAGCAGTCAGCACAGAGCCAGGCAGATTGGGAACAGATGCTTGGAGAGGAAGCGGTTCCGGATGAAGAGGAGGAACCATATTTTGATGATGACGGCCAAAGAGAGATATCATGCTGGGGAGACAGCATGATTGAAGGCGATGGCGCGGATATTGCATTTATAGAGACACCGGATGGTGTTAAAGATATCAGTTATTATACAGCTCCGTATACACTTCAGGAGATGACCGGCATAAGGACATATAATTTTGGTGTCGGAGGTGCTGCATCGGATGAGATATCAATACGTGCAGGGGGGCTTGTGCTGTATACTGACAGGGATGTGTATATTAACAATAAAAAGGCTACGAGAGTCGCACTTGTTGACGGCAGCGGCAACAGGATTAATATGTCCGATTATTACGGATATGGCGGTGAGGATAATGATATGCCGGATGCCTTCTATATTAATGGTTATCTGTGTACGATAAAGCCGATATGGAATTCAGACGAGGTAAAGCTTAAGCTGTACAAGGAACCGGGTACAAAGGGGCGCCAGTATGCATTTATACCAAGAGACAGTGAAGTTACGCCTAAGGCGGCAGCAGACCACAGTCAGGATATAATGATACTTGAGATGGGAAGCAATGGCGGCTGGCAGAGTGATTATGATATACTCATAATGCAGTATCTTTCGATAATACAGAAGCATAACTGTTCCAAATACATTATTGTCGGAGATACGGATGATCCCGGAACGTCGCTTGGAGATATTAATCAGGATGTCGTAAATGATGACGGTTCATATATCGGTACCGGTGAGACGATGTGGGAGACGGCACTTCATGATGCATTCGGAGACCATTTTATTAATATGCGCGTGTATATGCTTGAAAACGGGCTTGAGGACTGCGGCTTCACCATGACGGAGCAGGATTGGGAAGATTATGAACGTGGAATTATCTCTAGTCAGCTTAGAAGCGACTGGACGCATTTTAACTCATATGGGTATTATGCCAAGGGCAAGGGACTTTATCTGAAGGGCGTTGAGCTTGGATATTGGGAATAATGAAGCAGGATAAAAAACAGGGAGAGATTCTCTCCCTGTTTTTAATAAATACTTTTCCTGATATCAGCCTTGCCTTGTGAGCATCCCTTCGATGATATTACATCGTAAACAGACCAAACTGTGAAAGTGTATAAGTTATAAGAATGATTATAAGAAGTACCGGAGCTACATACTTAATCATGACTCCATAGAGCTTCTTACGTCCGAACTTCTCACCGTTACGTGTTACCTCATCAGTGATGACCTTAGGACCGAGAATCCATCCTGCAAGGATTGCCGTACAGAGTGCCACGAATGGCATCAGCAGGCTGTTACTGATGTAGTCGAAGAATGTAAGGAAATCCATTCCGAGAATTGTAATGTTGGACCATGCGCCGTTGCCAAGTGAAGAAGGCACGCCGAGGATAATTGCAATAATGATGCAGATTGCACATGACTTGTTGCGTGACAGACGGAACTTGTCCATTATTGCGGATACAATAGCTTCCATGATTGAAACAGAGCTTGTAAGTGCCGCAAATAAAACAAGTGCAAAGAACAAAAATCCTATAAGCTCACCCTTAGGCATCTGGTCGAATACCTTAGGAAGTGTAATGAACATAAGGCCCGCTCCGCTTGACTTAAGTCCTGCCTCACCGCTGAATATATACACGGCAGGTATGACAAGAAGTCCAGCAAGAAGAGATATTATAGTATCGAATATCTCAATCTGGTTAACAGACTTAGAGAGACTTATCTCGTCCTTTGTATATGAACCGTAAGTTATCATGATACCCATTGCAAGACTCATTGAGTAGAACATCTGCCCCATCGCTGCACAGATTGTCTTGAAAGAGAACTTGCCAAAATCAGGCACAAGGTAATACTTAAGCCCTTCCGTTGAACCCGGAAGCGTAAGAGTATATATTGCAATTCCTGCTGTGAGAAGTACAAGTAAAGGCATAAGGAACTTGCTGACATTCTCAATACCCTTCTCTACGCCTGCCATAACAATAAGGGTGGTGAAGATAAGAAATACCATGAAGAAAAACAGTGGTGAGAATGTATCTCCCGTAAATGCCTGAAAATATCCGTCAGAAGCTGCCGGCTTGCCGAGTCCCTGCGCAAATGTTGTAACGTACTTTGTTACCCATCCACCGATTACACAGTAATATGGAAGAATAATTACAGGTACAATTGATGCTATTATTCCAAGGAATCCAAAACGCTTGTCAAGCTTGCTATAAGCGGTTATAGGGCTTGACTTTGTCTTGCGTCCGATAGCAATCTCTGTTGTCATAAGTGCAAAACCAAATGTAAGTGCAAGTATGATGTAGACAAGGATGAATATGCCTCCGCCATACTGTGCGGCAAGATATGGGAAACGCCACAGATTACCAAGACCGACAGCACTTCCGGCTGCAGCGAGGACGAATCCTAATCCGCCTGTAAAACTACCTCTTTTCTGTTCCATTACTAAAACCCTCCATAAATTTAAAAATAACTAATATATTATATCATATATGCACAAAAAATGATAATATATATATTTGGTATATTTTGATTTATAATTATGAAAGTATATTTGTACACATTTGAAAGGCAGAGAAGTAATAATGGCAGAGGAAGTTAGAGATTATATAGAAAAAATATTTGCAAAGAATCCACTCAAAATTGTAGTGAGCAAGGCAGTGTCGAAAGATGTCAGATACCGCAAAATTACGGTGGTACGCAAGGAAAAGGGATATCAGATAGAGAGACTTACACAAAAGCAGGCGTTCCATGAGAATGTATCTGCGTGGGATGAGCAGAAGCTTATAGATATGTGTGCGGGATGGCTCGGAACCGGATACGGACAGCTCAATGCATGGACAGACGGGGAGGAATGTTCTGTCATGGTATCTAAAAAGGGTACGGCATCAATGGTGTGTAAGCGCACAACACAGTTCAACCCACAGAAGATTGCAGCGGGACATAACAGGAAGAAGGAATACATTTTTAATGAGGGCGATATAATCGAGCCGATGATAGATATGGGTATTCTGACATCTGAGGGAAAGGTTGTCCGTACCATGTATGACAAGTTCAAGCAGATTAACAGATTTGCACAGATTATAGATGATGTCATTAAGGATAAAGGGTACAGGCACCTTAATATAATTGATTTTGGCTGCGGTAAGTCATATCTTACATTTATTCTTTATTACTACTTCACAGAAGTAAAGCACATGAATGTAACGATGACCGGACTTGACCTTAAGGAGGACGTGATTAAACACTGTAACGAGGCCGCGGCAAAGTATGGTTATGACGGGCTGCATTTTGAAGTTGGTGACATAAATGGTTATCACAGCGATAAGCCTGTGGACATGGTAATTACGCTTCATGCGTGTGATACGGCAACGGATTATGCGTTGTATAATGCTGTATGCTGGAATGCAAAGATGATTTTCTCGGTTCCTTGCTGCCAGCATGAACTTAACGGTCAGATAGAGAGTGATAATTATTCGGTACTTACAAGATATGGTCTCATAAAAGAGAGAACGGCAGCACTTATGACAGATGCAATAAGGGCGGAGCTTCTTGAGTACTGTGGATACAGGACACAGGTCATGGAATTTGTTGACTTTGCGCATACGCCTAAGAATCTGCTTATAAGAGCCGAAAAGACAGGGACAAAGCGTAAGCAGTCCCTTGACGAGGTGACAAGACTTATGGATGAATTCCATCTGTCACCTACCCTGTATAAGCTTATGCTTGAGGGATGTATGATTAAGGACTGATTGAAGAAATGGGGACACAGGCATGAGAATAGGATATCTTCATATTAAGAATTTCAAATCCATAAAAGATCTTGAACTTACAGATATCGACGACTCACTTATACTTGTAGGACGCAATAATTCCGGTAAGAGCAATGTGCTTGACGCGGTACGCGCGGTTGCCGGTGATTATTCTGTAAGTGCTGAAGATTTTCATGAAGATGTAGGCAATATTGTTATAGATGTCAGGCTTGAGATTAATGAGGATGACCTTGAATATCTTCATGATAATGGCATTGTGAGCAATTATAAGCATTATGATCTGTGGCAGAAAGACTTTTGCGAGAAGCTTCCGTCATATTGCGGCGGCATTCTTGAATTCCAGTATGTGTACAGAAGAGATGGCGCTGTAAGATACCGGGACGGTGTTAAGAAGAATAATCCATTTATAAAGATGGTTATGCCTAAGATATATTATGTGGACCATGGGCGCAACAAGACGGATATGCTTGAGGATATCAATCTTCTGTATGGCAATAATGCGATTGCAGAACTGGATACGTCAAGATGTATATTTGATTCGGCAAAAAAATGCAACCAGTGCTTCAGCTGCATAGGCTATATTAATCAGAAAAAACCGGACGAGCTTACTCTTGCGGAGACTTCAAGACTTATGCAGCATAAGCTGTTCAATATCAATCTGAATGCCCTTGCTGATAAGCTTAACCGTAATTTTGTCAAGAATGGTGCGGTTGCGGAGAAGGTAAGATATGAGATTGATTTTGATGCCGCAAGACAGCTTAAGATTAATACAATTATCAATAATGATGCGAGAGGCTTAGAGGCGGATATCCAGTCATATGGCGAGGGACTTAAGAGCATATATATTCTTTCACTGCTTGAAACATATGTAGAGACGGATAATATTGCACCATACATAATTATAATAGAAGAGCCGGAGTTGTTTCTTCATCCGCAGCTTCAGAAAGCGGCAGGCGAAATAATGTACAGGCTGTCGAGGAAGAATCAGATAATGTTCTGTACACATGCGCCGGTTATGCTGTTTAACTTTACAACAAAGCAGATACATCAGGTTATAACTGACAGGACAGGCTCTACGATACTTAATCCGTCAACAGATATTGATAAGATTCTTGATAATCTCGGATATACTGCCAATGACCTGCTTAACGTCAGCTTTGTATTCATCGTTGAGGGCAAGCAGGACCGTAACAGGCTGCCGCTGCTCCTTAAGAAGTATTATTCGGAGATTGTTGATGAGAACGGGCATCTTAACCGCGTGGCCATTATTGCGACTAACAGCTGTACCAATATCAAGACGCATGCCAACCTCAAGTACATTAATTCACTCTACCTTAAGGATGCATTTCTGATGATAAGAGACAGCGACGGTAAGAATCCGCAGATGTTAAAGGATCAGTTATGCGGCTATTACCGGGCGAGGGAGCATGAGGATACGGGAACTATACCGAGGGTGACGGACCGCAATGTGCTTATACTCAAATATTACTCATTTGAGAATTATTTCCTTGACCCGAAGGTAATGGCGAAGATCGGTGTCATTAAGAATGAGCAGCAGTTCTATGATATTCTCTATGCAAAGTACACAGAATATCTGTATAAGCTCAAAAGTATGAGAAATATGCAGGAACGCTTTAATATAAAGATAGACGGCCCTGAGGATATTAAGGATAATCTCGAAAAAATAAGGATTTACGTCAGGGGACATAATCTGTATGATATATTCTATGGAAGATACAAAGGGGACAAAGAACCGGATATACTTACAAAGTATATCGAAGAGGCCCCGAGAGAAACATTTGCAGACATACTTGATGCCATAGATGACTTTGTATATTTTAACAGCCACAGTGCAGATGTGAAAGGGTAATTATGAACTATATTGTTATGGATCTGGAATGGAACCAGTGTCCAAAAGGCAAAGAATTTGAGAATAAAAAGCTCCCGTTTGAGATTATCGAGATTGGGGCAGTCAAGCTGGACAGTTCATTTAATGTTGTGGGTGAATTTGACAGGCTTATCAGGCCGCAGCTATATACAAAGCTTCATCATATTGTTAAGGAACTTCTTGACGTAAGCAGTGAGGAGCTGCTTGCCGGAGGAGCATTCCCGGAGGTTATGGAGGAATTCCTTGAGTGGTGTGGCGAAGATTATATGTTCTGCATATGGGGCAGCGGTGACCTTACTGAACTGCAGCGTAATATGAATTTCTTTGGTGTTGAGAATAAATTTCCGATGCCGTTCATATTCTACGATATACAGAAGTTCTACAGCATTCTTTATGAGGATGGCAAGATAAGGCGGTCACTACAGAGTGTTATCGAGGCCATGCACTTAAGCGAGACGGAAGAATTCCACAGAGCAATTAATGATGCAAGATATACGGCGCATGTAATGCAGATGATGGATATTGAAGGTGTAAAGGGATACTATTCAATCGACTGTTACAGAATTCCGTACCGCCGTTCACAGGAGATTCACGCGATGTATGACACATACGAAAAATACATCTCACGCGGCTTCAGAACAAGGGAAGGAGCGCTTGCCAATAAGGAACTTGAAGTATGCAGATGCCACAAATGCGGCAATGCATGCAAAGAGCTGATACCGTGGTTTTCCGGCAATACTAAGGTGTATTATGCACTGTATCAGTGTGGACAGCACGGATATGTCAAGACAAGAATGAGAGTCAAGCAGGCGGATAACGGCAGGTATTATGTTGTGCGTATTATCAAGGTTACGGATGAAGCAGGCGCACAGAAGATACGGCTTAAGCAGCAGGCAATACGGGATAAGCGCAAGGAGCGCAGACACCACACTGAAAATTAGTTGCTAATAAAATTAAACTATGATAAAATTTTATAGTATTTTTATAAAATTTATATTTTTACTTCAGGAGGGATAGTAAGATGGGTTTTTGTACTAAGTGTGGAAAGCCGTTAAAGGATGGCGAGATCTGCTCATGCCAGCAGCAGACACCACAGATGACCGCACCACAGGCACCAACAGGAGCAGCACCACAGATGA
>OKTX01000874.1_pt1 | contig 13022 bp, 8 predicted proteins | sample 1606261 | NCBI WGS metagenome assembly OKTX01 (sample SAMEA3879543, study PRJEB24766) | human gut metagenome | biome: human-associated habitat; feature: feces | place: USA | collected 1985/1987 | reverse complement strand
TCTCACGATATTTACAGCTCCCCTCTGGCGTCCCGCTACGCCTCGGGCTATATGCTGCACCTGTTCTCGGACGACAGCCGCTATCAGACGTGGCGGCGGCTGTGGACGGCACTGGCCCGTGCCCAGCATCAGCTGGGGCTGCCCATCACCGAAGCGCAGGTGGCCGAGCTGGAGGCCCACATCACCGACATCGACTACGACACGGTGGCCCAGCGGGAGCGTGAAGTACGCCACGATGTGATGGCGCATATATACGCCTATGGGAAGGCCGCGCCGTCCGCGGCGGGCATTCTCCACCTGGGGGCTACCAGCTGCTATGTGACCGACAACGCCGATCTGATCCTGTACCGGGACGGCCTTGTCTATCTGCGGACGCAGCTGCTGGCGGTGCTGGGGAATCTGGCGGCCTTTGCGGAGAAATACGCCGCCACGCCCACGCTGGGCTATACCCACTATCAGCCGGCACAGCCCGTGACCGTGGGCAAGCGCGCCACCCTCTGGATGCAGGACTTTCTGGCGGACGTGGAGGAGCTGGATCACCTGCTGTCCACGCTGCGCTTCCTGGGCTGCCGGGGCACCACCGGCACCGAAGCCAGCTTCATGGAGCTGTTCGACGGCGACGAGGAAAAGATCGACGAGATGAACCGCCGTATCGCGGCGGAGTTCGGCTTTTCCGACTGCTTCCCGGTGTGCGGGCAGACCTATCCCCGAAAGGTGGACAGCCGCATTCTCGGCTGTCTCAGCGGTATCGCTCAAAGCGCTTATCGCATGGCCAACGACATCCGGCTTTTGCAGCACGACCGCCAGCTGGAGGAGCCGTTCGAGGAGGAGCAGATCGGCTCGTCCGCTATGGCCTACAAGCGCAATCCCATGCGGTGTGAACGCATCTGCTCTCTCAGCCGCTATATGATAGCCGACGCTATGAACGCGCCTATGACCGCTTCCGTCCAGTGGCTGGAGCGAACGCTGGACGACTCTGCCAACCGGCGCATCGCCATGCCGGAGGGCTTTTTGTGCATCGACGCAGTACTGCGGCTGTGTCAGAACGTGACGGCGGGTCTGCACGTCAACGAGGCGATCGTAAATCGCACCCTGCGGGAATATCTGCCGTTCCTGGCCACGGAGGACCTGATGATGGAGGCGGTGAAGCGGGGCGGCGACCGGCAGCAGCTGCACGAGGTCATTCGGAGACACTCTATGGCAGCAACAAAGCGCATGAAGGAAGGTCTGCCCTGCGACCTGCTGGACCGGCTGGCAGGCGATCCGGTCTTCGGACTGAGCCGGTCGGAGCTGGAGCAACTGATGGAGCCGCGGCTGTATATCGGGCGGTGCCCGCAGCAGGTACGGAAATTTCTGGATGCCTGCACGCCGCTGCTTCGGCAGGCGCAGGCCGCTGACGGGGACATCCGGATATGAGCACAGAGAACACCGGGGCGCGCTGAAAATTCATCGCGCGTGAAAAGGCCGAGAGCCGCTTATTCCCAGACCGGAATAAGCGGCTCTTTTGCAGTTATCCATTTGGACATTTGGAAGGCGGAAATACGGTACGGCTCATCCCTTGACGCTTCCCAGCGACACGCCCTCCACGATGTAACGGGAAAGGAGGAAATACATGATGAACATCGGCAGAATAGTGATGGACAGCGCCAGGAATATCACGCCGTAATCGGCGCGGAAAGACTCCCCCATGAGCATCTGCACGAACATGGTCAGTGTCTTTTTCCCGGTGGAGTTGATGATCAGGCTGGGCAGGAACAGGCTGTTCCAGTTGGCTACGAACTGGAAGATGGCCTGTACCGCCAGTGCCGGCTTCATAATAGGCAAGACGATGGCATTGAAGGTGTGGAACTCTCCGGAGCCGTCGATACGGGCGGCCTCCACCACCTCCAGAGGCAGTGCGCCCAGCAGATACTGCCGCAGGAAGAACACCACCACCGGCGTGGTGATGGCCGGGATGATCAGCGGCCAGTAGGTGTCGATCAGCTTCAGCTGTATCATAAACTTATAATAGCCGATGGCGAACACCTGCGTGGGCACCATCATCACCGCCAGGATAAAGCCCCAGGCGGCTTTTTTCAGCTTGAAATCGTAGGCATGGATGCCGTAGGCCGTCAGCGCGGAGAAATAGACCGACAGCGCGGTGGCCGGTACAGTCACCAGCAGAGAATTGACCATGCTGCCCAGGGCGGTAACACCCAGGCCGCGCTGCTTCAGGTCGAAGTTATGCAGGTTTTCCAGCAGATTGCTGCCGAACCAGAAGCTGATGCCGGACTTGACCTCGTTGGAGGTCCGCGTTCCGTTGACGAACATCAGGTAGAAGGGCAGCAGGCTGAGGACGCACAAAAACACCATCACAATGGTGCGGATGATCTTGGCGCGCCGAATGGCGGCGGGGTCGTGGTGCTTCACTGTGCATCACCTCCTGCCTGAAAATGCTTTTTGCGGGGCTGCCGTTCCTTCATAAAGAAGAACAGCAGCATGGAGACCGCCACCGTCACCAGAAACAGCAGGATGGACACCGCCGCCGCGCGGCCGGTATCTGTACTATGCAGGCGCATGATGTACATGGTAACGGTGGTGCTGGTATCGTCTGGATAACCGATGGTGCCGCCGTTGGTATTGAACAGGGCGGGAATGTCGTACAGCTGCAATCCGCCGATGGCAGAGGTGACCAGCGTATACAGCAGCACCGGCTTCAGCAGCGGCAGGGTGATGCGGATAAATTTCTGCCAGGAAGTGGCGCCGTCAATATCGGCGGCCTCGTACAGGGACCTGTTGATACCCATCATACCGGAGATCAGGATCAGGGACGTGTTGCCGTACCACATCCAGAACAGGATAAAGGAGATGGTCAGGCTGGTGGCCCACTTGTCGGACATGATGTTGGCCGTCTGCGCCACCCACCCCAGCTTCCGCAGCGTGGTCATCACCGGGCCGTACTGACACAGCAGCGCGTAGAACACCATGGATACGGAGGCTGCCGTGATGATATTGGGCATATAGGTCAGCACCTTGAATACACCCTTGCCCTTCAGCTGCACGCGGTTGTCGGTCAGCCACGCGGCCACCAGCAGGCTCATCAGGATCTGGGGCACAAAGTTGCAGATCCATATCCGGACCGTGTTTCCCAGATACAGGAGGAAATTGGCCTTCTCCCCCTCTACCAGGCCCAGCACCTTGCCATAGTTCCCCAGCCCCGCGAAAGCAGATGTCTCTACCAGATTACGGGTGGTGTATTCAAACAGGCTGTAATAAAACGTGCTCAGCAGCGGCCACAGGGAGAACACCAGATACACCAGAAAGAACGGCAGAATGAACCGATAGCCGTACTTGCTGTAGCTGATGCCCTTATGCTTCGGTTTTGGTGCACGCATAGTGAGCCTCCTTTCGGGAAATGACCGCAGGCCTCCCTCCCCCCACCGGGGAAGGGAGGCCTGTCGGGAAACGCCTTACTTAACGTTCAGGTAGGAATACTTGTCGTGGATGGAGGCCGCGAAGTCAGTGAGCGCAGCATCCAGATCGCCGTTGGCGATATACGCATCCACAGCGGCGGGCAGCAGCTGCTCGCAGATGACCTGATCCTCACCCACAGCCAGCACATTGATGCCGTCGCACTTGTCAGCGAAGAAGCCGATGATGTCCTGACCGCCGGCGGTCTTATAGGTGCTGGTGGTACCGGAGCCGTTCTCCTTGATGTAATCGATGGCGGCCTTGTTGTTCACATAGTCGCCGTTGGCGGTGTTGATGGCCACCATGGACTCGGTGTTGCAGGTGGTGTAGTAGATGATCTGGCGGGCCAGCTCCTTGTCAGAGCAGTTGGCGGTAGCCGCCAGGCCGGTGCCGCCCCAGTAGAAGGCCTGGGGACCCTGGATCAGTACGGAGTTGTCGGACCAGGTGTCGGTCAGGCACCAGTAGGTGTACCAGGGGCAGCCGGTAAAGGCGATGCAGGCTTCCGTCTCCTCACCGTCGCCGTCCTTCAGCGCGGCCCAGTCGGTGCTCCACATCTTGGTGTCGAAGGTCAGGCCGTCCAGCTTCTTGCTCAGCTCAAAGTAGGTCTTGACGGCGTCATCGATAACGATGTTGTCATCGGCGTCATACCACGCGGAGGTGCGGGCGCCGTTGCAGAATACATACTTCAGATCGTCCGCGCCGCTGAGCAGCTTCACCTTGCCGCCACTCTGCTCATTGACGGATTTGGAGACCTCGATGACCTTATCCCAGGTGCTCAGCTTTTCCTGCAGCTCGGCAGGATCGGTGGTGCCCATGTACTTCTCGGCCAAATCGGTGCGGATCTGCCAGCAGCCGGGCGTGGCCTGCCAGAACAGGGCGTAGGCGTCGCCGTTGGCGTCGCTGCCCAGTTTCAGGTTGTAGTCGTACATATTGGACATATCCTCGGCGGTAATGCCCAGATCAGCGGCCTTCATCAGCTGGCCGGACTGGACGTACTTCTGCACATAGCCCACCTCGAGCAGCATGATGTCGGGATACTGCTCGTTGCTGGGATCGGCCAGGATCGCATCGATCTTGTCCTGATAAATGTTGGAGTCGCCCACATTGACGATCTGGATGCGGGAGACCTGCTCCTCGCTCAGGTACTTGGGCAGCACCTCGTCCAGGATCTTCTGATAGTCGGTGTTCCATGTCCAGATATAGAACGGGTCGGTGCTGGTGCCCTCGGCGTCCTTGTCGGCGTCGGGCTGCTCGGTCTGGCCGCAGGCCACAAGGCTCAGCGCCATGACCAGCGCCAGCAGCATAGTCAAAAACTTCTTCATAGCATTTCCTCCTTAAAAGTGTGTGATATACATACTGTGCCTTCTGCACAGGTATCACCTTATTCGGTGCGGGGTGAGGCTACCGTCCCGCCGGGCAGCAGCGCGCCGGTAACGACGGTGCGGTCCATGACGGTGGTGCGGGGCTTCTCGATCAGCTCGATGAGCCGCGCGGCGGCGGTCCGGCCCAGGGCCGCCGTATCCTGTCGGTACGTGGTCAGCCGCGGGCTCATGGTCTGGGAAAGATAGATACCGTCGTAGCCAGCCACAGAGATGTCGTCGGGGACCCGCAGTCCTGCGGCGGCGATGGTGTTCAGGCCGCCGATGGCGGAAAAATCATCGGGAAACAGAATGCAGGTTGGCGGCTGCGGCAGCGCCAGCAGCGCGGCCGTCTCGCGGGCGCAGCACTCCGGATCGTGGTAGCGCCCTGCGCGTACATAATCCGGCTCCGCCTCCAGCCCCAGCGCCTCCAGCGCCCGGTAATATGAGGTCAGGCGGTTTTGGGTAACGGCAGTGTCCTCGCCGTGGATGAAGGCGATGTGCCGGTGACCGGCCTCGTACACGTGGCGCACCAGCGCCTCCGTGCCGCAGAGGTTATCGGAGGTCACGGCCAGACGGTTGTTGAACACGTGGTCGATGGTCACCAGCGGCAGCCCGCTGTCCACCAGCTCCTGCACCTGCGGGTGGTTAAAATCCACACAGGCGATGACCACGCCGTCCAGACCGCGGTACCGGCAGTGCTGCAAATACGTGGTGGGCTTTCCACCCACGTTGTGGTTGAGGAAGGTGATGTCGTAGCCGTGGGCCTCCGCCTCAGCCTTGAAGCTTTCCAGCACAGCGGAGAAGTACTCATGTGCCAGACCGCTGTGCCTCTCGTCCACAAACAGTACGCCTAAATTATAGGTGCGGTTGGTCTTCAGCGCACGGGCGGCGGAGTTTGTCATATAGCCCATCTTCTCCGCGGCGATACAGATCCGTCGGCGAGTATCCTCTCCGATATCCTGCTGACCGTTCAGTGCCTTGCTGACCGTGGCCACGGATACGCCGCAACGCTGTGCGATGTCCTTCATGGATACCACAGGTGTCCTCCTTCCGTTTGCATAACTTAATCGTTTTCGCTTCTTACAATACCCCATTCGGGCAGAAAAAGCAATATATGTTTGTTTAGAATGCTCAACTTTGTATATTCGCACGACTACAACTACGAAAATTTGTATAATTTCCCAGCGAAAATAAACGTAACAACGTTGCCGCCTATATAATTTTCATTTTTTATGAAATTGGCTGAAAAATAGCTTGCTTTTTACGCAAAAATGCGCTACTCTCTCTATTGAACGCATATCCATATATGCCTTAATCGTTTTCGTAATATCGGCTCCGGCACCACGCCGCGAGCGAAAGGAGACGTTTTTATGCGCTTTGGCCACTTCGACGACGCAAAACGCGAATATGTGATCGAGACACCCCGCACACCGCTGCCGTGGATCAATTACCTGGGCAGCGAGGACTTTTTTGCGCTGGTGTCCAACACAGCCGGCGGTTACGCCTTCTACCGGGATGCCCGTCTCCGCCGTCTGACCCGCTACCGCTATAACAACTGCCCGCTGGACAGCGACGGCTTTCATGTATACGTCAAGGACGGCGACACCGTCTGGAACCCCGGCTGGCAGCCCACGCAGACGGAGCTGGACGAGTATGAGTGCCGCCACGGACTGGGCTATACGATCCTCCGCGGCTCCAAAAACGGCATAGCCGTCCGTCAGGAAATGCTGGTGCCCAAGGGCGACAACTGCCTGCTGACCCGGCTGACCGTCACCAACGAGAGTGATGCGCCCCGCACAGTGTCGCTGTTTCCCTATGCGGAGTTCTGCCTGTGGGACGCCATGGACGACAGCTCCAATTTTCAGCGCAATTTCTCCATTGGCGAGGTGGAGCTGGAGCCCAACGCCATCTATCACAAGACCGAGTACCGCGAGCGCCGGGATCACTACGCCGTGCTGTGGGCAGACCGCCCTTACGAGGGCTTTGACACCAGCCGCGACGCCTTTATAGGCGTGTATGGCGCGCCGTCCATGCCCCAGGCGGTGAAAAACGGTGCCTGCACCGGCAGCGTGGCTCACGGCTGGGCGCCGGTAGGCGCCATGCAGTTCACGCTGTCGCTGGCCCCCGGCGCATCCCAAACCCTGCTGCTGGGCCTGGGCTACATTGAAAATCCGGAGGACGCCAAATGGAGCGCTCCCGGCGTCATCAACAAGGAAAAGGCCCACGCCATGATGGAGCGCTACAGCTCCGACGCAGCCTTTGACCGGGCGCTTGCCGCCCTGTGGGACCATTGGAGCCGGCTGCTGGACGGCTATCAGGTGTCCTCCGGTGACGAGAAGCTGGACCGCATGGTAAACATCTGGAACCAGTACCAGTGCATGGTCACCTTCAACATGAGCCGTTCCGCCAGCTACTTCGAAAGCGGTATGGGCCGGGGCATGGGCTTCCGTGACTCCTGTCAGGACCTGCTGGGCTTCGTCCACATGATCCTCCAGTGGGCAAGGGAACGCATCCTGGACATTGCCGCCACCCAGTTCCCCGACGGCAGCGCCTATCACCAGTACCAGCCCCTGACCAAGAAGGGCAACCTGGCTGTGGGCAGCGGCTTTAACGACGACCCGCTGTGGCTCATTGCCGGAACGGACGCCTACCTCCGCGAGACGGGCGACTGGACCATTCTGGACGAGCCGGTGCCCTTCGACACGAAAGCCGGCACGGAGCAGCCGCTGCTGGAGCACCTGCGGCGCAGCTTCCGCTATACCGTCGACCACCTGGGGCCCCACGGTCTGCCGCTGATCGGCCGCGCCGACTGGAACGACTGTCTGAACCTCAACTGCTTCTCCGCCCATCCCGGCGAGAGCTTTCAGACCACCGGACCCAGTGAGGGGCCGGTGGCGGAAAGCGTGTTTATCGCCGGTATGTTCGTGAAATACGGCCGCGTCTGGGCGGATATCTGCCGTCATCTGGGTCTGGATGCCGAGGCAGACGATGCCGAGAGCGCCATTACCGCCATGGAGCAGACGGTCCTGGATGCCGGCTGGGACGGTGAGTGGTTCCGCCGCGCCTACGATGCCTTCGGTGCGCCCGTCGGGAGCCAGGTATGTGAAGAGGGCCGGATATTCATCGAGCCGCAGGGTATGTGCGTCATGGCGGGCATCGGCGCCGCCACCGGCCAGGCCGCGCAGGCGCTGGCGAGCGTGCAGCGGTATCTGGACACCCAATACGGCATCGTCCTGCTGCACCCGGCCTACACCCGGTATCATCTGGAGCTGGGCGAGATCACCAGCTATCCCCCCGGTTATAAGGAGAACGCCGGTATCTTCTGCCACAACAACCCGTGGATCACCTGCGCCGAGACGGTGCTGGGGCACGGCACACGCGCCTTCGAGGTCTACCGCAAGACCTGCCCCGCCTATATTGAGGACATCAGTGAGATCCATCGCACTGAGCCGTATGTATACAGCCAGATGGTGGCCGGCAAGGACGCGCCCACCTTCGGCGAGGGCAAGAACAGCTGGCTCACCGGCACGGCAGCCTGGACATTCGTCAGCATCTCGCAGGCCATTCTCGGCGTGCAGCCCACGCTGGACGGTCTTGCTGTCGCCCCCTGCATTCCCGCGGGATGGGCAGGCTATACCATCAAGCGCCGCTACCGCGGTGCAGTCTACCGCATCACTGTGGAGAATCCTCACCACGTAGAAAAGGGAATCGCTTCCATCACCGTGGATGGAACATCCATCACCGGGAATGTGCTTCCCCCGGCCGCACCCGGCACAGAGGTGCAGGTACGCGTGGTCATGGGCTGAGCGCAATAATAACAACACATCCCCCGCGCAGATACGCTGCACGGGGGATGTGTTGTTATTTTGAAAAGGAGTATACCGTGCAGTGCCGGTATACTTCGCCCCGCCGCAGCAGCGGCTGTGGAAAGTTTGGGTGGTGTACCGCATCCGGCAGGAACTGCGGCTCAAGACACACGGCACAGCGGGGCTCATATACCGCCCCATTCTTTCCGCCGCGCCGGGACAGCCAGTTGGCCGTATACAGCTGCACACCGGGAGAGGTGGTGTCCATCGTCATGGCGATGCCGCTGCTGTCGCCCCGCAGCACCGCCGCACGGCGCAGACCGGCCCCGTCCACGCAGAAATGGTGGTCATAGCCGTTCACCAGCCGCAGCTGCTCCGCCGGGGTGCCGATATCACGTCCGACAGCCTTAGCTGCGCGGAAGTCAAAGGGCGTCCCCGCCACCGGCAGCGCCCGCCCCGTGGGCAGGCAGCCGGGAGATGTCTCCAGATACCTCTCCGCCGCCAGTGCCAGCGTATGCGCCATAGCCGTACCGCCGCCGTTCAGGTTGAAATAGCTGTGGTTGGTCAGGCTGCACAGGGTGTCGGCATCGCTTTCCGCCTCGTATTCGATCCGAAGCGACTCGCCGGCCAGCCGATACGTCACCGACACCGCCAACGTTCCGGGATACCCCTCCTCCCCGTCAGGCGACAGACGGTGCAGCCGCAGGCCGTCCGCCAGCGGCTCCGCCGCCCAGATATATTTGTCAAATCCCCGCACGCCGCCGTGGAGATGGTTCTCTCCGTCGTTTTTCGCCAGTGGGTACGTCTTGCCGTTCAGTTCGAAGGACGCCCCGCCGATTCGGTTGCACACCCGGCCCACTGTCGCGCCGACATAGCCGTCGTTTCGCTCGTATTCCGACAGGGTGTCATAGCCCAGCACCACATCCACGCCGCCGAACACCAGCCGCCGCAGCGTTGCGCCGTAGGTAAGCACCTCCGCTGTCAGAAACTCATTTTCCAGTGTCCAGCTTTCCACGGTCTCGCCGAGCGCTGTTATGCCGAAAGTCTGACACATCTCCCTCATCTATGCTGCCTCCTCTCCACAGGTGCATTTCAGCTTTTCGCCCTTAGTATAGTCTGCATTTTGCCAAAAAGCAAGGGCTCCGATGTACATAAAGCCAGCCGGACGTTGGACGGTCCTTTTGCGGCCGGAGAGCAAAAAGGAAACCGCCCGGTGGGCGGTTTCCTTTTTGAGGGGAGGTAAGGGAGATCACTCAGGCAGCCACAGCGGCCCGTTTACGGGAGATGTTCTTCATGACCAACAGGGCGGCAATGATGCACACCAGGGTCACGGGCAGAGCCAGCACGGGAGCCACCAGTCCGGCGAACAGGAAGCCGATCAGGGAGGAGATACCAACCGTCAAGGCATAGGGCAGCTGGGTCTTTACGTGCTGCAGATGGTCGCAGCAGGCGCTGGTGGAGGACTGGATGGTGGTGTCGGAGATGGGGGAGCAGTGGTCACCGAACAGACCGCCGGAAACGACCGCGCCGATAGCCAGAGTCAGGGGGATACCCATTGCGTTGGCCATGGGCAGGGCGATGGGCATACCCAGGGCCCAGACGCCCCAGGAGCTGCCGGTGGCGAAGGACACCACCACGCCGATCAGGAACAGGATGGCGGGGATCAGCGCCGCGGGGATAGAATCCTGCACTACGCCGGTGAGGAACTGGCCGATATTCATGGACTTGGTCAGACCGCTGATGCTCCACGCACACACGAGGATCATAATGACCTGCATCATGCTGGCCGCACCCTTCGTCCACTTGTCAATGGCACCGCCCAGGGTAATGAGCTTTGACTTAATGCCCACGATTCCGGCGGCGATGGAGCCGGTGAGGAAGCACATGGCGATGGCCATCTGGATATTGGCGTGGCCGAAGCAGCCAATGAAGCCGTTGACCCAGATCTGGCCAGTGTAGAACACCACGGCGAAGATGGTAAGGATCAGAGTGATCATGGGGGCCAGGAAGTTGGCCATGCTCAGCTTGCAGTCCTCGGCGAAGTCGGTCTCGGGGGGAGTGGCGATCAGGTTGTCGGTGTCGCTGTAGGTCTTGCCGGTCTCGATAGCCAGCTTCTCGGCCTTGTACATGGGGCCGACATCCAGACCGAACAGGATGACCAGCAGGACGGTGATGACGGAGAACACACCGTACAGGTTGAACTGGAACATGCCGAAATACAGGTCGTAGGCACCCACGCCGGTGAGGTTCAGGGCGGCGATCTCGGCGGCCAGCAGACCCACCAGGTACACGCCGTTATCACTGATGGGGGACATAGAGACCAGCGGTGCGCCCATGGCATCGGTGATGTAGGCCAGCTTTACGCGGGAGATATGGGTCTTGTCGGTGACGGGACGCATGATGACGCCCACCAGCAGGCAGCCCTGATTGAAGATGAATACGAAGGGGGCGATCCAGGCCAGCAGCTGGCTCTTTTTGCGGTTGTTAGCCACCTTCTCGGCCCAGCGGCCGAAGGCCTCCGCGCCACCGCAGGCGCTGAGCATATACATGAAGCCGCCAATGAGCGCCATGATGATCAGCATGCCCGCGTTCCAGCTGTCGGCAATAGAGGGCACCAGGTACCCAGTGAAGCTGCCGATCAGGCCGTCGATGGGGTTAAAGTGATGGATGATGGTGGCACCTACCCAGATGCCGATGAACATGGAGATGATGGTCTGCTTGGTAACGAAGGCCAGGACGATGGTGACCAGCGGGGGGACCAGGCACCATGCGCTGTACTCCGGTGCCGCTTCGCCGTCACCGGCAGCATAGCCGATAACGGTCAGAGCGAGCATGAGAACGGCCACCAGACATACACCGATAAGATTTCTTTTCTTTTTCATGATTCTCTCCTCTCTTGTATCGTCTTATTCTGATGCGTGGGAAAGGGGATGTCAACGGGAATATACCAACTTACCTCCCAAGTAGGTTTGCTCAACTTTGGTGTTGACGATCTCATTCTCCGGGACGGAGAAGATGTCCTGGGACAGGACGATGAAGTCCGCCAGATAGCCGGGGCATAGCTTGCCCTTGACGTTTTCCTCGTAGCTGGTGTAGGCGGAGCCGGTGGTGTACAGCGCCACGGCCTCCTGCACGGTCAGCTTCTGCTGCGGCAGCCAGCCGCCCGCAGGCTGTCCATCCAAATTCTGAGAGGTGACGGCGCAGTGGATAGCCAGGATGGGGTCGAAGGATTCCACAGGGGCGTCGGAGCTGCCGGAAACGTGGATGCCCTTGTCCAGCATGGTCTTCCAGGCGTAGGAGGTGGAGACACGCTCCTTGCCCAGCAGCTCCTCGGCGATCTCCATATCCGCACGGATGAACAGGGGCTGGATGTCCGCCAAAACGCCGTTGCGGGCGAAGCGGTCCAAAATATCTTCGCTGGTGATCTGACAGTGGATGATGCGGAACCGTGGATCGGGCTTGGGGTACTTGGCGGCGATCCTTTCATAGCAGTCCAAAATCACGTCCATGGTATAGTCACCGATGGCATGGATGGCCAGCTGCAGGCCGTTGCGGTAGGCTTTTTCCAGCAGGTCATAGAACACCTTCTCGTCATAGACGAAGATGCCCTTATTTTCCGGGTCGCCCTCATAGGGCTCGCGCAGCGCGGCGGTCTTTCCGCCCAGGGAACCGTCGGGCAGCAGCTTGAAGGCACCGATCTTGAAGAACTCGCTGCCGTCGCCGGTGCGGCCGCTGTGGCGGTGGAGGTAGTCCTCCAGCTGCGCGTCGGTGATGAGGCGGAGCTGCTGGATGAAGCGCACGTTCAGCTTGCCCTCTTTGTCCAGTTCCTCATAGGCGGCCAGAATGTCATCGATAGTGGCGTCCCACAGCTTGAAGTCGTCGGTCTGTACGGTGGTCAGACCGGTGGACAGCAGATCCTTCTGATAGTCCAGGATGAACTGCTTCAGCTGTTCCTTGGTGTACTTGGTCAGGATGTCATAGACCAGGTGCCGGGCGCGCTCGTGGAGCATGCCGGTGGGGACGCCGTTTTCATCCACCACGATGTGACCGTCCTGCAGCGTAGGAATATCATCAAAAATGCCGGCGGCCTTCAGGCGTCCGATCATGTTGCCGGTCGCTTCCTCCAGTTGCGCGGTTTTTTCGTTCTGAGCCACGGCCTCATATTGCTCGAGTCTGGAGTGCAGCTCGGCATTGATCTGGGCCATGTTGGAAATTATTGCGTTTTGCAATTCAATAATTTCGAGGTTACTCATTGTCTACCACCTGCCCTTCGGTGGTCTCGAGCGTCTCAATCGCTGCCTGCAGGTCGTTGATCTGCTTGCGATATTCAGCTCGCTGGGTGCGTGTCGGCTCGTACTCCTCGTCTGTGAGGGCGCCGTCGGCATGTTTCAGAGCCTTATAATCT
>OKTX01000864.1_pt1 | contig 13206 bp, 4 predicted proteins | sample 1606261 | NCBI WGS metagenome assembly OKTX01 (sample SAMEA3879543, study PRJEB24766) | human gut metagenome | biome: human-associated habitat; feature: feces | place: USA | collected 1985/1987 | reverse complement strand
TGCACCCATATTACAGGTGTAGAGCCACTGGATGTTCTCGCCGCCGGAGAGCGTATAGCTGTCCGCGCCATAGTTGGGGAAAGTTCCCCCCACACAGTACATCCAGCCGGAGCTCCTGCCCACATTTTTTTCGAACAGGCCGTTGATGCCCCTGACATAGTTGCCGCTGGAGCTCACCGGGATACCCGCGTCACCGCAGGCCCGCTTCAGTACGGACATGACAGACTCACCCTCGGTGATGGTCACCGTGGTGGACAGGATCACGCCGTCGGCGGGGATAAGGCCCTTCACGCCGTCGGAGCACTTGTCCATATTATTGAGCACCGTGGCGCAGGAGATGTACAACGATACGGACGCCGCCGGCGCAGGGTCAGGTGCAGGCGCAGGGTCCGGGTCCGGCGCAGAAGGCTGCTCCTGTTCCTGCTGTTTCTTCTCTTCTTCCAGCCGCTTCTGCTCCTCCAGGCGCTTGGCTTCCTCCTGCTTTTTGGTATCCTCCTGCTTTTTGGTGTCCTCCTCGGTCTTTTTGGCTTCACCAGCCGGCTTCTGCTTGTCAGGCTTCTTATCGTCCGCGGTCTTATCCTCAGTCTTTGCCGCGTCCTGCTTGCCGTCAGCCTTGGTGGTGCCCGTTTCAGCTGTGTCGTCCTTCCTGGTGTCCGTGGTCTGCTCCTGCGTTGCCGTGGGAATGTTGCCGGGGGCGTACGATACGGTCTTTTTTCCGCAGGCGGCGCAGGTCAGCAGCAGGGACAGCGCCAGCGCCAACAGCCAAAATCGGTGGTTTTTCTTCATATCTCTCATTCCTCATAAAAGCGCCATACGCAGAGGCGCTTTCGCGCCCCTGCGTCGGCTGTTCTGTTGTTACTTGGAAACGCGCTTCTTCCGGGTCAGCACCACAACGGCTGCCGCCGCCAGGACCGCGCTGCCCAGCCACAGCACCATCTGACTGTCGTCCGCCGTGTTGGCGGAGTCGGTCTTGTCCGGCGTCGTTGCGGGGTTGTAGTAATAGTGGTTGGTGGACTTCGTCCAGCTGATGGCCACAGGAGACAGGCCGGTCAGCGTCACCAGCAGGCCGCTGGCGGTTTTGGTAACAGCGGGGAACTCCACGGTACCCACATCCAGGCCGCAGCCCTCCATGGCGACCATGTGCGCTACGGTGAAGTTATACTGGCCGTACTTGGCGGCCACGGCCTCCGGGTAGGGCAGCAAAACTGTGATCTTGCCGGCTGTCAGGTCCTCCTTGGTGGCAGGACGCCACTCGTTGTTCTCGAATACGAGCAGCGACACATCCATGAAAACGGTGTTGTCCTTATTGCTCTTGCTGTTTTTCAATGTGATCTGCAGCTGCAGTTCGGCCTTGACCTTGTCCGGCGTATTTAGCTTGTCATTGTCTTCCAGCACAAACGTGATCTCGTCGGACACCACCACACGCTTTATGGTGGTATCCGCGTCGCCTTCCGCGCTCTTACGTACGCCGCAGACGCACTGGATGCCGTTCACATAGGTGTGCTCGGTCTTGTTCACCGCCTCATCGCAAACTTCGCAGATATTCCAATGGTACTTTTTGTCCACGAACACCTCTGTGCCGGGGGTGTGGCCCAACGCAGCAATGACGCGGGTCTCCTCCTTGGAGCAGACGGAGCAGGTTCGCTTCTCCGTGCCGGTCTCGGTGCAGGTGGGTTCCTTGGTGGTCGTCCACTCACCGAACTTGTGGCCTGCGGCAGGAAGCGTCTGGACCTCCACCGCACCGCAGCGCGTGCAGACGCGCTGGCGGGAGCCGTCCGCCGTGCAGGTGGCCGGGGAGACTACCTGCCAATCGCCGAAGCTGTGGGCGCAGACGGCGTCGGTCATATCGTAGAGGGCTTTGGTCCTCCGGCAATAGCGCTCGTAGGCTGCCATGGCATAGAGGGCCTGCTCGGTGGCCTTCTGGTCAGCCGTCTTGCCCGAGGCCGCATGCTTAAAGCCCTGACCCTCGCCGAGGTAATACCGCAGCAGATCGCCCAACACGCTGGTGGGCGCACCATCCACGGTCTTGACAAAGCTGCTGTCGCTGTTGGCGTTCAGCTGCAGGGCGGACAGGGCCACCACCACCTGAGCGCAGCTCTCCGCACTGGTATAGCCCTTGCCCTTGTACTTAGCGGACAGCCATTGCAGCGCTTTATCGACGGCGGCGTTCACCGTGGTATCGTCGCCCTCGTTGTAGTAGGGCGCCAGCGCCTGCAGCGCCATGGCGGTCATGTCCACGTCGCCGTCGGGTTTTGTGTCGGCGCTGGAGCTCCAGCTGCCATCCTTATTCCGCTGGGTCAGGATGGCCTGTACCAGCCAGTAGCTGTCCTGGGTATAGTTGCCGCTGTTGAGGGCCAGCAGGCCGAACACCAGACCGTTGATATCCGTTTTACTGGTATCGGTGACCTGCATGATATTCCGGTCCTGCAGCGCCGTCAGCAGGTTTTTACCGCCCACGTTGGCGGGATCCTTACCAATGGCGGTAAGGGCCAGAATGATACGCTCGTTGTCGGTGACGGTGGGGTTATGGCTCTCGGGATCGACAAGAACGCCGTCCGCGCCCATATTCTTCTGCACATAGGCCACGACCTTACCGTAGTAGGCCTGGATGTATGCATCGGACAGCTCCACGCCGGCGCGGGCCAAGCCCAGCACCGCCCACTCGCCGCGGTCACTGGCCACAACGGGTGCGGGCACGTTGTTCTGGATGTACTTCTTGGTGTCGGCGTACACCTTGTCAAAGTTGGGGACCTCCGTGCCGGGATCCACAGGCTCATCGGGGTCCACGGGGATATACTTGTTCGTGAAAAACAGGCGGACAGTGTCGCCGTCATGGATAAAGGTCGCATCCAGCGTGGTGTTGGGCAGCGTCTCCTCACCCTGGGCCGGCGTGACGCCGAACATCCAGCCGGAGGACTTGCCGTCATCCTTCTCGCCCAGTGTTTGGCCCTTTGTGTCCGTAATGCTCTTGAGATACGCACCGCTGCCGGTATATTCGTACTTGGCATTGTCCAGGCAGGCCTTGACGGCATCCCAGGCCGTCCAGTCATTGCTGGCCTTCCCGGTAAAGGTGTAGTTGGTCCCGGTAAAGCTGTGCTTGTTTTCGTTATAGCTGTCCACCTGGACGGTGACGGTGATCATCGCGTTCTCGTTGGGATCATCTTTTTCCGTCAGGCCCGTGACCCTCAGATCAACGCTGACCGGCTGCTTGTAGAACTGCTCGAAGAGCTTGTACTTCTCCTTTGTCTCCTCAGTGCCGTTCAGGCCGAATTTCTCCCAGTACTGGGCGTACTTGGTGTAGGTCAGGACGCTGTCCAGCGTAACTGTCGTATTGTACTCCGGCTGGTGCACACGCAGGAGCTCATTCTCGATGACGGAGGGTCGGGAGGATCGGAAGCAGCGGTACTTCTCTGTATCGAGCCAGCCGGGGATATCGTCGGCCTCGATGCCGTCGAAGGTCATATTCACCGTGCCGCGGACGTATTCCAGCGTGCCGTTCTCGTTTTTGCAGATCTCCGCGAAGGGGTACAGGTCGGAGGTGACATTGGTCTTATCCGTATTCTCGTTCTTGATACCGTCCCAGTAGACATCCCCGGTCAGCGCCGCCGTCATAAAGGCGGCAGCGTCATCCAACTCCTGCTTGGTAAAAGGCTGAATGGTGAAGCTGAACTCCTGACGGGCCAGCAGCTGGCCGGAGCTGCGGGTGGTGATAGTGACCACGTATCTGGCCTCTGCCGCTTCCTCACCGGGCAGCGGGCGGTAGACCATGGCATGATAGCCGTTGAAGCCCAGCACGTCCGGGGTGAGGCTCACCATCGTGACCTTCTGGTTATAGCTGTCGGTCATGATGCCCTCCTGCTGCAGCAGATAGGGCCGGGGCATCTGCAAATCGGCATCGACTTTTCTGAGATCGGGCTTCGTCGTTTTGTCCACGAAGTCCACCAGCAGAGACTGATAGTTGTCCGTCAGGGCCGTCTGCATCTCGTTGGTGGCGTCGATGTCAAAGGGCGCTACCGTGATGTCAAAGAACACATCGGCATAGACCTCCACACCGTTCTGCCCCGTGATATGCTCCTTTATATACGGATCGTCGTCAAAGTCGGTATAGGTCACGCGGGCGATCAAAGTTTCCTTGCCGGCATCCTCGGGCAGCTCACCCTCGGCAGGCCGCACGGGGCGGACAATGTTGCCCACGCCGGAGGCGCTGTCTTTATCGCTGCTGATATACAGGCAGTTGGAGTCTTCCGCGACATCCACAACAGCCCACTGGACCTGCATATCGTAGCGGCCGGAGATGCTGTAAGGCAGCGTCAAATTGGAGGTAATGCCGCCAACCACGGCGTGGCGATCCCAGGCGCCGGTGGTGTCCGTCTCCGCTTCGTTGGTGTTCTCGCCGCGGATCATCTCCCAGGTCAGCGTTTTGGCAGCTTCCGTCAGCTGTGCCTGCACATCGTCAAAGCTGCGGCCCACGATCGCGCGGGTGGTGATAGTCTTCTCCGCACCGCCGTAGGCGACTTTGAACTCCAGGCCGGCGTAATACGCCTCCTTCAGCTGGACAGCGCCGTCAAAGAACTTGACATCGCCGTTCGCGGTGATGTACTCATGTGCCGCACCGTCAAAACCGCTGGCTTTAGCGCTGCCGTCCGTATAGGTAATGACAGCCTTGTCTGCCACATCCTTGTAGCCCATCTCCTCCAGCAGGCGGCGGAAGGCTTTTTCAACACCCTTGCCGTTGGCGTCGTTGGTGTCGTTGTAGAGGCCCAGTCCCTGCAGGGGGCGCACCGCCGCATTGCGTGCGGTGATCACGGCGGCGATGTCGTCCAGTGTCTGCTGTTGCTCCGCCGCTTTGGACCACAGGCAGAGGGTAAAGGTCTTGACCTTGCTCTCGCTGCCGGAGGTCAGCATGGCCTTGAGGGTGACAATAGCCTTGCCGCCGGCAGGCGCGGTGAGCGCGCCGGTGGCGGTGTTCACCAGAGCGTTATCCGCCGTCCAAGTGAGGGAAACGGTCTTCTCTCCACTGCCCTCCGCGGGAACGGTGACGCTCGTGGGCAGGGTCAGGAAGCCGGTATAGGTCTGCGCGGTCTCCTCTTCCTCCTCCGGGTCGCCGCTCACCGGGGTAAGGCCGCGGAGCTGATAGACGCCGGTGGCATCGGCCTTCAGAAGGTCTGCATTCTCGGCATCGAGCCCCAGTTCCTTATAGAAGTGCTTTTGCAGGGCGGTCAGGAAGTAGTCGTGCAGGTCCGTGACCGCTTCGCCGGGCTCTTCGATGCCGTATTCCTTGCAGAGGTCGGCCTTATCGTTATTGTCCGTAAGGTCATAGAATCCCAGCACAGTCTCGGCGTACCAGTCAGCCTTGGCTTTCTTGGCGGCGTCGGCGGCGGTCATGCCGCGCAGGGGCAGGCTCTGCTGGGCCTGGCTGACGGCCCGCAGGTCGTCGGCGGAGAGCACGGTGCCGCCCTGCCAGGGCAGAACGGGGAAACCGCCGTTGAGGGTGCCGTCATCCTGATTCATGCCCATGTCCACGGCGAACTCCGCGGAGCGCATATAGTCCGCGGTATGGGCAGTCATGCCGCTGGTGGTACCATCCGCCGCGGCCTGTGGTGCGACGGTGTCCAGATAAGCGCAGTTGGTGATGGTGGCGCCGGAGTTCACCTTGCCTACCACCGCACCGAACTTACTCTCATCTGCTATTGCGAACTCTCCTGCCACATAGGAACCCTTGAGCTCTGCATTAGCGTTCAGTTCGCCTACAAGGCCGCCGCGTTTTTGATTGATAATCTTATTCGGCTGCGTCTTTTTTACCGCGAGAGTACCGGTAAAATAGCAGTTCTCGACAACACCGTATGCATATCCGGCAATGCCTCCCAAAGATGCGGATGTACCATATGTACTATTATCGTAAGCATCCTTGACGACAGCCCTACTAACGCAACCACTAATCACACCGTTGCCGGTATTCCGTCCAGCAATGCCGCCGATTGCCGATGCACCATTATATCCCCCGCTGGAGAACGTGATACTACCACTGACCATGCAGTTCCGTATCGTTCCTGCACTGGAATTGGCAACACCTCCCAAAAGCGACGAAGTACTGACAATCGCGCAATTCACACGCAGATTTTCAACTACGCCGCCCTCTGCAAGTTCCCCCACAAGGCCGGTTGTAACGAGTCCACTAACGGTGTAATTATCGCCGTCCAGGGTGCCGGCGAACTTATTGCTACTGGTGCCGATGGCCGTCCAGGTCTTGCCGTTGAGGTTGATGTTGGCGGTGAGTTTGGCGCTGATATCTCTCTGCCCGTTTTGGACGGCATCGGCAAACCAGGCCAGCTTCGCGGCGGTATCGATCAGGTAGACACCGCTCTCGTCCTGCGTGGGCGCGGTCTTGGTCGTGCCGTCCCATCCCTCACCGGCATAGGTCAGTGTTACCGTGATGGTGTCGTTTTTGGCAGCGGTAAAGCTGCCGCTGACCGTGATATAGTCCGCCTTGGCGACGGTATAGGCATACGTCTCGCCGGCGTAGACGATGTATGCGCCGTTCTCGTCTGCTGTGATCGTGCCGCCCACGGGGTGGGTCACGGTCACCGTGGCGTCCGCCGGAGTTACGGCAAAGGTCAGGGTACGGGTGGCAAGTTCGCTCAGCGTGATGGTCTCGTTCACATCGGCGCTAACGGTGATGTTCCCCGTCTTGGTCTCGTAGCCGAACTTGCTGACGGTGTAGGCATAGGTACCGGCGGCAACGGTGTATGCGCCGTTTTTGCCGGTGATCTCCGCGCCGCTACGGTCCTTCAGCACCACCGTTGCACCGTCGGGAGTGTTAAGGGTGAGGGTGTGGGCTGCGGCGGCGGCAAAATCCTTGAGCCGGACATAGTAACTGCTGCCACTTTCGCTGAAAGACAAGGTGAGTTTTTCATCCTTATTCAACACCGTGCTAAAGGTTTTCCAACCGTTCTCCTCGTAGGCTGTCAGCAGAGTAGTACCCTTTTTCACGGTAAAGGCAGAATCGTCTTCCCATGAATATTCGGCTTTATTTCCCTTTGCAAGATACCGGAAGGACACCAAGCGGGACTCTGTCGCCGTCAGGGTCAAGGAAGTCGCACCGTAACTCCTTCTATTGCTCTCCAAATAGTTCCCACCAGCAGCCCGTACCGGTTCAAAGCCATATCGTGTGCCGTTCTCGGCGGTAATACCGTCCAGGCCGGCAAAGAAATCGTTAAAGGTCAGCGACTTGACGAACTCCAGGCCTATGGTCTTGGCAGCCTTGACCACAAAACTCCCAGACAAGGTATCGCAGCCATCCAACTTGGCCGTGTAGGTATAGTCCCCGGCGGGGAGAGTGCAGTTCGCGCCGCTGCCCGTGTAGGCGGTGATACTGCCGGACTTGACGGTGATGGTCGGTTCGGCGTTCACGCCCTCCGGCTTGGTGATGTTGAAGGTCACCGTCTGCTTTGCCAACTCGGTCAGCTTGACGGTCTTGTTCACATCGGTGGTCGCAACACTGATCGTGCCGGTGGCCGTCTCATAGCCAAACTTGCTGACGGTGTAGGTGTAGTCGGTATTCTTGGCAGCGATATAGACATTCTTGCCTTTTTCGCTGTCCGCAGACTCCTTGTAAACGGTGGTGTTTCCCTGTTTCAGTGTTACCGCCGCATCATCGGGGGTAAACTTCAGGGTAATGACCGGCAGCTTGACAAGGGTAACGGTAATGGTGTTGTTCCCCTCTTGGGCGGTAAACTCCTGCGTTACCTTTTCGTAGCCTTTCTTTTCCACCGTATAGGTGTATTTTTCGCCAACTGTCAGGGCATAACTTCCGTCTGTACCCGCTGTCAGGCCGGTGTAGCCCTTTTTCAGCGTCACAGTGGCATCAATTGCCGTTCCTGCCGCATCCTTGACATCAAAGCGCACGGTGGGCAGCACCTCGGCGCGGAAATTGCGCAGCCAAATGCAATCTTGCCCCTTGTCCCCGCTGCTATCTTTTCGGTAGTTTACGGTGACCTTATCCCCGGCATTTACAGCGATGGAAAACTCTTTCCAATCTTGCTTTTCACCACTGTATCCGCCGCCGGTTGAACCAAATTGGTTTCCCTGTTGATTGTTAATATCTACGCGCAGGCCATCATAATTTTTTTCGGAGTCGGTTTTGCAGTCAAAGGTCAACTGGGCAGCCTTGGCAAAGGTCAGGGTCAGACTGGAGGTGGTGTTGCCCTTCTTTTCATTGGTGGATTTCAGGACATAACCGCCATCCAGCAGCACCGGCTCAAATTTGTAGGAGGTGCTGTTTTGCGCTGTGGCAATGCCATTGAGTCCCGTGAAAAAGTCAGCAAAGAGCATTGCGTCCTTCACCTTGATGGTAAAGGTGGCGGTTTTGCCCCTGTACTTGACAGTGACGATTTGGCTATCTGTAGGATTTTCGGTGCTAAAGCCCTCACAGGTCACACCGGCGGCGGCATAGTCGCCTTCAATGGTGCGGGTTTCATTGGTGCCATCATAGTTCACCGTGAGGACCATGCCGGTCAGGTCAAGTTCGGCATCGCCCTTGTAGTACTCCGTCTTTGTGGGAGCCTTGGTCACCGCAATGCTCTGCACCTTTTTCAGCGCCACGGTTTGGGTGCTGTTCTCGTTGGGAGTCACGGTGCCGGAGGCGGGCTCATAGCCCTCCTCGGTCGTCTCGGCGGTGTAAGTATAGGCGTGACCCTTCAGCATCTGATAGGTCGTTCCCTCGGTGGGCGCAACCTGCGTCTCGCCGTCCTTGAGGGTGAGCGTGGCATTCTCCGGAGTCACGGTGAAGGTCACGGTGACCCACTGTGCAGCATCCTCCGCCAGCGTAACAGTAACATTGGCAGGATCAGCCACGAGGTTGTCCTTATCGGTCACGGTCACGCTGCCGGTCTGCTGCGTGTAGCCGGGGCAGGACACGGTATAGGAATACGGTGTATCGGCGGCAGGCAGCGCCACGGTGGTGGAGCCGGTATAAGTGCCGCCGTTGATTTCGAGCGTGGCATTCGCGGGAGCAATGGTAAAGCGTACCGCCGCGGTGGGGGTCTCCCATTTCAGCGCGGGGTAGTCCCCGCTCTTGACCATGAAGCCATCCCCCAACAGGGCTGCAAACGCGGGGGATTTCATCTCCTCGGCGGATTTGGGATCTGCGGTTTGTTCATTGCCATTGGCACCCGCAGTGGCCGTTCCCATCAAGTAGTAACAATTCTCTACTGTAGAGGCAACACACCAACCTGCGATGCCAGCCATATTAGTTGCCTTGTTTGTTACTGTAATTTCCCCTACATTATAGCAATTTTTGACAGTTGCACTTTCATCAATATAGCCGACAATACCACCCAAATTCACAGCAGGGCGGTTTCTGCTGCTGGAAATGGCACCTGTGTTATAGCAATTCTCTACTGTACCTCCCTGCAGTTTTCCAACGATACCGCCTACATATCGTCCGGTTGCGGAGATTATTGCACAGTTGATACAGCCACTAATGGTTGCGCCATTGGCTTGGGCTGCAATGCCGGCAACGCCTTCCGTGCCCGACACTGTACCATCCACTTTCACATTCTTCACCACGGCGCCGCCCGCCAGTTTGCTGAACAGGCCGACATTGGGCGTGGAAGCGGTGATATTCAGCATCACGGTGTGGCCGTTGCCGTCAAAGGTGCCGGTAAAGCCGGTAAAGCCGGTAATATCGTTGCCATAGGGCGCCGTGACAGTGATGTCCGCCGTCAATTGATAATTGCCGTCGGGCTCCATCGCCGCAAACTCCTTCGCAGAGCCGACAGTTCCTTCCGCCAGCGCCAGCGCCGCGCCGCCGCTGCGGGCAGACCGGGACACAGGCACTTCCTCAGCAGGCTCCTGCTGCTCCTGCGTCTCCTCATCCTCGGCAGGGACGGTGTTCTCCGTGTCCGCCGGAGCTATCTGTTCCTGCCGGGTCTGCTGCTCCTGATCCGCGGCCAGCGTGTCGGCCAACACGGAGGTGGGCAGCAGGCTGACGACCATCACGACGGTCAGCAGCCAGCTTATGACTCTCTTCTTCATGTCTCTTTCTCCTTTATGTAAATTTTTTGTCGACGTGAGGGGGTGGGCGGGGATGCGGCAACATCCCCGCCCCACTTATGGAAAAGCACGCGGCCAATGGCCGCCTCAGCTTGACAAAGGGGACTCGTCTGCACAGTTTCACGGTCAGATGGAAAGCGCACGGTGCCTCAGCTTGACAGTCGAGTTTTCCGCACCGCTTCGCTGTGTATGGCAGCGTGTCAGCCTGGCAAGGGAAATATTTTTCATGCAGGGCATGAAAAACGGGACAGAGTGCACTCTGTCCCACGAAAATGAAACGCTGCCCGGCGCAAAGCCGGACAGCGAACGCAATAGATACGACCCCTGCACCACGGAAAGATGTCGCCGCCCCCGCCGCCCGCCCAAAAGGGCCGGCCGCGAAAAAGGCGGTGCAAAAAACACCGACCTCCCGTTCAGGAGGTCAGCGTGGTACATCTACATGGTGGTACAAGATTCCCGCACACGGAGAGCGCGCCCGCTGCAACTTTGTCCTACACAATGCAATTCTCCTGGCTCGCGCCGCGGGGGACAGACATCCCTCCTCGTTTGCAGCCTACCTTCTCATGGGCTTCCCCACAATGGCGGACTTTCGTCCCGGCGGCTCTCGCCGCTTCGGTGCATCCTTGCGCTCACAGTACCGGTCGTGCGGGGTTTGGCCACCCCTTTCCTTCTATGCCGACGCCTGGCCCGTGGTGGGCTGTACGGCCGCCGGCGACATTGGATCAACAGACTGTTTGTTTACTTGTCAGCGACATTATATTACAGGAATTGGCCGTTGTCAACCCTCCTCCCTACCCCAATGCCACGTCCAGGATCATCATTACGGTAAAGCCCGCGGCAAAGGCCAGCGCCCCCGGGCCGGAATCGCCGCGCGTGGGCAGCAGCTCGGCGGCCACCACATAGAGCATAGCCCCGGCGGCAAAGCCCAGCAGCCAGGGCAGCGCCGGAACGATGAGCGCCGCCGCCAGCACCGTAACACCGGCGGCCAGGGGCTCCACCACGCCGGAGAGCACGCCGCCCAAAAAGGCTCTCCCCTTCCCCGCACCGGCGGTACGCAGGGGCAGGGCCACAATGGCGCCCTCCGGCACATTCTGGATGGCGATGGCCAGCGCCAGCGTAAACGCCGCAGCGGGCGCGGCGGCTCCTGCCGCCACACATCCGGCATAGGCCGCGCCCACCGCCATCCCCTCCGGGATGTTGTGCAGCGTCACCGCCAGAAGGGTCATGGTGGTGGAACGGTCGGTAACAGCCTCCGGCAGCAGTCGCTCCAGCAGCCGCAGGAACAGCACCCCCAGCCAGAAACCGCCCGCCGCCGGAAGGAAGGACCAGCGGCCCATGTCCGCCCAGTCGATAGCGGGCAGCAGCAGGCTCCACACCGAGGCGGCGGTCATCACACCGGCGGCGAATCCCTCCAGCACGCGGCGCAGAACGGCGGAGGGCGCTCTCCGCAGGCAGAATACGCACGCCGCACCCAGCGACGTGCCCCAGAAGGGGAGCAATATCCCCTGAAGGACAGATGATTGCATAGACACTCCCTTTTCCGTATCCGTAGTATGCGGAGCCGGGCGACTCCGTACAGTCTATCCTACGCAGCGGGAAACGAAAGGTGAAAAGACAAGGGCCCCCGCCGAAACGGGAGCCTTTGGGAAAATACAAAGTCATTCAAAATGCTAAGATAAGGCGGGAGCGCCCGAAGGGTGCTCCCGCTGCGCGGCTTATTGCTTTATGTGAGATACAGCTTCACTGTACCGGCAGCTCCACCGCGATGGTCGTGCCCTTGTCCGAACTTTCCTCCACCCAAACGGAGCCACCGTGGAGATCGGCGATCTCCCACACCAGAGAAAGCCCCAGCCCCGCACCGCCGTACTCGCGGCTGCGGGACTTGTCCACCCGGAAGAAGGGCTGGAAAATACTGCACTGATACTCCTTCGGGATGCCGCAGCCGGTGTCGGAGACGCGGAGCAAGAGCTTTTCCGGCTTCTGTGTGACAGAAACCCGCACCGAGCCGCCCTGCCGGTTGTACTTGACGGCGTTCTCCGTCAGGTTGAAGATCAGGCGGTAGATCAGCGCGTCGCTGCCGGTCATAACGCCGTCGCCCTCCGCCGTCAGCGTGACGCCGAGCTTATCTGAGAGCGGCGCAAGATCTGTGAAGATCTCCTCGATCATGGGAGCGAGCTGGATTCGCTCGTTCCGCGCCACCTGCCGCAGATTGCTCATCTCCAGCAGTGTCCTGGTCATCTGTATCAGCCGTTCCGTCTGCTCACGCAAAAGCGTGAGGAACTCCGCCGTCTCCGGCCGCACATCAGGATGCTCCGCGGAAAACAGCTCCAACTGCGCCTGCATTAGTGCCAGTGGCGTGCGCAGCTCGTGGGCGGCGTTGCCGGTGAACTGCCGCTGGGCGGAAAAGGCGTTGTTCAGCCGCTCCAGCATCTGGTTGAACGAGCGGCTCAGCTGCCGGAACTCCGAAATAGCATCTTCATCGATCCTCATATCGGCAAGATTGTTCAGCTGCACCTGCTCCACCTGCGAGGTAAAGCTGCGCAGGGGCTTGAGAGCGCGTCCGCTGACGAAATAGGCGAGGATGCCGCTGAGCAGCGTTACCGCCGCCGTGATGTACCAGTTGGTGGTGCGGAAGCGCCCCTGCACCCCATCGACGACGATGGTCAACTCCTCGTTGGGCGCTATGAGCTGCGGGTCAAAGCTCGCCGCTCCGCTATCATTCAGGATCACCGTGCCGCCGCCTTGTAAACTGTCCGCAATGGTGTCCATATAGTACACACCGGAGGAGCACAGCAGCAAATTCATGGCCACGCAGGTGATGCCGATGAGCAGGACGGACATCAGTGTGATGCGCCACTGCAGGGAAAGCCGCTTCATTCTTCGTCCCCTCCCATCAGATAGCCCTCGCCGATGCGGTTGCGGACAGGGTCGTAGCCCAACGCGGTGCGCAGCTTCTTCCGCAGGGCGGAGATGTGGACGCGGATGGAGTTGCTGAAGCTGTCCACGCTGTTGTCCCAAACGTGATCCATCAGCTCCTCCTGACTTACTGGCCTTCCCTGATGCACCATCAGGTATTCGAGTATCCCCGTTTCCTTCCGGGTGAGCGTCAGCGTCTGCCCGTTGACGGTGGCGGTGCGGGAGCGGGTATCAAAG
>OKTX01000852.1_pt1 | contig 13386 bp, 11 predicted proteins | sample 1606261 | NCBI WGS metagenome assembly OKTX01 (sample SAMEA3879543, study PRJEB24766) | human gut metagenome | biome: human-associated habitat; feature: feces | place: USA | collected 1985/1987 | reverse complement strand
TCGACATTTCCGCCCGGCTCCTCGTACCGTTCTTTCGTCCGCTGCCATTTTGCGTGGCTGTAAAGCCATCCGGCGACGAGTCCGTAGGTGCCCATCTCAAATGCCATGGCAATTGCATTAGGATAGAGCACCGGCATGCCGAACAGGACGCTTCTCACAAGCGGCAGCAGAAAGCCGACGGCAAGGCCGTACTGCCAGCCGAGGATCAGGCCGATCGCAAAGAGCATGTCGGAAAGGGTTACTTTTTTACTTTTTCCATCTTGAAATTCCTCCCTTATGTTTCCTTCTGGAATCAGTGTATCATTCAAGTACATTTTAAAGTCAAGACCTTTTCTGCATTTTTTCTCTATTTTCCCCACTGTTTTAGTATATTTTGTATTTTCCGTGCTTCTCAGTGTCTGACTGCACTTTCTGTAGGAACTTTTTCTGTCGTTTTCCATGGTTTTGTGGTACACTTTTGGATATTGGGAAATGCAGTCATTTTCTGCAGTTCCCTGACTATTTTTCGAAAGGATTTTATCATCATGCAGTTTTATCTCGCCCCGATGGAAGGGCTGACCGGGTATGTGTACCGGAATGCTTACCACAAATATTTTCCGGCGGCGGACCGTTATTTCACGCCGTTTATTACAAATAAAAAGATGCAACCCCCTGCGAGGTTGCATCTTGGTTGGGCCGGCCGGATTTGAACCGACGCAATGGAGGAGTCAAAGTCCTCTGCCTTACCGCTTGGCGACGGCCCATTATAAAAAGAAAAGACCGCGCAGGAACGGGCCTGAACGGTCTTTGGTGGGGTGCCTAGAGAGATTCGAACTCTCGGCCTCCAGAGCCACAATCTGGCGCGCTAACCAACTGCGCCATAGGCACCACATAATGCGCCCGAAGGGACTCGAACCCCCGGCCCACTGCTTAGAAGGCAGTTGCTCTATCCAGCTGAGCTACTGGCGCAAATCTGGAGCAGGTGACGGGAATCGAACCCGCATCCCCAGCTTGGAAGGCTGGTGCCCTGGCCATTGTGCTACACCTGCAAGAGCCCTCCGCAACCTGTCAGCTTTTGCATGATAGCACGGAAGAGGCGTAATGTCAAGATGGAATTTTATACTTGCATCGCAAAATATACGTTTTTCGGCATTCGCGATGAAAAATTGCTTGCAACCGCGCGGAAGTCATGGTATCATACCATGGTATGCAGCGGTATCGAAGCGGTCATAACGGGGCTGACTCGAAATCAGTTTGAGGGAAACCTCACGTGGGTTCGAATCCCACCCGCTGCGCCAAAAATAAGACCATCTGCCAAAGGCAGATGGTCTTATTTTTGGGTTCCGCTCCCTGTGGTCGCTCCACCCCAAGGAAATCGAACATGCTCGGGGCAAGTGAATTGCCCCTGCGCCAAGATCTTGCTGCGCAAAATACTTGTGACGGCGCACCCGCGCCGCCCCACCTTGTGGGGTCCCGGTTCGGTCGGCATCCATACTGATATGCCATGACAAAATGCCTGTGATGTTACAGCATCACAGGCATTTTTTGCGAGTATCGGCGTGGCGTGACGCGCTGCCGGCATTGTGCGGCTGGGTAGAACGGCTCGTTGTTGTCCCCGGCCGCAGCTTCGGGGGCGATGCGGCGAGCGGTCATCACGCGAAGCCGTATTTGATTTTGACACGCTCGAGCTTATCGAGCATCGGCTCGGTGAAAAACCAGAGGAAAACCGCCGTGGATCCGGCCTGCACCGCATCCATTGCAAAGCCGGAGGCGCAGTAGACTGCAAGACTCTGCCACGTCAGCGCGCCCGTGGCGAGCAGCGCGGAGTAGGCGTTGAGCAGGATACCGTAGACGGCAAATGCGCTCACCGCACCGAAGACGCAGAGCGTTCCTCGCTTTCTCGGCGTTCCGCCCCTGCGGAACACCAGCCCCGCGAGAAAGCCGCACAGCCCCATGCCCAGCATCTGCCACGGCGTCCACGGCCCCTGCGAAAAGAGGATGTTAGAGACCAGCATGGTCACCGCGCCCACGAGGAAGCCCGTCTCCCCGCCCAGGGCTGCGCCCGCGAGGATGGTGAGCGCCAGCACCGGCTTACACTGGGGCAGCATGAAGAAGGCCGCACGGCCCGCCACGCCCAGCGCACAGAGCACCGCAGTCACGACCAGCTCCCGCGCGCGGGGTTTGCGCCCCTCGAAGGTAAGGAAGAACGGCAGCATGGCCTCCAGCACCATCAGCAGCGAAACGGCGTAGTAGCTCCGGTCGCCCAGCAGCTTGGGACCGAACACCAGCGTCAGGGGGATGAGCAGAAGGGCCATCAGGGCAGAGACGGCCGTGCGCAGGGAAAGCCTTCGCTTTTCCGGCGGCGCGGAGGGTGTGTCCGCCGCCTTCGGCGGCTGCGACGGAGGCTCCCGCCGCTCTTTTTTCGGCGCTTCCCTGCCGCCGCAGGCGGCAATGACGTCCTCCGCCGTCACGGCCTCGGGCAGCCGGCCGCGCGCCATGCGGTTCGCCGCCGTGGTGTAGAAGCGGTTGAGCGCGAAAAACTCCCGGGGCGCGCCGTTGGAGGCGATGGAGCCGTCGAAAAAGAGCGCGCAGCGCTGCGCGTAGGCGGCGCAAAATTCGACATCGTGGCTGACCAGGACGACGGTCACGCCCTGCGCGAGCAGGCTTTGCAGCAGCTCAGCCAGCTCCGCCTTGAAGGCCGCGTCCAGCCCCCGCGTTGGCTCGTCGAGGAGCAGGATATCGGGCCGCGTGAGCAAAACCTTTGCCAGCGCCGCACGCTGCTGCTCGCCGCCGGAAAGGTCGTAGGGGTGACGGTCCAGCAGCGCGTCCAGACGGCAGAGGGCGGTGACATAGGCGAGCATCGCCCCGTCGGAGGTGACCTCGGCAAGGTCCTCGCGCACGGTTTTTTTGGCAAAAAGCGTCTGCACCTCCTGCGGCAGGAGCGCCGTTTTGCCGGTGACGCGGACCTCTCCGCGATAGGGCTTTTGCAGGCCCGCCAGCAGCCGGAGCGTGGTGGATTTGCCCGCGCCGTTGCCGCCGAGGATGGCGAAAAGTTCGCCCCGCCGCACCGTCAGCTCCAGCCCGCGCAGCACGTCCGGCGCGTCCGGCGTATAGCGGAACCACGCATCCGAGACGGTCACGACCGTCTCCTGCGATGGCGCCCGCCCCTCCCGCACGGAGACGGGACAGGGAAGGTCGTTCTCCACTGCCGCCCACACGCGCATGGCGGCGGGCATGGCGCGGAACAGCTCATGTCCCGCCGTGCGCAGCTGCACGCCCACGGCGCGGGGCGCGCCGTCCGCGAGGACCGCTCCGCCGTCCAGCACAACGGTGCGGTCGGAGAGGGGCAGCGCCTCCTCCAGCCGCTGCTCGGAGAGCAGCACTGTTATGCCCAGCTCCCGGTTGACTCGTGCGAGCACGGCGAGAAAGTCCGCCGCCGCGATGGGGTCGAGCTGCGCGGTCGGCTCGTCTAAAATGAGCACGTCCGGCTGCAGGGTCAGCACGGCGGCCAGGTTCAAAAGCTGCTTCTGCCCGCCGGAGAGCGACGCCGCCTCCCTGTGGAACCAGCTCTCCATGCCGAAAAAGCCCGCCATCTCGGCGACGCGGCGGCGGATGGTGGGCGTATCGTACCCGAGGCTCTCCGGCCCGAAGGCCAGCTCGTGCCAGACCTTGTCGGTGACGATTTGGTTTTCCGGGCTTTGCTGCACAAAGCCGATGCGCTCCGCCTGCTCGCGCGGCGAAACGTCGGAGAGCGGGCGGCCGTTGAAAAGGACCGCGCCCGAACGAACGCCGTTGGGCGCGAGCGCGGTCTTGAGCTGGCGGAGGAGCGTGCTTTTACCGCTGCCGGAAAGCCCGCAGAGCGTGACGAATTCGCCCGCGCGGAGCGTCAGGCTCACGTCCCGCAGGGCGGGGGCGGACTGCACGGGGTAGGTAAAGGTCAGGTTTTCGACGCGATAGAGCTCCATGTGCGCGCCTCCTTTCTTTGCAGCAGCACCGGCGTCAGGCAGAGCAGAAAATACGCGAGCAGCACGCTCGCGGAATACGGCGTCAGCACGCCGCGCGCCGTGGGATAGTAGCGCCACTTCACGCCGCCGAGCGCCCAGCCCGCGGCGATGTAAGTGCCGCAGAGCGTCAGCCACAAGAGCAGCAGCCTGTCGCGGCGGCTGTAGCGATAGAGGGAAAAGGCCGTGCGGCCCGGCAGTCCGTAGCCGCGGCTTTTCATGCTGTCCGCCGTCTCCACGGCGTTCTCAAGGCTCCACGTCACCATGACGGAAAAGACCGTCACGGCGCTCCTGAGCTTTTGGAGCCGGCCCTTTTCCGCGTACAGCCCCATGCCGCGGCGCGCCGCTGTCACCTCGCGGAGCTTTGCCTGAAAGCGGGGCACAAAGCGCAGCGTCATGGAGAGCAGGAGCGAGAGGGCGGGCACGACGCGCCCGAAAAGGTGCATGAGCTTGTCTGAGGTCATGACTGTGTTCCAGCAGGAAAACCACAGCACGACGGCGGCGAGCATCGCCGCGGCGGCAAAGCCGTAGGCGATGGACTCCAGCGTCAGAGGGTTGCCCGAGGGAAGATAGGCCAGAATGGTCGCGCCCTCGTGGTTGAAGGCAAGGTTCACCAGCGCGGCCAGCAGCGCCGACGGCGCGAGCCAGCGCGCGGTGCGCCGCACCGCCGCGCCGCCGTTTAACTGCGCGGCGCACCAAAGCGCGGCACAGAGCGAGACGGCAAGGCAGAGCGGGTGCAGGAAGAACATGGAGAAGGTCAGCACCAGCACAAAGTACAGAAGGTTCACCGCCGGATGGCAGGCGAGAAAGGCGTGATGCTTCATGCGCCGACCCTCCCGCCGACATCCGCGCCGAAGTCGCAGGTGTAGACCCACTCGACGGTGTCACTGTCCGCGAGGGTATAGCGCGAACAGCCATAGTTGGGAAATTCGCCGTTCACGCGGTACATCCAGCCCGAGCCCTCGCCGCAGTCGAACTCATAGAGGTTGCCGATGCCTTCGATGTAGGCGGACTGATAGACCGGCGTTTCGGAAAACTCCATGTGTATCTTGTTCTCGCGGCACACGCGCTTGAGCACGTCAAATATGCTCTCGCCCTCGGTAAATTCCACTGCGGTCGGAGCCAGCAGAACGCCGTCCGCAGGGATCAAGTCAGCCTTCTCCGCGTTGAGCCGGTCGAGATTTTCCAGGATCGCCGCGCAGGAGACGGAGACCGTACACGTCGGCACGGTGCTCTCCGGTGATGCATCGGGTTTGTTGGAAGAGCTGTCCTGTGAGTCGGAGCTGCCGCCTGTCGGCAATGCGTCGGAGGCGTTTCCCTCCGGCGCACCGCTTTCCAATGGCTGTTGTTCTCCGACTGGCGGAGCGGCAGGAGTCTCTGCCTCCTGCCGTTCGGTTTCAGAGGGAGCGGACGTGGCGGGCGCATCCTGCGCCGCATCGGGCGCGGGCGTTTCGCTCTGCGCCGGCGTGGGTGTCGGCGTCGGCTCCGTCGTTTGTGCATTGCAGCCCGCAAGAGTGAATATCAGTGCAAGCGCCAGCAGCGCCGCACAAAGGCGCTTTGCCGTTTTCATGTCCGTCTCCCTCCTTTCGTTTCGGTGCTGCTATGCCATCAGGCGGCAGGCTGCGTCAGCGCCGCCATCCGGTAGAAGCTGCTCTCGCCGCGCTCGGCGCGGACGAGCGACGCGAGGGCGCAGACCGCCTGCTCGCTTGCCATGAGATTCGTTTCCCCACTGCGCTCGTGGCAGAAGCCGCCGTCTGCGTTCTGATAGGTCAGCAGCGCGTCAAGCACACTGTGCCCATTCTTCACGAAGCGGCTGTCGTCCGTGTCAAGGCCCAGCGCGTTGAGCGCAAGGAGCACCTGCGCGCAGCTCTCGGCATTCTCGCTCCCCCAGGAAGAGAAGCCGCCGTCCGCGTTCTGCATGGCGCTCAGGCACACGAGCGCGCGGTCGACTGCCGGCCGGACGCTGCTCTGCTCCCGATACCTCGCCAGCGCCTGTAAGGCCATAGAGGTCAGGTCGGGATCGGCGTCCTCGCCCATGAAGCTCCAGCCGCCGTTTGTCAGCTGCGCGGCGAGAATGGCATCCACATACAGCTGCCGCGTCGCCTGCGTGCTTGCCGCCGCGTTCTGCGGCATGGGATAGTCACGGCTGTCGAGCGCGAGGAGCGCGTAGATCACGCCGTTCACGCCCTGCGCCGCCATCTTTTCGTAGTCGCCGAGCGGAAGCGTCAGATCAAAGCCCGCGACGTCCCGCGCGTCCTTCCCGAGCGCGGAGAGCGCGAGGATGACGCGGCTGTACTCGGTGTACTTGCGTTCGCTCAGCACGCCGTTTGCTTCGCGGACGGTCTGCTCGAGCGCGGCGTAATAGCCGGTGAAATACGCGGTTTCCGTGTCCGCGCCGCCGCGGGCGAGGGCCAGCACCGTCCACTCGCCGCCGAGACTGCCGTAGCGCGGCGCGCTCACGGCGGCGGTCAGGTAGGCCGACGCACGGTCATAGGCGGTCTGCGCGGTGCTCCCGCTTACGGTTTCCTTGGGCAGCTCACAGAAGCGCCGGAGAATGGCCGCCAGCTGCGCGCGCGTCGCGGTAAGCTGGGGGCTGAGCGTCGTTTCGCCCGTGCCGTTGAGGACACCCTTCATCACGCACCAGTGCATCGCCTCGTCCGCCCAATCGCTGATGCTGGCCGCATCGTCATAGCGCAGTGGGAAGTACCACATACCGGTAAAGCCCTGCCCCTGCGTTTTAATATAGCGGTAGAGGATCGCGGCGAGCTGCTCGCGGGTAATGGCGTCGTTCGGGCCGAAGCTGCTCTCGGTATAGCCGGTAACGACGCCGGTGGAGGCTGCCCAGCGCACGGCCTCGCCGTACCACGCGCCCTCGTCCACATCGGCGTAGCGCATAGCATAGTTGACCACAGGGCTGCCCGCGAGACGCCAGAGAATGGTGACGATCTGGCCGCGCGTCGCTGTGCCGTCCGGCGCAAACTCGCTCTCCGAAACGCCGGTCATAAGACCGTTTTTATAGACGTACTGCACCGCGTCCGCGTACCACGCGGCAGCGGGAACGTCGGCAAAGGACGGCGCATTTTCCGCGGCGCGAGCCGCGGACGGCAGAAGGCCGACGGCCAGAGCGAGAGCGGTCAGCAGAGAGCATAACTGTTTTTTCATTGGAGGTTCTCCTTTCCTTGTAAGCGCCGCTCACGGGGCGATCTCCCCGGGCGCTGCGGTATGTCAGAACGGCAGGATGCCCATGAAATACTCCACGGCCAGCGCCACGAGGACGACGAGCGCGGAGATCAGGAAGCCGTGCACCATCGGGGCCGCGCCGGATTTCTTCATTTCGGCGAAGCTCGTGTTGAGTCCAACGGCGGCGAGCGCCGTGACCATGAGGAACTTGCTGACCTTCTTGAGCGCCGCCGCGGCTGCCGCGGGAATCACGCCCACGCTGCTGAGCACCGCCATGGCGAGAAAGCCGAGAATGAACCACGGAAAGACGCTTCTCCACCTGATCTGCACCGCGCCGCCGGACGCGGCGGCTTCCTTTTTCCTCAGGTGCATACTCACAAACGAGAATACCACCACCGTCGGGATGATGGCGAGCGTGCGCGTGAGCTTGACCATGGTGGCGAAGTCGCCCGCGCCCTCGCTGAAGGCATAGCCTGCGGCGACGACGCTGGAGGTATCGTTGACTGCCGTGCCCGCCCACAGGCCGTAGGCCATGTCGGAAAGGCCCATCGCGCGGCCCATGATGGGGAAGAGCACGATCATCGCCATATCAAAGAGGAAGGTCGCGGAGAGGGCGTAGGCGATGTCGCTGTCCTTGGCGTCGATGACGGGTGCGACCGCCGCGATGGCGCTGCCGCCGCAGATGCCGGTGCCCGCGGAGATGAGGTCCGAGAGCTTCCAGTCCAGACCCAGCGCGCGGCCGATGAAGTAGCCGCCGCCGAAGCAGGTAAGGAGCGTAAAGAGCATGACGGTCAGCGACATTCTGCCGACGTTCAGGATGGTCGTGACGTTCAGGCTCGCGCCGAGGAGAATGATGGCAAATTTCAGGATCTTCTTCGCCGTGAACTTCACGCCGGGCGCGGTAGTCTTGCCGGGCTTGCGGTAGCCGTTGATGAGCATACCGATGAACATGGCGATGACGGACGCGCCGATGACGTCGAACGGCAGCAGGGCCTCGATGCCCTTGGCGAGCAGTGCGATGACGAGCGCGAGCGCGAAGCCCGGCGCGTAGCTTTTGATTTGAGCGGGAATGGAGCGCATGGTGATCTGACCTCTCTTTGCCGGTAGTGATTTCTTTTGAATTTGCCTTGCAGGCCGCGCGCACTTCTGCTATGATCTTTGGCAGAAGCACAGCCAAGGAGCAGAGGAGCACGATAGCTATGATAGAGAATTATGCAGAAAAAATCAAGCACGAATCCAATGGATTTATCCGGCACAACGGGATCCGCATCGTTTCCGTTGATGAGGAAAGGAGCGTGCTGGAGGCCGAGATCACCGACAACAGCCGCAACGTTTGGGGCAGCGTCCACGGCGGCTTCCTCTACACGATGGCGGACACCGCCGCCGGAGCCTTTGCGCGCATCAGGTACGGGCGGCGCAATGTCACGCTCAACGGCTCGATGAATTACCTGCGGCCCACCACGCACAGCAAGACGCTGACGGCGGTCGGGCGTGAGATCAAGGTCGGCGGACACGTTGGCTTTTTTGAAGTCAATATCACCGATGACACCGGCGCGCTCGTCGCCTGCGCGCAGATAAATATGTATTTTCTGGATTGAGCGGCCCGCGTGCGGGTCACGCTCCGTCATACCGGCAGGGTCGGGCGCAACACCCGGCCCCCTTTTCATTCCGCCGGGCGGAGAAAGGATAAGGGAAGATACGCAGCGCGTGTCTTCCCTTTGCCTTATATTGCCTTATTTTTTCCGCTGCGCGGTGAAGAGGCGGACGACGGATGAGACGAGCAGGATCGCGGCGGCGATACTGCCGGCGATGCCTGCGGTGGCGAAGCCCCGCTGGAGGGCGAGCTGGGTGCTGCCGTTCAGCCCGAAGGACATGGTGTAGTAAATACCGGCGCCGGGCAGCAGCGGTACGGCGGAGATGACCTGATACGAGGTGACCGGATACTTGCGGGCGCGGGCCATGCCCTCGGCATAGACGGCGGCGACCGCGGCGGCGATGAAGTTCGCGCCGTAGGGACCGAGACCGAGCTCGCCGCACAGCAGATACGCCATCCACGTCACGACGCCGCCGAGCGCGCACAGGCAGCGCCCCCAGCCGTGGACGTTGAAGAGGATAACAAAGCCGGTGCAGGCGACCGCGATGGCGATGGCCTGAAGCCAGAAGGGATAGGAAAGCGTGCTGGCGGCGGTCTGGCCGTAGAGGGAGGAGGTGATGTGCCACGCGGCCGCAGTGCCCATGGCGATGGCGAGCGCCGAGAGGAGCACCTGCACGATGCGGTTGACGCCGGAGTTTGTGTCGCCGTAGATGATGTCGCGCATGGAGTTGGTGATGAGCAGACCGGGGACCAGGATCATCAGCGAGCCGATGATGACCGCGTCCACATAGTCGACCAGCCCGAAGGCGGCGGCGAGGTAGGCGGGCACCGCCATGGCGAAGGCGGCGGCGATGGTGCTGAAAAAGGGGTTGGTCTCGAGCTTATCCATCCGGCGCGTGACAAAGCCGATGATAAGCCCCATCAGGCCCGCCCACAGGCTGTCGCGCAGGGTTCCGCCAAAGACGGGGCAGAAGCCCGCTGCGGCGAGGAAATTGCCGAGGTAGTAGACGGGAATGGGGTAGGTGCGGCGGGCGGCGCTCGTCTCCTCCAGCCATTGTGCGGCAACGGCGGGGTCGGGCGTTTCGGCGCAGATGCGGCGCGAGAGCGCGTTGAGCTGCTCGACCGCGTCAAGATCGTTGCCGTGGAAGCCGACGCGCTTCATCACCATCAGCGGCTTGCCGTTGTCCGCCTCAAGGCTGACCATGACGCAGTTGGGAATGGCGAAGGTCTCGCAGACGATGCCGTAGGCGGCGAGCACGCGGCGCATCGTCTCCTCGATGCGGAAGGTCTCCGCACCGCTGACGGCCAGCTCGTAGCCGATCTGCGCGGCCATATCCGTTAAAAGATAGTAGTCCATATCGAACCCTCCTGCTGCCGCCTTACCTAACGGCGGGCATTATCTTACTGCGAAAGCATTCCCCTGTCAAGAAGAGAAAACACCGCTTAAAAGGCGGTGTTTTGCGCGCTGAGACGTTTTTTCTCCGCAAGCTCCAGAAGTGTCTGGCGGAAGCCGTATTTTTCGGCAAGCTCCCGCGCGGCGGAAAGGTTCCTCTCGCCCGCGCGGCGGTCCTTGACGCAGCGGAGCATGAGGTTTTTCGGCGAGTGGGCGAAGTCGATGAATTCGATCACGTCCACCGTGTAGCCCATGTCCTCGAGCACGGCGGCGCGGATGGAGTCTGTCAGCAGCGCGGAAAAGCGCTCCTGCAAAAGACCGTGGCGCAGCAGCACGTCGAAATCGCCGCCCTTGTGGATGGTGGCGTTGATCTCGTGCTGGCAGCAGGGAACGGAGAAAATGTGCTTCACGCCCTTTTCGACGGCGTACCAGAGGGCGTAGTCCGTGGCGGTGTCGCAGGCGTGGAGCGTGACGACCATATCCACATGGGTGTCCGCGAGCGTGTCGCGCGTGACGTCGCTCACGACGAAGTGCAGGCCGTCGTAGCCGTACTTTTGCGCGATGGCGTTGCAATGCTCGACCACGTCCTCCTTGAGGTCGTAGCCGAGTATCGTGGCTTTCACGCCGCGCTTGACGGTGAAGTAATAGTAGAGAATGAACGTGAGGTACGATTTGCCGCAGCCGAAGTCGAGAATGGTGATCTCCTGCTGCTCCGAGGCGCGGAAGGCGTCGTCCACCAGCTCGATGAAGCGGTTGATCTGCTTGTACTTATCATACTTCGCCTTGACGATGCGGAGGTCCGGCGTAAACACGCCGAGGTCGACGAGCGCGGGAATGTTCTCGCCCTCGGCAAGGATGTATTCCTTTCGGCGGTCATGCGCCTTCGGCGCGGCGGTGCGCTGCGCCTCGCCTTTCGCGGTGCATTTGTAGCTGCCGTTCGTTTTGCGGATGTACTGGCGCGTCTCCGTCTCGGTGCAGAGCACGGCCTGAAGATAAAGACCGTCCAGCTCCTGCGCGAACAGCCCGGGCAGCTCGCCCTTCGTCACGTTGCGGTGCGTGACCTTCTGCCCCTGCTGGTATTCAAGCTGAAAAAACGCCTTGCCGCGCAGCGACAGCGGACGGATGGTCACCTTGGAGCAGCCGATGCGCGCGAGCGGCTGAGAAAGCACGGCCTTGGCGAGCGTGTCGAGCCGCGCGGTGAGGTCGTCCAACACGATGCTCATGCGCCGAACCTCTCTTTCAGGGCAAGATGCGCGGCGTAGAGCTCGTTTTTGCTGTAGGTGTTGTTGTCGTCCTTGAGGAGCAGCTTGATGGCGTCCTTGGCGGTGCAGTCATGCTGCACCATGCAGTCCACCAGCAGCGCCTCAGGCGAGGAGACGTGCTCGACCTCGGTGATGAGATAATCCTCCTCCACCTCGCAGAGCAGGACGTATTCGCCCTTATCGTAGCTGCCCTTGGCGAGCAGTTGATCGCGCACCTCGGCGGGCGTGCCGCGGAAGGTCATCTCGTGGAGCTTCGTCATGTCGTTGCACAGGCACAGCCGCACGCCGGCGTGCTCCGAGATAAAGAACTCCACCGCGTCCATGATGCGCTTGGGGCTTTCGTAAAAGCAGTAGGTGCGCGTGTCGCCGCGGCGCATCATGGCGAGCGCACGGCGGCGGTCGGCGGCCTCCCGCGGGAAGAAGCCGAAGAAAAAGAAGGTCGAAAGGTCGAAGCCCGAGATGGACAGCGCCGTGACCGCGGCGCAGCAGCCGGGCACGCCGACCACGCGGATGCCCGCGTCGATGGCGGCGCGGATCAGCTCGTTGCCGGGGTCGGAGATGCAGGGTGTGCCCGCGTCGGTGATGACGGCGATGCTCTTGCCCTGCTGAAGCTGCTCGATGAACCACTTCGCCTTGCCGTATTCGTTGAACTTGTGGTTGGCGGAGAGCTGGTTGCCGCGGATGCCGAGCTTGTTGAGCAGCACGACGCTGCGGCGGGTGTCCTCCGCCGCGATGATGTCCGCCGTCTCTAAAATCTGACGGCCGCGCTCGGTCATGTCGCGCGCGTTGCCGATGGGCGTCGCCACGATGTAGAGCGTGCCGACGGTGTTCATTTCGTCCATAGCGTTCTCCTCTTAGAATAGCATGACCTGGTCGGGGTCGTCGCCCTGCCCGATGGCGCGCAGCTGCTCGGCGTTCTTCTCGCTCAGCGCGTCGGAGACTGCCATTTTGCGCAGAATGTTGTGCACCGTTTTGTCGAACTCCGTTCCCTCGCGGTAGTCGGCGGGGAAAATGAAGTCCACGCGCCCGTCCTGCAAAAGCTTTTCCACGCCCGCGCGGTTGCTCTTCTGATAGACCGCGACGGCCTGTCCGCCGTAGGCGCGCATCATCTTCATGCACGGCACGTCGGAAAGTCCATCGCCGACGTAGACCATGTTGGTGAACGGCACGCGCTTGGAGTCGTCGGGCATGGAGTCGTTGAGCTCCTTGTCGCGGGCGATGTCGAGAATGCCCTTGTTGATGCGGTAGACGAACTGCGTCTTGTTCGTGAAGTTGACGTCCAGCTTCGGCCAGGCGGCGAGGCCGCTTTCGTCGTAATAGAACTCGCAGGCGTAGATCTGCTTGAACTCATGGGCGATGCCGCTGCCCTCGATGATCTCGCGCAGACCGGAGGAGATGACGTAATGCTCCACGTCCACGCCAAGGTCCGCGCCGTAGGCGGTGATGCGCGCGAACCACTCGCGCACACCGGGAAACAGCTCGATGGCCTCGCCCGAACGGACCAGATAATCGCGGTCGAGACGGATGCCCTGCGCGGCGCACTCGCGGATCATGGTGTACATATAGGCGAGCAGGCCGTCCATTTTGTTCTCATAGCCGAAGCCGTTGGCCTTGGCCCAGAACTCCGAGGGCGTGTAGCCGAGGGATGGAATGAAGGCGTAATCCTCCATATCGGTGGTGCAGAGGGTCTTATCAAAGTCGTAAAGGAACGCGACGATAGGGCGTTTGGTCATGGTGTCCTCCTGTGAAAAAAGCGGCTCGGAGAGAGCCGCTCTTTTGAAGTGCGTTTTATTCTTCGCCGTGGTAGTTGCGGCCGAACTTGAGGTCGCTGAGCTTGATGGCGCGGGTCGCGGAATCGAGGAAGGGATTGCCCTCCTCCGGGCTTTCCTCCGGCTCCTCGGGCGCTTCCTCGGCCTCCGGCTCGACCTCCGCCGCCTTCGTGAGGTCGGGGAGCTTGAAGGAATCCATGATGCTCTT
>OKTX01000849.1_pt1 | contig 13413 bp, 10 predicted proteins | sample 1606261 | NCBI WGS metagenome assembly OKTX01 (sample SAMEA3879543, study PRJEB24766) | human gut metagenome | biome: human-associated habitat; feature: feces | place: USA | collected 1985/1987 | reverse complement strand
GCTGACTTTTATGGATCGCAAGCTGCGTTCGGCAGTACGCCCGCAGACCGAGGACCGCGTCCTGACCAAGACCATGATCAATAATTATGCGAAGAACGATCTGCTTCCTCCTCCTGTGAAGAAGAAATATTCCAAGGAACATGTTCTGATGCTCATTTTCATCTATTACTATAAGGGCGTGATTCCCATGAATGAGATTCAGACGCTGTTGCAGCCGATCACCGAACATTATTTTCAAAATGGACAGGCGTTTGACCTGGAAAGCGTATATAAAGAAGTTGTATCTTTGGAAAAGGAACAGCTGGAGGACTTAAAAAAAGACGTAGTGGACAAATTCCGCAGAGCAGAGAATTCCTTTGCGGAGACCTCCGGAAAAGAACGAGAATTCTTACAGAAATTTGCCCTGATCTGCCTCTTGAGTTTTGATGTCTACATGAAGAAGATGATCGTGGAACAACTGGTAGCGGAACTGGCTAACGACGCGAAAGCCGGGGAGTCCGAGAAGGAAGCCCACAAGAGAAATAAAGATAAGTAAAGATGATTAAAGAAGTAAAGATAAGTAAAATAAGTAGCAAAATCGGAAACAGGAAAAATTTTATGAAAGCATTTATGGATCTTCATACGCATACTCTGGCAGCAGGGCATGCGTATAGTACATTATTGGAGAATATAGACGCTGCACTGGCAGTCGGGATCAGATACCTGGGAATGAGTGAACATGGTCCCGCATCTCCCGGAGGACCGCATGAGTTCTTTTTCAGTAATTACAAAGTGATCCCCAGAGAGTATGACAGAGAAGCGGTTAGCGGCAGAGTGGTACCGGTGACAGGAGGAAGGCTTCATCTTTTGTGTGGTGTGGAAGCTAATATCTGTGACACGGACGGAACACTGGATCTGGAGGAACGTTATCTGCAGAAGATGGATTATGCGCTTGCCAGCATTCATCCCTTTGCTTTTACCGCGGGAAGCCGTAAGGAGAATACGTTAGCTTCCGTGAGAGCTTTTCAGAATCCTTATGTGAAAATACTGGGGCACCCCGATGACGGCAGATTCCCCTTAGATTACGAGGAACTGGTGCGGGAAGCAAAGCAGGCGCACGTTGCATTGGAAGTGAACAATTCTTCTCTGAATCCACGGTCGACAAGACAAGGCGGCAGAGAAAATATCGTGGAATTGTTAAAGACTTGCATGAAATATGAACAGCCTGTTATAATGGGAACGGACAGCCATATGTGTTTTGCCATAGGAAAGTTTGCCGAGACCGAACAGCTGATGCGGGAACTGGATTTCCCTGCTAAGCTGGTATTGAATTACGACCCGGAGAATATTCATAAGCTGATTAACATCACAGTGTAGCTGATACCACCCGGTGTTACCGGGATAAGAATACAGCCTAAGACGGCACGCCCCGCAAGTGGGCAGATAGGAGAACAAATGAAAGACGCAAATTGTGGATATTGTATGAGAGGGGAACTGTTAGATAAGTTCGGTATTTTTATCTGTGACCTGAAGGTGAGCAGCCTGATCCTGTTCAAGGAGCAGAGCCATCCCGGCAGATGTATCGTAGCATATAAGGACCATGTCAGTGAGATCGTGGACATCAGCGAGGAAGAGCGAAGATTATTCTTCGAGGATGTGGCACATGCAGCGAAAGCCATCCATGCAGCATTCCACCCCGATAAGTTAAATTACGGAGCATACGGCGACACCGGCTGCCATCTGCATATGCATCTGTGCCCGAAGTACAAGGACGGTTTTGAGTGGGGCGGCACATTCGAGATGAACCCCGGCAAGACCTTTTTGACGGATGCAGAATATCAGGAGATGATCGATAAGATCAAGGCAAATCTGTAAAACGGTAAAGACTTCGGAACATTTTCTCCGACATTACATAGAATAATTATGTAATCTCAGGGAGGATGAACGATTATGAAGACAAAGAAAGTAACGGCAATCGTACTGTCCGCGCTGCTGGTGACAGCTATGCTTACGGGCTGCGGCAGCGCAGAACAGACGAACGGACCAAAGAAGACCAGAGTGGTGCTCAATGAGGTAGCCCACTCTGTTTTTTATGCACCGATGTATGTGGCAATCGAAGAAGGATATTTTGAAGATGCCGGGATCGATCTGGAGCTGGTGACGGGATTTGGCGCGGATAAGACCATGACGGCAGTACTGACCAGTGAGGCGGACATCGGCTTTATGGGCAGCGAGAGCACCATTTACACCTATGCTGGCGGAACGGAAGATTATGTGGTGAATTTTGCCCAGCTGACCCAGCGGGCTGGCAATTTCCTGGTGGCGAGAGAACCCATCGATGATTTTTCGTGGGATATGTTAAAAGGTACTACCGTCTTGGGCGGTAGAGCGGGCGGTATGCCGGAGATGGTATTTGAATATATTCTGGAGAAAAATAATATGGATCCGACAACGGATCTGTCCATCGACCAGAGCATTGATTTCGGTTCCACGGCAGCAGCTTTTTCCGGCGGACAGGGAGACTTTACCATTGAGTTCGAGCCACATGCCACGTTGTTAGAGCAGAAAGGTGACGGCTATGTGGTGGCATCTTTAGGCGAGGAATCCGGTTATGTACCGTATACTTCTTTTTCTGCCAGAAAGAGCTATATAGAGAAAAATGCGGAGACAATTCAGGCATTTACCGATGCCCTGCAAAAAGGTATGGATTACGTGCAGGAGCACAGTGCGGAAGAAATCGCCAAATGTATTGCACCACAGTTTGCAGAGACCGGAAGTGATACGCTGACAGCCATCGTTGCCAGATATCAGGAGCAGGATACCTGGAAAAAAGATCTGATCTTCCACGAAGATGCCTTTGACCTGTTACAGAACATTCTGGAGGACTCTGATGTACTGAAAGAGAGAGTGCCCTATGAAAAACTGGTAACCACGGAATTTGCCGAGAAAGCGGCGGCAAAATAAAGAAAACGAAAAGAGTGTCATAAAAATAGTATAAAAAAGGAGGAGGATCAGACTTCCTCCTCCTGAATGTGTATATTTTTAATGGCCCAGAGCTTTAATGCCTTGGCATTGGTACTGATCTTCTCCAGGGAATCCAGAATATCCTGAAATGCCGGACGCTCATCCTCAGAGATCACGCCGTCTTCGGAGATAGCGATCAGGGAAGCGCGAAGTGTATCGATATCTTTCAAGGATCCCAGTACTTTCAGCGCCAGCCGGTCAAAGTCTACAATGTCAACCTCTGATACACTGTTGCGTCCTAAGGGGCATTCTCTGGCACAGTAGGAGTTGCACAGCTCCGGTGTATTATATGCCTCTGCCATAGCCTTGACTTCCTCCGGATATGGGGCGATGGTATCCAGTTCGATCCTTGCCAGTCTGGTGCGGTCGATGCCTACCAGTTCAGCGGCCTTTTCCCGGCTGCTGAAGTCCGGATTTGTCTTGGCAGCTTCGCAACGTGCGAGATAGTACATATTATCAGCGGCTTTTGTAGCTTTTTTACCCATATTTCTTTTGATCCTTTTATAGTATATTGTAATCAAACATCTCTAATATCACAGTTTAGTAGAAAAAAGACACATTGTAAAGGAAAAATAACGATATTTTACGAAAAGCGGTTGAGGGAATGTGTAAAATTTGCTAAAATATAAGAGATGTGAAAAAGAACAATTTTTCATATATAAAACGGAGGTGCGGTAATGGGTTTAATCAGAGCAGCAAAAGATGCAGTCAGCAGCATGATGGCTGACCAGTGGAGAGAGTATTTCTACTGTGATTCTCTTTCTAACGATGTATTGGTAGTAAAAGGACAGCAGCGAGTAACCAATGGACGTAACAGCAACACCAAGGGTGTGGAGAACATTATCTCTAACGGCTCCATCGTAGCAGTTAACGAAGGACAGTGTATGATCATCGTGGATCAGGGCGGAATCGTAGAGTTCTGTGCGGATGCCGGTGAGTTCGTATATGATTCTTCCACAGAACCCAGTTTGTTCTACGGCAATCTTGGCGAGAGCGTTAAGAATACTTTTTCCAATATCGGAAAACGTTTTACCTTTGGCGGTAATGCGGCGAAGGACCAGAGAATCTACTTCTTCAATATTAAGGAGATCATGAACAACCTTTTTGGTACGGCAAGTCCTATTCCGTTCCGTGTAATTGACCAGAATATCGGACTGGACCTGGATACCTCCTTACGTTGTAACGGTGAGTATTCCTTCCACCTGGTAGATCCTTTGTTATTCTATAAAAATGTATGCGGTAACGTAACAGAGTCCTATACCAGAAGCGAACTGGTAGCGAAGATGAAGGCAGAATTGTTGACCGCTCTGCAGCCTGCACTGGCTAAGGTTTCCGCACAGGGCGTACGTCCCAGTGAGATTCCTGCTCACACAGAAGATTTGACAGAAGCTTTGAAGGAAGAACTTTCCGATCTGTGGACCAAGCTTCGTGGTATCGAGATCGTTACTATTAATATCAATTCTGCGAAGATCCCCGATGAGGATGCGAAGACGATCGCAGATCTGCAGAGAACCGCAGTACTGCGTAATACCGGAATGGCAGCAGCAACCATGACCGCTGCACAGGCAGAGGCTATGAAGATGGCAGCATCCAACACCTCTACCGGCCCCATGATGGCATTTGCCGGAATGAATATGGCAAATATGGTAGGCGGTATCAATGCCGGACAGCTGTATCAGATGGATGCACAGCAGAACAGTGGTATGCAGCAGGCACAGGCAGCACCCGCGCAGGGGCAGGCTCCTAGGATGCAGGCACCGGTACTTGGCTGGACATGTAGCTGTGGCGCTACGGATAACCGTGGTAAGTTCTGCTCTGAATGTGGAGCACCGAAGCCTTCGGATGCAGGCTGGACCTGCAGCTGTGGTGCAGTAAATCAGGGCAAGTTCTGCTCTGAATGCGGAGCAAAGAAGCCGGAAGGAGCACCAATCTATAAATGTGATAAATGCGGCTGGGAGCCGGAAGATCCTGCACATCCTCCTAAGTTCTGTCCGGAGTGCGGCGATCCCTTTGATGACAACGACAGAGTATAATACATACTCGGCGGAATATATTTACCGGATACAGTACAGCAGATACCTTTATGATATCTGCTGTACTGAACTGTTATGAATGAAAAATGAAAGAGAAATATAAATGAACGGAAGTCTGATTGCTATTATTGTTATATTGGTATTGTGCCTGGTACTGGCAGGGATCATTTATTATGCTTATTGCAGGATCCGGGAAAAATTACGGGATACCTCCAGAATGTTATTCGGCACAGATTCTATGATCGAGGGAATGAAGCAGAGAGAAGCGGAAGTGGAGATGACACCGAAGTCCGTATCCTCCGCAACAAATCTGTATATGCCTTCTATTATGAGAGACTTTCCCGAGTTCCATTATGATGAGATGAAGAGCAGGGCGGAGAACGTGCTGACCTCTTATTTACAAAGTATTACCAGACAGAATCCGGCACTTTTGTCGGAGGGAACCAAAGAATTGAAAGAACAGCTCAGACTGCGGCTGGAGATGCTGCAGAACCAGTCACAGAGGGAGAGCTTTGAGAATATACATATTCACAGAACAGAGATACATCAGTACCGGAAGCAGAAGGGAAGACAGAGTATTGTCCTGCAGTCAGCGGTAGAATATATCCATGCACTGAAAGAAAACGGTAAGCTTATCGGGGGCAGTGAAGAACGGAAAGAACAGGCAAAATACAATGTGGAACTGGTCTATATCCAGGATCAGGATATGGTCGAGAACCAGGAGGATGCAGGTCTGGCCCTGAATTGTCCCAATTGTGGTGCACCGCTTCCCGGACTTGGGGCAAAAAAGTGCATTTATTGTGATACACCTATTGTGGAATATAATCTGCGGATCTGGAATTTCAGCAGAGTGGAAGAAGCATAGAGAAGGCTGAGAGGGCTGTATGGACGAAAAAATAATAGGGTTAGATAAAAACAAAGATATAGACAGACGACTGGAGGAAACAACGAAGCAACTGCAGCGGGAACGGGAAAAACTGATGGCTGTGATCCGGATGTCTGGAGATCTGATCTTTGAATATGATATTGCAAAGGATCAAATGCATTATGCCGGTCCGGAAGAAGGCAGTCTGTATTGCGAAAAGATCACGGAAGGGTACACAGAGCAGCTTCTTAGGGAAGTGGACAACCGCACGGATGTAGTGGAACAGCAGCTTGCAGAAGCATTGCATAGCGGCAGCCCGGATATTTGTATTGAACTCTGCAAGACGGATGAGGAAGGCAATCCTCACTGGATGAAGGTCATCGGGCAGACTTTTTACAATGAGAAAAAAGAACCGGAACGTGTCCTGGGCAAGGTCTGTGATATTGATGCGCAGAAGAAAAAGGAAAAGGAACTACAGGAAAAATCACAAAAGGATTCACTGACCGGACTTTTGAATCATTCCACCATCAAGCAGCAGATCACACACAGACTGCAGAAAATGGAACGGGGACAGGTGGGATACCTTATTGTCCTGGATGTGGATAGCTTTAAAAAGATCAACGATACAAACGGACATCTGTTTGGTGATGCGGTATTGTGCTCTTTTGCGGATGAAATGAATAAATTGTTTCCTAAGGCGCTGAAAGGCAGGATCGGTGGAGACGAGTTCGTGTGCTATGTAGAGGATATGCCAAGAGAGGAACTGGAAGAGAAGCTTGGACAGTTGAATCACTGTATGTCTGATCGCTATGATGATGATAAAACGGGACTGCATATCTCCTGCAGCCTGGGAGCTGCGGTTACGGATGGAACAGTGACAGACTATAATCTGCTGTTCCACTGGGCAGACGCAGCCTTGTATCAGGTGAAGAGCCGGGAAAAGGGCGCTTATGATCTTCTGGAGGTCAAGGAGGGTGTGGAACTGCCCGGCCAAAGCTACCTGGACAGTGAGGAGAACAAAGAGGACGAGATCGCTCACAAGGAGGCGCAGTTCGAGAGTGCGGAAGATCTGGTGCTGTTCTGCGTGGATCTGTTGGAAAATGTTCCGAATCTGACCAGTGCCCTGAAGGTGATCAGTGAACGTACCTGCAGTTTTTTCAATATTGATGATATGATATGTGTGGAAGTAAATGAGGCAGGTCCGTCGATCCGTTATCAATGGAATCGTGAGGAAAAGAAAAATTTTGTCAAAAGATTACTGCACCCGGGAGTATTTGAATGGGACCGGATCCGGAAACGTGCAGACGAATCCGGCGCCGCAATTTACAGACAGTCTGAGACTCCGGATATCTACAAAGAAGAAGCGGAGTCTGTGATGATCGTAATGTCTACCGCTGCGAAGGGGTTAAAGGCCAGTGTTATCTTCTCGGACCGCCATACAGACAGAACCTGGGAAGAGGAGAAAAATGCCCTGTGCAAAATATCCCATCAGATATTCAACAGACTTCGTAAGCTGAAAAATGCAGAAAAAGATCAAAGGGAACTGAACCGTAAGCTGAATTATGATGCTCTGACCGGACTGCCGGTGTACAATAAGTTCGTAGACAAATTAGAAGCCTATATGGCAGCGAATGGTAAGACCGGATTATTTTTTGTGTCTTCTGATTTTTCTAATTTCCAGTATGTGAATGAGATGTATGGCTACGAGGTAGGCGACCGCATCCTGCATGATTTTGCCGTGGCATTACAGGAAAAATGTCAGGAAGGAATATTGTTCTGTCGTGTAACCTCTGATCACTTTGTTGGCGTGTTGAAGGAAGACTGCGTGGAGGATGCCAGAGAGGCGTACCTGTCGTTTACAAATTCTTTTGTGAAGAGGATCAACAGCCGGTATGATCAGTGTAATCTGGTCATTGCGACTGGTTTGTATGAGATCACGGAGAATGACTGGTCAGTATCTTCCATGATGGATAATGCCAATGAGGCCAGAAAACAATGCAAGACGCAGAAGGTAGACAGTGCCGTAGAAATTTACACGGACAAGATCCGCAGAGATCTGGAGAATACCAGAGCAATTGTATCCGGAATGGTCAGTGCCTATAATAATAAAGAATTCCATGCATATCTCCAACCCAAGGTGTCTCTTCATACCGGAAAAGTAGTGGGAGCGGAAGCACTGGTTCGCTGGATAAAAGCGGATGGAACCATGGTGATGCCTGGAAAGTTTATAGATATTTTTGAGAGAAATGGGTTTATTACCAAGGTGGATTTCGCCATTCTGGATCAGGTCATGGAATATTTGCGTGATGCCCTGGACCAGGGAGAAGAAGTGGTGCCGATCTCTGTTAACTTTTCCAGACGTCACAATGAATATGCGGATTTTGTGCCGAATATCTTAAAGCGCCTGAAAGACTATAAGGTACCCAGCGACCTGCTGGAGGTGGAAGTGACGGAGTCGGTATTTATGTCAGATCTGAATAAGCTGACCAATAATCTGGAACACCTCAGGGACAGAGGCGTGGAGATCTCGGTTGATGATTTCGGAAGCGGATATTCTTCGCTGAATCTGTTATCCAAGGTAGCTGTGGATACGGTCAAACTGGACAAGCAGTTTCTGGATGATACCATGAACAGCGAACGGGAAGAAGCCGCATTGACAATTATAAAATATCTGACTAAAATGTTAAGACATCTTGGCTTCAAAGTACTGGCAGAGGGCGTGGAGACCAGTGAACAGCTGGAGATGCTCCGGCTGGCGGATTGCGATATCGTGCAGGGATATTTTTATGCAAAACCAATGCCGATCGGGGAATTCAGAACTTTTTTACAGGAATTCAATGAAAGGGATAATTAGTAATACATGAGCATTTATGATACTTTGAATAAAGAACAAAAAGAAGCGGTGCTTCATACGGAAGGACCGCTCCTTCTGTTAGCGGGTGCCGGAAGCGGCAAGACCCGTGTCCTGACCCACAGAGTGGCATATCTGATCGATGAGCTGGGAGTGAATCCATGGAACATTCTTGCCATTACCTTTACCAATAAGGCGGCACAGGAGATGCGGGAACGTGTGGACCAGATCGCCGGTTTCGGTGCGGATCAGGTATGGGTAGCTACTTTCCATGCCACCTGTATGCGGATCCTCAGAAGACATATTGACAGACTGGGATATGATACGAATTTCACGATCTATGATACAGACGATCAGAAGACCGTGATCAAGCAGGTCTGCAAACGTCTGAACATCGACACGAAGATGTATAAGGAGCGGACACTGCTGTCTGAAATATCTTCTGTCAAGGACGAACTGGTGGATGTGCGGGAATTTGAGGTCAAGTCCGTTGGCGATTATCGCAAAAGTGTGACGGCAAAGGTTTACAGAGAATATCAGGACACCCTCAAGAAGAGTAATGCACTGGATTTTGATGATATCATTGTGAAAACGGTGGAACTGTTCAAAAGCTGCCCGGAGGTACTCTATAACTATCAGGAGCGTTTCCGATACATTATGGTGGATGAGTACCAGGATACGAATACAGCGCAGTTTGAACTGATCCGGCTGTTGGCGGACGGCTACCGCAATCTGTGTGTCGTGGGTGATGATGACCAGTCCATTTACAAGTTCCGTGGTGCCAATATCCGCAATATTTTAGATTTCGAGAAGGTATATTCGGATGCTAAAGTGATCAAGCTGGAGCAGAATTACCGTTCCACACAGAATATTCTGGATGCGGCAAACGCAGTGATCCGCAATAACAGAGGTCGTAAAGAGAAGGCACTGTGGACGGAAAAAGGAGCAGGCAGTCGAATACATTTCAGACAATTTGACAATGCTTATGAAGAGGCGGAATATATCGCAGACGATATTTCCGATAAAGTGAACAAAAATGGCGTTGCCTATGCGGATTGTGCAGTACTGTACCGTACCAATGCCCAGTCCAGACTTTTAGAAGAACGTATGGTGGTGGAAGGAATTCCCTATCATGTGGTAGGCGGTGTGAACTTTTATGCCAGACAGGAGATCCGGGACATTCTGGCGTATTTAAAGACCATTGATAACGGCAGGGATGAAGTGGCTCTGCGCAGAATCATCAATGTGCCGAAGAGAAGCATCGGTGCAGCATCACTGGAAAAAGTGGCGGATTATGCGCAGATGAAGGATATCACATTATTTGATGCATTGTGCGAGGCAGACCAGATCCGGGGACTGGGAAGAGCGGAAGCAAAGATCCGTGGATTCGTCAATCTGATCGAAGTGCTGCGCAGCGGATTGTCCTCCTATACACTGCCGGATCTGATCAAGTCTTTATTAGAACGGATCGATTATGCGGAATATCTGCGGGATCAGGATGAGGAATCCGCCGAGGACCGTCTCGGGAACGTGGATGAATTGATCACCAAAGCAGCGGTCTACGAGGAGACCCACGATGAGCCTTCTCTGTCGGAGTTTTTGGAAGAGATCATGCTGGTAGCGGATATAGACAATGTGGAGGATGGCGATAACAGAGTGCTTTTGATGACTCTGCACAGTGCCAAAGGTCTGGAATTCCCGGTGGTCTATCTCGCCGGCATGGAGGATGGACTATTCCCCAGCTTTATGACGATCGCGTCCGATGACCCGTTGGAAATCGAGGAAGAGAGACGACTGGCTTATGTGGGAATCACCAGAGCCAAGGAGGAACTGACGCTGACCTGTGCCAGAAGCAGAATGCTTCGCGGTGAGACCCAGTACAATCCCGTGAGCCGTTTTGTGCGGGAGATCCCGAAGGAACTTATGGATAATACCCTGCCGCCCAGTAGAAGATACCGGGACGATGACCTGGAGGATTTTCAGGCGAGAAGAGCCAATGAGGCAGCCCTTCGTGCCATGGGACTGGAAGCAATTGCAACTCCCCGGTCCGGAAATGGTTCGGGCAGCGGCTTCGGAGGCTTTGGCAATACCGGATTTGATCCAAGACCCAAGGCAACCTTGAAACCCCGAGTTACAGCAAAAGCAGACAAACCTTATATTTCCAAGGGGATCAATGGACTCAACCAACTGGCGGGACTGCAGAAGGGAACGGAATTCAAGGCACCGGATGCGCTGGACTATACGGTAGGCGACAGAGTACGTCATATCAAATACGGTGAGGGCACGGTATTAAATATCGCAAGAGAACCCAGGGACTATAAGGTCACGGTGGATTTCGACCAGGCGGGGCAGAAGATCATGTATGCATCTTTTGCCAAGTTAAAACAGGTATAGTATTTTTTATGAAAATATGGTATCATATAAGGGAATGAAAACAATTGCTTTGCATCCGAAGAAAAGCCCGGATGCCGGAAAGGCAGGTAAATAATATGAACAGAATCGAGAATCTGGTGGATCTTGACAAATTAAACGAACTGAAAGTCAGCGAACTGAAGAAGCTTAATAAGCTTCTGGGTAAGGAAGTAGAAGAGAAGAAGGAGCGCAATGTCCTGTTATGGGTACTGGCGATCATTGGCGCCGTAGCAGCTGTTGCAGCCGTAGCTTATGCCGTATATCGTTTCTTCTTTGCACAGGATTATCTGGAAGACTTCGAGGATGATTTCGAAGACGAAGCAGATGACGTGGAAGAGGATGACGACGACTTCTTCGAGGATGAAGGAGAGAACTAACCCATGAAAAAAGGACAGGTATATGAAGGAACTGTTGTAAGGGTCGATTTTCCCAACAAAGGGATCGTCTGTGTGGGAGAAGAGACTGCAGTAGTCAAGAACAGCCTGCCCGGACAGAAAGTCAAGTTCTCAGTGAATAAAGTACGCAAAGGGAAGGCGGAAGGAAGGCTTTTAGAGGTGACGGAGAAGTCACCTTTAGAAACCGGCCGGACGTGTTCCCTTTTTGGGTTGTGCGGTGGATGCACCTATCTTTCGCTTCCCTATGAGGAACAGCTGAAGGTCAAAGAAGAACAGGTAAAACGCCTGCTGGACAGCGTGTTAAATAAACAGGAAGAACCCTGGACATTTGAAGGCATCAAGGGCAGCCCGAAGGCTTATGAATACCGCAATAAGATGGAATTTTCCTTCGGAGACGAGTACAAGGACGGACCGCTGGCACTGGGCATGCACAAGAGAGGCAGCTTTTACGATATAGTGACCGTAGCGGACTGTGAGATCGTGGATGCGGATTACCGCTTGATCTTACAGACAGTGAGAGATTATTTTGCCCGGGCGAAGGTAAGCTTTTTCCACAGAATGAGCCATGAGGGGTACTTACGGCACCTGTTGGTACGTAAGGCGTCCCGCACCGGAGAGATTCTGGTGGCGCTGGTGACGACATCCCAGGATCCCTGGCAGGGAGAGATGGCGCTGGAAGGAAACTTGAGTGCCTTGGATGCGGATGGATTGATCGCAGGATTTAAGGATCTGCTGCTTTCGCTGGAACAGGATGGAAAGCTTTCCGGCAAATTTGCCGGAATCCTACATATCACCAATGATTCCATCGCAGATGTAGTGCAGAGTGACCACACGGAGCTGTTATACGGTCAGGAGTATTTTTATGAGGAATTGCTGGGTTTGAAATTCAAGATCTCCACATTCTCCTTTTTCCAGACCAACTCATACAGTGCGGAGGTACTGTACCAGACGGCGAGAGATTATGTGGGGGACCTGGGCGGCAGCGATAAGACCGTGTTCGACCTATACAGCGGCACCGGCACCATCGCACAGCTCATGGCACCGGCCGCCGGGAAAGTCATCGGTGTGGAGATCGTGGAGGAAGCCGTGGAGGCAGCGAAGAAAAACGCCGCCGCCAACGGACTGGATAATTGCGAATTCATCGCCGGAGATGTACTGAAAGTACTGGATGAAGTGGAAGAGAAGCCGGACATGATCATTTTAGATCCCCCCAGAGATGGCATTCATCCCAAAGCACTGCCGAAGATCATCGCCTACGGTGTGGATCATATTGTTTATATCTCCTGCAAGCCCACCAGCCTTGTGAGAGATCTGGAGGTATTTTTAGAGAATGGCTACCGTGTGGACAAAGCCGTTGCCGTGGACCAGTTCCCCTGGACCGCAAATGTCGAGACGGTAGTCTTACTTTCCAAGGGAATGGTCGACAGCAGAAAAGTGAAGGTGGACTTCTCTTTGGAGGATATGGATTTATCTGAATTCAAGGGAAAAGCAACTTATGAGCAGATAAAGGCATATGTACTGGAACAGACAGGACTTAAGGTTTCATCACTGTATATCGCACAGATTAAGAAGAAGTGTGGATTGGATGTCGGTGAGAACTTTAATCTAGCTAAATCAGAGAATGCAAGGCAGCCTAAGTGTACACCGGAGAAGGAAGAAGCGATTATGCAGGCGTTTAAGCATTTTGGAATTGTATAGATTGTGGATAAGTAGTATCGTTTGTCTTTCTTACTGCTAAGTAGCGAAAAAAGGACATTCCTTAACCGTAAATATTACGGGTCAAGGGATGTCCTTTTTGGTTATGGGCTTTAGCCTGTTGAGTGCATCGGAGTTTCTCCAAACGGAGAAATGGAG
>OKTX01000848.1_pt1 | contig 13439 bp, 10 predicted proteins | sample 1606261 | NCBI WGS metagenome assembly OKTX01 (sample SAMEA3879543, study PRJEB24766) | human gut metagenome | biome: human-associated habitat; feature: feces | place: USA | collected 1985/1987 | reverse complement strand
ACCAGCGTATTCAGTACGGAGAGAATCCAACGGTCTATCTCAGGGCGTTCTGCCATGGGCACATCGGCTTCTTTGTAGTCAAATTCGTCTACATTGGCATAGAGGGCGAAGAATGAATAGGTGTTATAGAGTGTTCCGAAGAACTTGCGGCGCACCTCTTCCACTCCATCCACGTCGAACTTAAGATTGTCCCACGGAGAAGAGTTGGTGATCATGTACCAGCGCAACGGGTCGGACCCGTATTTCTCGATAGTTGAGAAAGGATCTACACCATTGCCCAGACGCTTGGACATCTTATTACCATTCTTATCAAGTACCAATCCGTTAGAGATAACAGCCTTGTAAGAGATGGTGTCGAATACCATTGAAGCGATGGCATGGAGCGTAAAGAACCAGCCGCGAGTCTGATCCACACCTTCGGCGATAAAGTCGGCGGGGTAAACCTGATGGCTATCCAGCAATTCTTTGTTCTCGAACGGATAGTGGATTTGTGCATACGGCATGGCACCGGAATCGAACCATACGTCTATCAGGTCCGCTTCACGCTTCATGGGCTTGCCGTCTTTGGATACGAGGATGATATCATCCACATACGGACGGTGCAAGTCTATCTTATCATAATTTTCTCCATTGTATTCACCGGGTACGAAACCTTTATCCTTATAAGGATTGGACTTCATGAATCCGGCAGCTACGGATTTCTCTATTTCATTATAAAGCTCTTCAACCGAACCGATGCAGATTTCCTCGCTGTTGTCCTCCGTGCGCCAGATAGGCAGCGGAGTACCCCAGTAACGTGAACGGCTCAGATTCCAGTCATTCAGATTTTCCAGCCACTTGCCAAAACGTCCCGTACCGGTGCTTTCCGGTTTCCAGTTGATCGTCTTGTTCAGCTCTATCATGCGGTCTTTGCAAGCGGTAGAGCGGATGAACCAGCTATCCAACGGATAATACAATACCGGTTTGTCCGTACGCCAGCAGTGCGGATAATTGTGCACATGCTTCTCTATCTTGAACGCCTGGTTGTTGGCTTTCATCATCATGCAGAGACTTACGTCGAGACTTTCGTCCTGATCTGTCAGATTCGGATCGTAAGCGTTCTTCACGAAACGGCCTGCATATTCCTTATATAAATCTACGTTTACGCGCTCTTTCACGAAGTTCTCGTCCAGTTCGTCCAATTTATAGAACTTACCGGTCAGGTCCACCATCGGGCGGAGTTCACCTTTCTTATTGATGAGTTGCAACGGCGGAACACCGGCGGCTTTCGCTACCTGGGCATCGTCGGCACCGAATGTCGGAGCGATATGTACGATACCTGTACCATCTTCCGTAGTCACATAGTCACCTGAGATTACGCGGAATGCACCTTCACCCGGATTCACCCAAGGTATCAGTTGCTCATATTCCATACCTACAAGTTCCGGACCTTGATATTCTCCTACAATTTTGAACGGTATCAGCTTATCTCCCGGTTTGTAATCTTCCAGGGCGATGTCTTCCGCTTTCTTATTGAAGTGCGTGTAGAGCAAAGCTTTGGCAAGTACAACGGTGATTTTCTCTCCGGTGTATCCGTTGTAGCTTTGTACGGCTACATAATCTATCTTCGGGCCTACGCAAAGTGCGGTATTCGAAGGCAATGTCCACGGAGTCGTGGTCCATGCTAAGAAGTACGGAGTTCCCCACTCTGCCATTTCCGGCTTCGGGTTCTTCATCTTGAACTGTGCCACACAAGTCACATCCTTCACGTCGCGGTAGCAACCGGGCTGGTTCAATTCGTGTGAGCTCAGTCCTGTTCCGGCAGCGGGAGAATACGGCTGTATGGTGTATCCTTTATAAAGATACCCTTTTGTATAGAGCTGCTTCAACAGCCACCACAAGGTTTCGATGTAGCGGTTGTCGTAGGTGATATAAGGATCGGTCATGTCTACCCAATACCCCATCTTGTGAGTCAGATCTTCCCATTCTTTGGTGAACTTCATCACATCTTTGCGGCAGGCAGCGTTATAGTCGGCTACGGAGATCGTTTTACCGATATCTTCCTTGGTGATACCCATGGCTTTTTCCACACCCAGTTCCACAGGAAGTCCGTGTGTGTCCCAGCCGGCTTTACGTTTCACCAGGAAACCCTTCATGGTTTTGTAACGGCAGAAAATATCTTTGATGGAGCGAGCCATTACGTGGTGAATGCCCGGCATACCGTTGGCAGAGGGCGGTCCTTCATAAAAAACGAAAGAAGGACAGCCTTCACGTTCTGTCATACTCTTGGCGAAAACCTGGTTCTCGTCCCATTTCTTCAACACTTCCGCGTTTACCTTTGAGAGGTCGAACTGCGAATATTCGGCAAACTTCTTACCCATCTTATTTGCAATTTAACTATTTACAATTTAACGATTAAGGAGGCACTTTGAGACGTGCTAAAGCGACCCTCCTTATTTTAAGGGTGCAAAGTTACAAAAAAGTTAGAGAAAAGATATTATTGAATAGAAAAAAACATATCTAATTGGAATACGGCTCTTCAAAGAAGTGTTTTAGAAGACGTGTATTCCATCTTTTTCTATTTGTTGCTTTAAAAAAGTATTCATGTTTTTATGAGCGCGAATGACATCAACAGAACATCCTAAAAGTTTTTCCAGATATGCTTTCATTCTTACTATTAGAAAAGGGTTAGGTGTTTCTGTCTCTACGTAAATATCAATATCACTTGTTTCTTTTTGCTCATTACGGGCGACCGATCCAAACAAATGTAAAGAACGCACACCGAACTGTTGTTTCAATTCGCTACCGCATGATTTCAACAAACTGATATAATCGTTCTTTGTTTTCATATCTCATTAAATCTTTAGAACAAAGATAGACAAAAAGAGTATTATTCACAAATCTTTTTGTTATTTTTGCCTGTCATAATTGATTATTCACCCAAACAAAACATCAAAAACAATAGTATGGACAAAGATCTAAAAAAGGTTGTGGTGCTTCTGGCACACCCCAACATGGAAAACTCACAAGCCAATAAAGCCCTGCTTGATGCCATAAAGGATATAGAAGATGTGGCTATATTTAATCTATATGAGATGTTAGAGCAAGATATCCTCAATATGGATGCATGGAGCCGGATTATATCTCATGCCAATGCAGTGGTATATCAGTTTCCATTTTATTGGATGTCGGCACCATCTTTATTAAAGAAATGGCAGGACGGGATATTTACCTATTTGGCAAAAACTCCGGCAGTAGCTGGTAAGCCTTTATTGGTGGTTACCACTACCGGTTCTGAATTTGATGCGTACCGGAGTGGAGGGAGAAATCGCTTCACGGTGGATGAACTTTTGCGTCCTTATCAGGGTGGTGCTGTGCATGCAGGGATGATATGGCAGACTCCTTTCGTGGTGTATGGTATGGGAACACCCGATGCGGAAAAGAATATTGCTCTGGCAGCGGATCTTTATAAAAAACGGGTGATGGCACTTATCGGGAAAGATAAATCGGAAGATAGCTGGTAAAATGTAAAGTATCAGCCAAAACACTTGATTTTGCCTTTACGATGTTGTATCTTTGTAGAAGCTTTAAGCTGAGTTTTATTGTAAACCTAAACCTTTAGTAAAATGGCAAAAGTTAGTCTTTCTTTTTCAGAAGCCTTTAAACAGTGCATTAATTTGACAGATATCTTATGTGAGACAGCCTGCCTGCCGGATAAACATGGGTGGTTCGCTCGTTGGCAAATTAAATAGATTATAGTTATTTCAGATGTTCGACATTTGGAATAATAATAGGCAAAAAAGAAGATAAGGTGGTATTTCCTCACAAGGATTTGCCACCTTTTTTGTTGATTTATATTTGGGGTAGGATTTAAAGCTCATTTTTGCGCTGTTAATAAACGTTGGATACGTTCTTAAAAAAACGTTCCGGTTATTCTTTAAAAATGTTGTTTGCAGTTATTAGTGAATTGGTTTAAATGTTACTATTTTAGAATATTGCCACAACTCAATCAAGTCATTCAAAAGCAGTCATCAAATCACGAAATATTTTAAAGGATACAAAATTTCTCTTTCCTACAATATAGCAACGGGATTAAATATATAGCAACCTCTTATTGCAGACTTATTCTTTCACGAGCATTACAAAAAAGATAAGACATATAACAAGAGGTTATTATGGAAAGGTATCAATATAGAATGTACACGACATTCAAATATAGCTTTTATGATTATCTATCGCTTGATGGAAGGAGCTTTTGTTGATCTACCATAATTCATTTCCCACCGTTTTTGAACGTTCCAACTCCAACAATCCTTTTTTTGCATCAAGACCGCCCCCATAACCTGTTAATTTATGGTTACTACCGATCACACGATGGCAAGGTACGAATATAGAGATGGGATTAGTAGCATTTGCTGATGCTACGGCACGCACCGCTTTCGGATTACGGATGCGACGGGCAAGTTCACCGTAGGATATGGTTGTTCCGTATGGTATTTTCATCAGCTCTCCCCATACAGTACATTGAAATTCCGACCCGGTAAAAACAACCGGAATATCAAATATTTTGCGATAGCCAGCAAAATATGCATCGAGTTCTTCAATCGCCCGTTGGATGATTTCGGAAGTTCCCTCTTCGTACTTCGCATTCAGATGTCGCTGTATGCGCCGGTCTATTGTATAGCGACGTTTCTCTACCGCCCAATCGCAAATACACAGTTTGTCACCGTAAGAACCTACAATCATGTCACCCACAGGCGACTGATAACGTGTAATTTTTATAGTTTCCATATTATTGTTTTTATAGTCATGATATTCTTCTTTCATACATATTTTGCACGGTCTATACCCAGTTTGTAAGGCATCATTGAGAGTGTCATAAAACACGATGTTCTTTTCCAAGGGTTTTGCTGGACAATCCGGCGTACAAACAATCTTTGTTGTTTTGACGGCAACGAAAAATTTATAACGATAACTTTTATCGCGATTTCTTACCGCTTTTATTTTCTCTTCTATTTCCATTATTTTTATTGCTAACCGGTGTATAGTCTTTCATTCCATCTATCGCGCCTCCTGCCACAGCCCAAAAATAAAGACTTGCTACGGAAGCGTAAGGCGAAAAGCGTTTTTTATACCGGGTGAACAACTGTTTATTTATTACTCTGTGGTGATAGACCATGCGCATGCCTCGTAAGAGTGCGAGATCTCCAAAACTGAATATATTGCGGCGTTGCATGGAAAATAACATAAGCATTTCGGCAGTCCATACACCTATACCATCGAGTTCTACAAGTTTGGTACAAACATCTTCATCCGGCATTGTCCTAAGAGCTTCGATTTCGAATTCACCCGATAATACTTTTTGCGCTGCCGATTTGATGTAAGCCGCCTTTTTGAACGTAATGCCAAACCGTTGTAGCTCTTCATCGCTGAGACTGTCAATAACATGGGGAGTTATCTCGCCGAGAGCAGTCACCATCTTTTCCCAGATTGTTTTGTGCGCCTTTGTCGAAATCTGTTGCCCCACGATGGAATTGATCAAAGCCGCAAACAAGTCGGGAATGACTTTCCGTTCTATTGGACCAACTTTGTCTATCACTTCAGCAAGCCTCTTATCTCGTTTTTTCAGATAAGAAATTTCCGCTTCGCCATAGATGAAAATATTATAATCTGCCATTCCCCAGCTTATGACGAAAATATTCGTTAGAATCTACAGGAGCCTCATTGCGGTAGCAGTCGTCATATTCCCTTATGACAGATGCAACGGTTATCCGATAACTCTCGAAAAGTTTCTCACGTCCTTCTAACTGGCTCATGCGATGGTTAAGTTCATTACGCCATTTTTCAACGGCTTCTTCACTTTCCCATACATTCAATGACAACAACTTGCTTTCTGCATTCAAACTGCTGAATCGTTCGGAACGGATAAAGCCCTTCGCGTTTGAAAGCAATGGTTTTAATTGAGAGGCAAGTTCAAGATAACGTTCTTTACCCTCTGCGGTGGGCGTTACTTCGAAAAGTACGACCACTTTCTGTTTGCGGCTTTCTATGTTTTCTATCATTTGATTTCTATATCTTTAGTTGTTGTTATCTTATGGTTCTTCTACGATTATTGTTGCTGTTTTTCTGGCGTTCTTCAAATCACCGGCAATAATGTGTTTCAATAGTTTTTCATGAGAAGTCTGTGAATTTATAAAACAATCTGTGCCGTCGTAAATGCGATTGAACTCCGAAAGCAGATGAGTGGCTGCGGAACGATAAATGTCAGCCAGTATTCGGTTGTGAGCGGCATCGGCAATGGCAATATGAAAATTCAAGTCGGCTTCGATGCATTCTTCCAACAAGCCTTTTTCCGCATTTACTTTTCTTTTTTCAAGTGAAGCTCGCATTCGTTCTATATCTTTTTCTGTTCTTCGCGCCACAGCTTTCTCCACGATTGCAATATCCAGTATTTTTCTAACTTCGTCCAGTTCCGTTCGATCTGCAGTGCTCATTTTTATGTTGACATCATCATTATTCGATGGAACAGCTACAAACGTTCCCGAACCTTGTTGGACTCGGACAACTCCCATGTTTACCAACAGTTTTACCGCTTCCCGAACGCTTGACCTGCCAACTCCGAAAGTTTTCATCAACTCTGGTTCGGTTGGAAGTTTATCCCCAGCCCTATAGGTCCCTTCCGTAATCTGTTGCTTCAATGTCTCGGCAATCATATCTGCCAAAGACTTCTTTTGTATAATCATAATGCTTGTTTTATTAGTCATATCATCTGATGATTTGCAAAAGTAGATATTTTTATATAGAGAGCAAAATAATTAATGATAAATTGTTTGGCAATTGGTATTTGATTAAAATCTAAAATAAATCCTTCTCTCCTTGGATAGTATCTGAAATATGCACTACCTTTGTCGCCAAAGCAAAAACATTGCATGTGAAAAGGTTACTTTCCAACATCGTAAAGTATGTACTGATAGTAGTATTTGTTTATTACTACGTAGGAAACACAGCCTTTGTCCATACACATGTAGTCGATCATTTCCTCGTAACTCACTCCCACCCCTACCTTCCGGGTATGCACCATTCGCACACGGAGGCACAGTGGGAAACCGTCTCTTGGTTCAATTTATTATGCCTGGACAGTTCGCATGAGTTACCGATAGTTCCCTTTATTTTATTTTTCCTAAGTTTCATCTTCTTGTTGCATGGAGCAAACCGGATTGTTCGCACAGCCCGGTCTTTCCATTTACGTTCTCCACCCTGTCATGTATGCTGAGAACAGATTTTGTTATTTAAGTTTCGTATGTAGCCTGAAAGGCAGAGCATATGCGAAACCTTAATCTGTTATTCCCAAAATACATGAAGAAAAACGAGTTCTTATCATAACGACAAAGAAATGAAATACATATATTTATTGTGCCTGACCGGCATGATGTGCTATGCCTGTACCGGTCAGCAAAAAGAACAGGAAAACCAGGAATTTTCTGTCTCAGGAGATACTATTGTGGTATCTTCGGAATCCCCCATTGCCAAGAAACTGAAAATAAGCGAAGTTCAGAAAGAATTGCATGAAACGACATTCACAGTTTCGGGCATCGTGAAAGCCATCCCCAATCATTATGCAGAAATAGCCTCTCCGTTTGCAGGACGGGTGACGCGATCCTTTATCCGTTTGGGACAAAAAGTGGATAAAGGCAGTCCCTTGTTTGAAATCAGTTCGCCCGACTTCTTTGAAACCGGAAAAGTCTACTACCAGGCAAAGCAGGAAATGGAACTGGCTTCCAAGAATCTGCGCCGCGAACAGGACTTGTATGCACACAAAGTAAGTGCGCAAAAAGAAGTGGAAGAAGCCGAAGTGAACTATGAATTGAAAAAGAAAGATTATGAAAATGCGTTGGCTGCCCTGAAAGTATTCCAGATAGAACCGGACCAGTTAGTACTGGGTCAGCCTATGATTGTCCGCTCACCCATTTCCGGTGAAATAGTGAAGAATAACATTGTAATCGGGCAATTCATGAAAGACGATGCCGACCCGGTGGCCGTGGTAGCCGATCTGAATGAAGTATGGGTAGCTGCCAATGTGAAAGAAAAGGATATGTCCCTGCTCTCTTCACTGAAAAAGGTGGAGATATCCCTGGTATCGCAATCAAATCAAACCTTCAGCGGTACAATCTACCATATCAACGAAATGCTGGATGAAGACACGCGTTCGGTAGAAGTATTAGTGGCATGCGATAATAAAGAGCGACTGATGAAGCCTGCCATGTATGCCACTGTGAAACTGACTGACGAACCTGCTGAAAGCATTCTGATCCCGACTTCCGCCATTTTGCAGGAAGAAGAACAGGCGTATGTACTGGTCTCTTCGGGCAACAATAAATTCCTGAAACGGAAAGTGGAAACTTCTGCTACGGATGGTGACAAGAGTGTCATTACTTCCGGCCTGCAATCCGGAGAAAAGTATGTTTCAGACGGTGCTTTCTATCTGCTGAACGCCAACTAAACACCGGGGTTACATAGTATGAAGAAGTTGATTTTTCTGGCGATACATCGTCGAGGACTGATGTTCGTATTGTTTGCCTTCATTGCCGTGGTGGGTTACTATTCATGGACAAGACTGGCAATAGATGCTTATCCGGATATTGCGGATACCACCGTACAGATTGTGACACAAGTGCCGGGACTGGCTGCCGAAGAGATAGAACAGCAAATCACAATTCCCATTGAACGGGCCGTAAACGGTCTGCCGGGACTGAACGTGATGCGAAGTAAAAACACTTTCGGACTGAGCACCGTGGTACTGGTGTTTGATGACGGAATTGATGACTACTGGGCACGCCAGCGTGTGCAGGAGCGCTTGGTAGATGTAGAATTACCTTATGGTGCCGTACCGGGGCTGAATCCCCTAACCTCACCCACCGGAGAGATATTCCGCTACGTCATTGAAAGCGATAATCTGGACCTGCGTGAGATCACCGATTTGCATAAATGGGTGATTATCCCCCAGTTGAAGCAAGTGACAGGCGTAGCCGATGTAAGTAACTACGGCGGCATCACTACCCAGTATCAGATCGAGCTGAATCCACGTAAGATGGAAGAGTACGATATTTCCCTTTCTGACGTGACCGAAAAAGTTGAAATGAACAATGTGAACGCCGGAGGAAGTATGTTGAGCCGGGGTGATCTGAGTTACGTGATTCGCGGTATCGGTCTGGTGAAGGATTTGAAAGATTTAGGACGTATCGTTATCAAAACGGATAATGGAGTACCTGTGTATCTGGATGATATCGGAAAACTGAAATATGGCAGCCTGGAGCGCAAGGGTGTACTGGGCTTTTATGATGGCAAACGTAATTTCTCTGACGGCGTAGAAGGCATCGTGCAAATGTTGCGCGGTCAGAATCCCTCGCAAGTGCTCGAAGGAGTACATGCCGCTATTGACGAACTGAATAACGAAGTACTGCCCAAGGGTACACACATCCATCCTTTTATGGATCGCACGAACCTGGTAGATATGACCTCACACACAGTTTCGCATACACTGTTTATGGGTATGATCCTGGTGATATTGGTACTGATTCTCTTTTTAGGAAGCTGGCGGGGTGCATTGCTCGTTGCCGTCACCATTCCCCTATCGCTACTGATAGCTTTTATCCTGATGCACGTGACGGATATACCTGCCAACCTGCTTTCATTGGGAGCCATTGACTTCGGTATCCTGGTAGACGGTTCTATCGTGATGATGGAAACGATTCTGAAGAAGCGTGAACGGCATCCCGATGAAGTATTGGAAGAAGATTCCATCTTACGACGTACAACGGAAGTCGCCCGCCCTATCTTCTTCTCTATCCTTATTATTATAACCGCTTATTTGCCCCTGTTTGCCTTCGAACATATCGAGAAGAAATTGTTTACACCGATGGCATATACAGTGGGATATGCACTGATAGGCGCTCTGTGTGTAGCATTGTTTCTAATTCCGGGACTGGCATATATGGCTTACCGTAAGCCTCGGAAAGTATATCATAACCGTTGGTTGGAAAAATTGCAGATGCTGTATCATGCACAAGTGGTTCGTGTGATTGACTGCCCGAAAGCCGTATTGGGAGTATTGGCAGGAATCCTAGTTTTAGCAGGTGTTTTGAGCTACACGGTGGGAAAAGATTTCCTTCCTCCCTTGGACGAAGGGGCTATCTGGATTCAGGTACAATTGCCTCCGGGTATCTCCATCGAGCGTTCCAAAGAGATGGGAGCTGAATTAAGAAATAAATTGGGGCAGTTTCCGGAAGTCTCGTACGTAATGACACAGGTGGGACGTGACGATGAAGGTGCAGAAGCCTTTTCCCTTTCGCACATCGAGTGTGGTGTAGGATTGAAACCTTACGATAGCTGGACTACAGGACGCAATAAAGCCAAGCTGATTGAAGCGATGAATGATACGCTCATGACCATGCCGGGATATTCGGTAGGTTTCTCCCAGCCGATTATTGACATGGTGATGGACCAGATAGCAGGTGCGCACAGTGATCTTGCACTGAAGATATACGGGGAAGATATCACGGAAACGCGTCATATTGCCGATAAGGTTGTCAATGTCATCAAGCAGATACCGGGCGCGACGGATGTTGCCGTAGATCAGGAACCTCCCCTTCCCCAACTTCAGATTATAGCAGACCGTGACCGTATTGCACAATACGGATTGAATGTCTCGGACGTGGCCGATCTGATAGAACTCGCCATTGGCGGCAAGGCCATTTCGCAAATCTTTGTAGGTAGCAAGTCATATGACGTCATCTGCCGTTTCAGCGAAGAGACGCGCAATACGCCGGAACGCATCGGAAACCTGATGCTGACTTCGGGCACAGGTGCCAAGATACCATTGAGTCAGGTTGCGGAAATCAAACTGACCACAGGGGCAAGTACCATTTCACGCGAGATGAATAAGCGGCATCTTACAATCCGTGTCAACCTGCGTGGTATCGACCTGACTTCTTTCTTGCAGAAAGCGAACAAGATGATTGATGACCAGGTGAAATACAACCATGAAGATTTTCATCTGAAATGGGCGGGACAGTTTGAAAACCAGCATCGTGCATACAATCGTTTGGGCGTGGTAGTTCCGTTGGCATTGGGCATTATGTTACTGTTATTGTTTGCCGCCCTCGGCAAATTCCGGCAAGCGGCTTTATTGATGTGTATCATTCCGTTGGCACTCTTCGGAGGTATGCTTGCATTGAATGTACGGGGAATGACACTGAATGTATCCTCTGCCGTAGGCTTCATCGCACTGATTGGTGTAGCTATTCAGAATGGAGTGATTATGATTTCTCATATCAATAATTTGCGCGAACGGGGGCGCGACTTGCGCGATGCCGTAGTTACCGGTGTGCGTCATCGTTTCCGTCCCATTCTGATGACAGCTACCGTTGCTGTGCTGGGTTTGCTTCCGGCATCCCTGAGTACGGGAATTGGTTCCGATGTACAGCGTCCGCTGGCAACGGTTATTGTATACGGATTGCTATTTGCTACTGTGGTGACACTGTATATTCTCCCCACTTTATATTATATGATGGAAAAAAAGGAAGATAAAAAGGATGAAAATGAAAAGATATAATATTGCGTTGTTTACCCTTATCGTCTGTGCCTGTTCAGTGCAGGCACAGACTGTAGAACCGATTACTTATAAGCAGTATATGCATAAAGTAAGTGCCGACAATCTGGAATATGCAGCGGAGAAGATGAATGTCAGTGCCGCACATGCAGATGTGATAGCTGCCAAGGTATTTGATGATCCGTCGCTCTCTTTTACTTATTCCAACAATGAAGACTATACTTTGCAAATGGGGCAAAGCTATGAACTGGAACTTTCACAGAACGTAACTTTAGGAAGACGTACAGCCGGCATCAAGTTGGCACGCAGCCAGAATGAACTGGCGGAGATTGTGCTGGATGATTATTTCCGGAATTTACAGGCGGACGCCACCATTGCTTATCTGGAAGTAATGAAGCAAAAACAACTCAGTGACATCAAGAGAAGTGCATGGAGCAATATGTACGACCTGGCGAAATCCGATAGTATCCGTCTGGCATCCGGCAAGATCATGGAAGTGGAAGCGATACAAAGCAAGTTGGAAGCAGACATCATGTATAACGAGGTGCTGCAAGCTGAGACGGATTTAAAGCAGGCATATATGCAACTGTCCCTCTTTGTCGGAACCACAGTTACAGATACGCTGTTTCATCCGGTGGAAGAACTGAAAAAACCAGAACAGGCATTTGTGCTGAACGGATTGATTGAGGGAGCTATAGAACATCGCTCCGATTTGCTGGCAGCTTTGAAGAATACGGAGGTTGCACGCCGTGAACTGATTCTGGCTAAGCGTGAAAAGCGTCCTGATGTGGAGTTTTCATTAGGATGGAGTCATAACAAGCGTGTACGCAATGAAGAAGCACCTGCCCCGGCATTCAATGGAGTCAGTGCGGGGATTGCGATTCCTTTAAGCTTCTCTTCTCTGAACAGAGGTGCGGTCAATGCTGCCCGTTTCCGTGCTCGCCAGGCAGAATTGCAATATGAGCAAATGTGCTTGCAGGTACAACGGGAAGTGATGGGAGCTTATCAGCAATTCCAATCGCAGGCACTTCAAGTGAAACATTACGAAGGCGGAATTCTGAAACAGGCGCAGGATGTGCTTGAAGGTAAAATATACAGTTATAACCGGGGTGAAGTTTCCCTGCTGGAAATACTGAATGCACAACGGACGTATGATGAAGTTCAGGCGCAATATATAGAAACGCTGTTTAATTATAATGCGGCACTCGTCGAGCTGGAACGCAGCTGCGGAATTTGGGATATAAAGGGATAAATTGTAGATAATACAAATGGCACTATAGAGTCTATTTCCTCTCCTCGAACTCTTCATAGAGAGCTATCGGACCGTAGTGCCATAATTTTGTTTCTTCTTTTCAAATATCCGACTACAACGATACAAGTAGAACGATAGGTCCCGTATCCCTTTAAGTTCAGACCTCATTCTCTTTCTGCTTGACACAATCTCGCGCAGAGATAGTTTCATTGACCCTACTTTCTGAGACCTTATATCGGTTGTGCTGTTTTTCTTTAGCTTGTTCTTTCGTTATATTCTTGTCTTTGAAGATGCATCTTCAAGGACAAGAATATAAGAATATGGCAACTTGATTTTCGGGTATTGCGCATGAGTCGTATTTATGCATGTTTCGTGACAGGCGTTTATCTCTCCTGTTCTTACTTTTGATATTTATCTCTTTTTTCACCCAAAACAAATAATGGAGAGTGGGGTTTGGAAGGGAATAATCATTAATTAAAAGAACAGTATGATGAAAATAAAGATATTAAAAGAAGGTATTGTGGCTCATGCGGATAGTTTAGGGAAGTTGTTTAAGTTCTCGGCGGAACATACTTGCAGGAGTATGCTGCATAGCTTGGA
>OKTX01000842.1_pt1 | contig 13521 bp, 14 predicted proteins | sample 1606261 | NCBI WGS metagenome assembly OKTX01 (sample SAMEA3879543, study PRJEB24766) | human gut metagenome | biome: human-associated habitat; feature: feces | place: USA | collected 1985/1987 | reverse complement strand
CTTTTGCGGCTGGTCTCTTAATACTGTCTTAATCTGAATTATTCAGCTACGTAAGGCATAAGTGCTACGTGACGTGCTCTCTTGATAGCAACGGTCAGTGCTCTCTGGTGCTTTGCGCAGGTACCGGTAATACGACGAGGAAGGATCTTACCTCTCTCAGATACATACTTCTTCAGCTTAGCTGTATCCTTGTAATCGATTACGTTATCTTTACCGCAGAATACGCAAACTTTCTTTCTTCTGCGCATACCGCCTTTTTTTCTCATCGGAGAATCGGTCTTCTCAGTCTTATTAAAAGCCATTATTATTACCTCCTATCGGAATCTGTCAGGGCAGAGGCGGGTGTCAGCTCCGCTTGTCACTGAAACTTAGTTAAAGGGTAATTCTTCATCGATGCCGTCAGGGATGTTCATAAAACCATCACCGGCTCCGGAAGGAGCGGGGGCATTATTACCACCACCAAAACCAGCGTTCTGGTATCCACCGTCATTATTGCCGGCAGATGCATTCTTGCTCTCTGCGAACTCTACGTTCTCAGCCACTACATCGGTAGTGTACACACGCTGTCCATCCTTATTGGTATAACTGCCGGTCTGGATACGTCCTTCCACAACGAACTTTGTTCCCTTGTGGCCATATCTCTCGATAAACTCGCCAGTCTTACCAAACGCTACACAGTTAATAAAATCAGCATCCGGCTCGCCATCACGCTTAAATCTTCTATCTACTGCAATGGAAAAACGAGCGATCGCTGTTGCGGTAGCTCCCTGAGAATATCTCACCTCAGGATCCCTTGTTAAACGTCCCATAAGAATTACTTTATTCATATTTCGCTTCTCGCTTTCTGTTTATGCCTCGTCCTGTCTAACGCATAAGTATCTGATCACGTTGTCCATAATACGAACACGGCTCTCGATCTCAGCAGGAACAGTGCTCTCAGCTTCGAATCTGATGAAGTAGTAGAAAGCTTCTTTCATCTTCTGAACTTCGTAAGCAAGCTTCTTCTTGCCCCACTCGTCCACTTCTGTGATGTTGCCGCCGAATCTCTCAACCAGTGCCTTGCACTTGTCAACAACGGCTGCTCTCTCATCATCCTCGATCTTAGCGCTAACAACAACGGCTAATTCGTACTTGTTCATGTTAGTTACCTCCTTTTGGTCTCTGGCCCATATTTCAAATATGAGCAAGGAATAAAGTGTCTCACGAAGAAACATATTACCATATCCCCGTGCACTTTTCAAGCTTTTTCAACGATTTCTTTCACATTTTTTTCTAATAATTTCCGTGCGATCATAATCTGGTGACCGCAGCCAAGACATTTCAGTCGGAAGTCCGCTCCCACGCGAAGTACTTCCCATTCTCTGCTGCCACAGGGATGTTGTTTTTTCAGTTTCAATACATCTCCCACATTAATATCCATAGCATTCTTCCTCATCTCTCTTGTCTGTATGTCCACTCCTGTGCCGGCACTTCGCAGCCGGTACCTGTAACCTTGTTCCTATAAGGATGTCGGGGGCAAAGGTCCCCGACTTTGATACCTACGGATTGCTTCGTGCTACGCACTCCCACAATCCCTGGTATCCTATAAATTGTTCGCCATAAAATCCTTCACTATTCCAAAAGCTTCTCTCAGCAGATTATTCGGTACTGTGAGAGGATAAGTTCCGGCTGACAGTCCCTCCACATGCAGATATCCCTGCTTCTTCGCAATGGCAAGAGCCCGGAACATATGAAAATTGTTGGTGACAACGACTACACTGTCCTCCGATTTATTCAATAGTTCTCCACTGTAGATCAGATTCTGTGTCGTATTCGTGGAAGCATCCTCCGTAAGTATCCTCTCCGGATCGATTCCGGCATCCGCAAGATACCCTTTCATCCCCTCTGCTTCGCTGACAGGCTCGTTATAGCCCTGTCCGCCGGACACGATGACTTTTGTCTCCGGATTGGCATTCAGGTATTCTATGGCTTTATCCAGACGTTTCTGGAGTACATAGCTGGGACCGGTAGTCTTCCACTGAGCTCCCAGTATGATGACGTAGTCCGCTCCCGCCTCTGCTTTCGCGCCGAACTGCCCGAAGATCATTCCTTCTAATATAAGAAGCAACAGCATTCCAGCTGCCACCAGCCCACAGAACGTCATCCGGATCCAGCGCGGAATTCTCTCCTGCACGGATTTATGAGTCAGTATCCAGCCCCACGCAGCACAAAATGCGGCGATCACGCCCCAGATCAGGAAAAAATAACTGCCAAAGCTGACAAACAGCCCGATTCCCACACAATACAGCGCGCACAGCACCGCAAGAACATACAGTGCCCTTGCTCCGTAGTGCTTCTGATCCACGCCTCTGCCTCTGGGATCCAGATAGATCACTTTTTTACTTTTTTCCACCGGAATCAAGCGGTCCCTCTTCATACATCCTCCAATCTTTCCCTATGGTTTATTGTAGCATATCTTGCTCGCCGGGCTCAATACCACATAGTTTAGGGTTTTCTTAATTTTTTAAAAATTTTTCTTTTACCGGCGCCCGTAGGGTAAAGTTTTTGTAGGAAAAGTTAATAGAAAAAAGAAAGAAAGCACCGGGATCCTGTGTTAGGATTGAAGTTGACGAGACAAAAATCCAAGGAGGGTGCTTTCATGATTACCAGTATACAACACTTTTGCGAGAATGGGGTAAAAAGATTAACAAATGTTTTCAAAACTTATACAGATGACCTGACAAAGATTGCAGAAATGGTCTATGGTGTGACGGATGAGGTGACCAGACTTGGATGCGGCATGATAGCGGAAGAATGGGAATCCTATGATGAATTGCTGCGGGAAAGAAAGGATCTGCGCCAGGGCTGGTACATTGTCAGAAGAGATGAAACTTCCCTGCTGACCAGTCTTGGAGAAGTGGTATATCACAAAACTCTGTTCAAAAATGTTGCTACCGGTGAATCCTGTTACCTTCTGGATCAGCTGATGGGGCTGGAGCATCATGCCAGGATAACCGAAGATGCAGAAGCGAGAATTCTACTGGAAGCATCCGAGAGCAGCTATCGAAAAGGCGGTGCCAGTGCCAGCATAAACGGTGAATCCATAAGCAAAGAAGCTGTAATGAACAAGTTGCACAGGCTGGAGTTCCCTGCCCTGAAGACTGTGGAAAAGAAAGAACTGAGAACACTTTACATAGATGCGGATGAAGACCATGTGGCCCTTCAGTATCTGGAGAAGAAAGGGGATATCAGGAATCCCCGCATAAATACCGTAATGCCCTGGATTATATACGTTTATGAAGGTGTAGAAGGTGATGAGGAAGGACGTCCCCACTTGATAAATCCGAAGTATTTCGGAGGTGTTTATGATGGGCAGGAAGCAGGCGGTAGACTATGGACAGAAGTATTGGAGTATCTGGATGAAGCTTATGATCTGGATGCTGTTGAGAGGATTTATATCAACGGGGACGGAGCAGCATGGATACGCACAGGAGAAAAGATCATTCCGAAGTCCAAGTTTGCCCTTGATAAATATCATATGCATAAATACATCATAGCGGCAACATCCCACCTGGAAGACTCAGCGGAGGATGCCAGGGGTGAAATATACAGAGCCATTCACAGAAAGAAAAAGTGGATGGCAGAGGGAGCCTTTGACCGGATCATAGGAATCACAGACAAAGAAACAAAGCGAAAGGCAGTGGAACAGGCGAAGGCATACATACTGGGGAACTGGTCTGGAATCATGATTGCCATGAAATCCGGGGACAGCAATGTAAGATGTTCCGCAGAAGGGCATGTGAGCCATGTGTACGCAGACAGGATGAGTTCAAGACCATTGGGATGGTGCAGAACCGGGGCAGATAAGATGTCCCGGTTAAGAATCTACCGTCAAAATCAGGGAAATATGCTGGAACTGGTAAGATATCAGAAAAAAGAAATGAAACAGGTATCGGGTGCAGAGGAGATCATCTATTCCGCCACAGAAATGATAAGAATGGAAAAAGCCAACAAACGAAAACTGGGAGTACTGGCAGATCTGCCAGTGTATGACATTCCCTATCCGCAGATCAAAAAGATAGCGGCGCTGAAAAATCACATTTGGGGTTTGTAAAAAGGGACAAAAAGGTTATAATGATGGAGAAAACTTTGATTCTGAAACATATCTCAAGAATGCTCTGTCTATTAATTTCCTACAGTAAATTTACCCGAACTTAGCTTTTTACAGTCGTTGACAGTCACAGCCTTTTACCATAAAATGAACAGTAAGAATGTATGAAAAGGGAAGAGAAAATGGGAAAATCCGAGAAACAGATGGATAAAGAGCATGAGCGCAACCAGCGGATCCTTGATACAGCGTTCCGGCTTTTTGTGGAAAAGAAAATCGAAGCGGTCAGTATGGATGAGGTCGCAAAAGAAGCCGGTGTGGGACGTGCCACATTGTTCCGCTGTTACACCAATAAGACGGAGCTGGCTATTGCGGTCTGCGCATCGAAATGGAAGGATTATCTGGACAAGCTGGATGAGGTAAGACCAATCTCTTCAATACACGATATTCCGGCAATCGACAGATTTACTTTCACTTTGGACAGTTATATCGGAATGTACCAGAACCATAAGGATATTCTGCAGTATAATGATAATTTCAATAATTATGTGACGCATCAGACTGTGCAGGAAGAGGAACTGGCGAATTTCCACGCATCCCTGAATTCCGTCAACACAAGACTTCATATGATGTATGCGAAGGCAAAAGAGGACAAGACCTTCCGCACGGATATTCCGGAGGAACAGTTCATGCGTGTGACGGTGCATACCATGATGGCAGCGTGTACCCATTACGCAGGTGGTTTTATCTGGGGAGCAACGGACAACAAGGATTATACAGGAGATCTGCTGCTTTTAAAAGAAATGATCCTGAACTATGCCAAGAATGGCACCAATCTCTGATTGACATTGCAATTTCAGAAAATCTGTGATATAGTAGCCACAATTGAATATGGAGTATTCAGGTGCCGGAGCAGCCACGTAAGTAGCTGGCTCCGGTGAAAAGGGAAGCAGGTGTAAGTCCTGCACGAACTCGTCACCGTAATTAGGGAGCTGAAGCCGATAGATCACTGGGAGACCGGGAAGATGGCGGATGCAATGATCTTCAAGCCGGGAGACCTGCCTGAATGCTGTACAGAAACATTTGTTTCAAAGCCACGAGTAACTGGTTGTACGTGTGGAATGCAGAAGCGACAGAAGCTTTTTTGCATTCGTTTCCTATGTGTACAAACCCTTTACCTGATACAGGAAAGGGTTTTTGTTTTTGTTGCGAAAAACATGTTTCTGACTTACATATTTAAGAATACCGGGGCACCCCCGAAATGAAAAGAGACAGAAAAACTGTCAGAGGAGGAAACATGAAAAAAAGAATCGTAGCAGTAGTACTGGCAACCGTACTGGGCGCTGTATGCATCACCGGATGCGGAAATACCCAGGAGACCGTAGAGAGCACTGCACAGGCAAGCAGTGAGGCTTTGACCACCCAGGCAGCGGAAACAACAGCTACCGAAAGCACCGAAGATGCAGATCAGGCAGCAGCCGATGAAGTAGCAGCAATGATCGATGCCATCTATGTGCAGGAGAGAACTGAGAATACCGATAAGCAGTGTGCAGATGCCAAGGCAGCATGGGATGCACTGACCGACGCACAGAAGGAACTGGTAGAGGGGGAAAATGCAGATCCTGATTATTTCGGCAGAGATACCGGAGATGCATCCAAGGATGATCCCCGCAATCAGGATGAGATCGGTGAGAACGAGATTCTGGTAGTAAGCTTCGGTACTTCCTTTAACGACAGCCGTGTGGCTGATATCAAGGGTATCGAGGATGCGATTGCAGCAGCCAATCCCGACTGGTCTGTAAGAAGAGCATTTACCGCACAGATCATCATCAATCATATACAGGCAAGAGATGATGAGCATATCGACAATATGGATCAGGCATTGGACCGCGCTGTGGCAAACGGTGTTAAGAACCTGGTAGTACAGCCTACCCATCTGATGCACGGGGCAGAGTATGACGAGCTGATGGAGGCAGTAGAAGCCTACAAGGATCAGTTCGCATCCGTAAAAGTCGCTGAGCCCCTGTTAGGTGAAGTGGGAGACGATGCAACCGTTGTCAATGTAGATAAGAAGGCAGTAGCAGAAGATCTGACTGCAGAAGCAGTGAAGACTGCTGGGTATGACAGCCTGGATGCTGCAAAGGAAGATGGCGTGGCATTCGTATTCATGGGTCACGGAACTTCCCACACCGCAAAGGTGTCTTACAGCCAGATGCAGACCCAGATGAACGATCTCGGTTATGCCAACGTATTCATCGGAACTGTAGAAGGTGAGCCGGAAGAGACCGCCTGCGAAGAAGTCATCAAGGCTGTTGCGGAAGCAGGTTACACCAAAGTGGTTCTTCGTCCCCTGATGGTAGTAGCAGGTGACCATGCCAACAACGATATGGCAGGCGAGGATGAGGATTCCTGGTTAAGCCAGTTCAACGCTTCCGGTAAGTTCGACAGCGTGGATACCCAGATCGCAGGCCTCGGTGGGATCAAGGCTATCCAGGATCTGTATGTGGCACATACCGCAGCAGCAATGGCTGAGAAATAAATAAGAATTAGAATAAGAATTAAAAAAGGAATTAAAATTAGGAATAAAATAAGGATTAAAATAAGCAATGAAAGCAAAGACAGTAAGGAATAAAATCATAATCGTGGGCGGACTGAGTGCCTGTCTGCTGCTTGGCGGCTGTGGTGCCGGTCAGGCAGCAGATGCGACATCCGCAGAAAGCACGGTTGCCGTACAGGAAAGCACCGTAACACCGACAGAGAGCACGGAAACGGCGGAAACTGTCAGCACAGAGACTGCGCAGGACGAAGCACAGCTTCCTGACGGCGTCTACACCGTTGAATTTTCCACGGACAGCTCCATGTTCCATGTCAGTGAGGCCTGTGACGGCAAGGGAACACTGACGGTAAAGGATGGCGTTATGACCATTCACATTTCCTTAGGCTCCAAGAAGATCCTGAATCTCTATCCGGGTCTGGCGGAAGATGCAGCAAAAGATGGCGCAGTGCTGCTTGAGCCCACCACGGATACCGTAACTTACAGCGACGGCATGACGGAAGAAGTCTACGGCTTCGATGTCCCCGTACCTGCGATCGGAGAGGAATTCGATCTGGCACTGATCGGTACCAAGGGAAAATGGTATGACCATAAAGTGAAGGTATCCGATCCGGTAGCGGAAGACAGCCGGGAAGCTGCGAACGGTTCCTTTGCTATGAGTACGTTGGCAGATGGCAGCTACACCATCGAACTGACGATGGAGGGCGGAAGCGGCAGAGCAAGCATCCAGTCTCCCGCACAGCTTGCGGTAGCTGACGGAGCGGCAACGGCGACTCTGGAATGGAGCAGCCCGAACTATGACTATATGCTGGTGAACGGTGAAAAATATCTGCCGGTAAATACGGAAGGCAATTCCGTATTTGAAGTGCCGGTGGAAGCACTGGATGTACCCCTTACCATGATCGGTGATACCGTGGCAATGAGCACACCTCACGAGGTGGAATACACTGTAACTTTCCATTCTGAGACACTTGAGAGTACAGAGAGCGGAAAGTAATACATATGATGCCAGGGTCAAAAGGTCTAAGCCCACATGTTTAGCACGGACCGGAGCGGAGACGTGGGAGTGCGTAGCACGGAGCAATCCGCAGGCACAAATATTGCAGGCTATGAAAGGCATGATAACTTTGAGGTCAGGAAGAAATAGAAGAAAATGGATTTATGTTCTGCTTCTTATGGGACTGCTGGGGCTAACTGGCTGCGGCAGTCCTTCTTCTGCTTCTATGGAGACATCGTCGGAAGCACCATCGGAGGTTACCCAGGCAGCAGAGACTACGCAGGAAGAACAGACAGAATTAGTAAAAACAGGCAGCATGGAGCTGCAATATGCGGAAAATTTTGCGGTGGACTATTACGAAGATGGTTATAAGATGCTGACAACGCTTCCCGATAGTAAACGGTATCTGTTAGTGCCGGAGGGACAGCCGGTGCCAAGGGGACTGGATGAGGACGTCAGCATCTTGCAGGAACCGCTTCAAAATATATATCTGGTGGCATCCGGCGTGATGGACATGTTCGCCTCGCTGGATGCTGTGGATCAGATCCGGTTCTCCGGGCAGAAGCAGGAGAACTGGTACATTCAGACAGCAAAGGATGCCATGGAGGCAGGGGACATGATCTATGCCGGAAAATACAGTAAACCGGATTATGAATTACTGGTGTCTGAAGGCTGTGATCTGGCGATCGAGAACCGGATGATCACGCACTCGCCGGAGGTGGTGGAAATGCTTCAAAGCTTTGATATTCCGGTGATGATCGAATATTCCAGCTATGAAAAACATCCTTTGGGAAAAGTGGAATGGGTCAAATTTTTCGGAGCCCTGACCGGCAAAGAAGCGGAGGCAGAAGAAGCCTTTGCGGAGCAGACAGAGATTCTGGAAGAGGTAGAAAGCGGGGAAAAAACAGGGAAGACCATAGCATTTTTCTATGTGACTTCCAACGGATTGATCCAGGTACGGCAGAGCACGGATTATATTCCGAAGCTGATCGAACTGGCAGGTGGAAGATATATTTTTGAGGATCTTGAGGACAGCGGAAGCGGACGCTCCACGCTGAACATGCCGGTCGAAGATTTTTACGCCGGGGCGAAGGACGCAGACATCCTGATCTACAACAGCTCGATCGACGGTGGTGTGACCACGGTGGACGAGCTGATCGGCAAATGCAATATTCTAAAAGACTTTAAGGCGGTACAGGAGGGGCAGGTCTATTGCACCACCAACGATATGTACCAGCAGTCCATGGCGATCGGATATTTATTGCAGGATATGCATACGGTGTTGACGGACGATGATACCGCTAAGCTGCGTTATCTGTTTCTCTTACAGTAAGTATGGAGGACTTAGAAACACAGCGTAAGTATAAGAGCGTTAGAATGAGATTAGAATACGATTGGAATACGAATAGGAAAAGAAGGAGAAAAACATGCAGCAGCGCAGGAAAATCAGATATCTCATAGCGTTTGTTCTATTGACGGCAGGCATTCTCGTGCTGCTGCTTTGCAATATAGGAATCGGAACAGTGAAGATCCCTCTGACGGAAATACTGACTACGGGAAGAACCAAAGAAGGCATGAATGCCAGAATCCTGTGGGAGATCCGATTTCCCCGGACACTGGCAGCGGGGATCCTGGGCGGAGCGCTGGCACTTGCCGGGTATCTGTTGCAGACCTTTTTCCACAATCCCATAGCCGGACCCTTCGTCTTAGGAATTTCTTCCGGGGCGAAGATGGTAGTGGCGCTGGTGATGGTATTTTTGCTGGGGAATACGATTCGGGTCAGCTCCGGACTGTTGATCCTGGCGGCATTTTTAGGAGCTATGTTGTCCATGGGATTCGTGCTCCTCATGGCGAGGAAGGTAGACAGCATGTCCATGCTGGTGGTCAGCGGCGTGATGATCGGTTACATCTGTTCCGCCATTACGGAACTGGTGGTGACTTTCGCGGAGGACGCGGATATCGTGAATCTCCACAACTGGTCAAGAGGAAGCTTTTCCGGAATGACCTGGGACAATGTGAAAGTGATGAGTATTGTGGTGGCAGTAACTTTTCTTATGGTGATCCTGTTGGCAAAGCCTCTGGAAGCTTACCAGCTGGGTGAAACGTATGCGCAGAATCTGGGAGTGAACATCCGGACATTGCGGATCCTGCTGGTGGTGTTGTCCAGCGTACTTTCGGCATGCATCGTGGCATTTGCCGGACCCATCTCTTTTGTTGGGATCGCCGTGCCGCAGCTCATCCGCAAATTATTCGGCACCACGAAACCGTTACTGATGATACCGGCATGTTTCTTGGGAGGCAGTGTGTTCTGCCTGTTCTGTGATCTGCTGGCGAGAACCTGGATGGCACCCACAGAGCTTGGTATCAGCACAGTGACGGCAATCTTCGGAGCACCGGTAGTATTGTGGATCATGGTATCCAAAAGCAGACGGGAGCGTGGATAACTTACCTATGAAGACGCAGAAGCCTTATTATATTACAACGGAAAAAGTAAGCGTAGGCTACGACGGAAAGCCTCTGATCGAAGAAGTGGAGATCGCACTCAGGAAGGGAGAGATCCTGACGTTACTGGGACCTAACGGTGCCGGGAAATCCACGATCTTAAAAAGCATTGCGAGACAGCTGTCCCTGATCGCGGGAACGGTGCGGCTGGACGGAGAAGATATGCGGACACTCACCGGGGCAGAACTGTCGAAAAAAATGGCAGTGGTAATGACGAAACGTCTGCGGGGGGAACTGATGACCTGCGAGGATGTGGTGGCCACCGGAAGATACCCCTACACAGGGCGTTTCGGCGTGCTGCGGGCAGAAGATCATGCAGCGGTTCAAAACGCCATGGAACTGGTGCAGGTGGCGGAGATTGGGGATTCTCTATTTGACCGGATCAGTGACGGACAGAGACAGCGTGTGATGTTAGCCAGAGCCATCTGTCAGGAACCGGAGATACTGATCCTGGATGAGCCGACTTCCTACCTGGATGTGCGGCATAAGCTGGAATTTTTATCAATCCTGCAAAAGCTGTGCAGGGAGAGGGCGCTTACGGTGATCCTGTCCTTACATGAACTGGAGCTGGCGGAGAAGATCTCCGATAGAATCCTGTGTGTGAACGGCAGGGCAGTGGACCGGATCGGAACGCCGGAGGAAGTCATGACAGCCGGTTATATCACCGAACTCTATGGCATCCGGATGGGAAGCTATGATGAGGGCAGCAGTGATATGGAACTGGCGGCGCCGGAAGGAACACCACAGGTCTTTGTGATCGCCGGAGCCGGAAGCGGACGGAAAATTTACCGACGTTTACAGAGAGCGGGAATCCCCTTTGCCACCGGGATCCTGTATGAAAATGACCTGGATTATCCCGTGGCGAAGGTGTTGGCGGCGGAGGTGATCGCAGAGCGTCCTTTTGAGCCGGTGACACAGGAAAAAATACAGGCTGCGAAGAAACAGGTGGAAAAGTGCAACCGCGTTATCTGCTGTCGGGAGAATTTCGGCAGTCTGGAGACTTATCAGAGAGAGCTTTTAGAGTACGCAGAACAGCTGGGGAAGCAGATAGAAAAGTCAGAAAACCCGGAGCAACGTAGCGGGTGTTAGAAAACACAGAAACGAAATTCCCGGGATGCCGGTGGCATCTGTGGGATGGAGAAAACGATGGCAAAAGTTATAATGATACAGGGCACCATGTCCGGTGCCGGGAAAAGTCTTCTGGTGGCAGGGCTATGCCGGATCTTTCGGCAGGACGGTTACCGGGTCGCCCCTTTTAAATCACAGAATATGGCACTCAATTCCTATATCACCAAAGAAGGACTGGAAATGGGCAGGGCGCAGGTGATGCAGGCGGAAGCGGCAGGAATCGAACCGCTGGTGTGCATGAACCCTATTTTGCTAAAGCCCACCAGCCATACCGGATCCCAGGTCATTGTGAACGGGGAAGTACGGGGCAATCTGTCCGCCAGAGACTATTTTGCCCGCAAGACGGAACTGATCCCGGATATCAAGGCAGCATTTCGCAAACTGGAAACTTATGCGGATATTATTGTCATCGAGGGCGCCGGAAGTCCGGCGGAGATCAATCTGAAGCAGAATGACATCGTAAATATGGGAATGGCGGCAATGGTGGATGCACCGGTACTTTTGGTGGGAGACATTGACAGAGGAGGCGTGTTCGCACAGCTTTTGGGAACTCTGATGCTGCTGACCGAAGAGGAACGGGAGCGGGTAAAGGGACTGATCATCAACAAATTCCGTGGAGACAGTACAATTTTAGAACCCGGCATTCAGATGCTAACAGAACGGGGGCAGGTGCCGATGCTGGGAACCGTACCTTATATGGAACTCACGCTGGAAGATGAGGACAGTCTGACGGACCGTTTCGATGCAAAACATGTGGGGAAGATTGATCTGGCGGTGATTCACTATCCCAGAATTTCAAATTTTACGGATTTTGATGTGTTTGAGCAGATGCCGGAGGTCAGTGTCCGGTATGTGACGAATGTAAGAGAGCTGGGGACGCCGGATCTGATATTTCTCCCCGGCAGTAAAAATACCATGGGAGATCTGAAATGGATGCGGCAGAATGGACTGGAGGCAGCGATAAAACGGGCTGCGGGAAAAGTTCCCATTTTCGGAATCTGCGGAGGCTATCAGATGTTAGGCTGTGAGATCGTGGATCCGGCTGGCGTGGAGGAGGGCGGACAGATCCGTGGCATGGAGCTGCTTCCGGTACGGACAGTGCTGCAGAAGGAGAAGCATCGCTGCCAGACAGATGGAACTCTGGATGCGGTGGAGGGTATTTTCTCCGGACTTACGGGATGTAAGTTTGCCGGATATGAGATCCATATGGGACAGACGGTGTATTGCAAAGAGGATGGCAGTGGTGCGAAGGGGACAGAGGACCAGGCAGCCAGACCGGCAAACAGTGCAGAAAGCAATCGGAGCGCTTTCTGTGCAGACGATGCGACGAGAAACACGGAAATCACACAAGCTGTTATCGCTGATTCCACCGGCAGAATCTACGGCTCCTATATCCACGGTCTGTTCGACAAGGGGGAGATCGCAGGGCGTATGATACAGACCCTGGCCCGGGGAAAAGGCATCTCTCTGGAGAACGGCGTCTGGGAGGATTACCGCACTATTAAGGAAAGACAATACGATAAGCTGGCAGATACCCTGCGGGAATATCTGCGTATGGAGGAGATCTATGGAATGCTCAGAGAAGCCCGTATTTTATAATTATACCGGACAGGAACTGGCACAGATCCGGATCATGCCGCCGGACGAAGCGGTGAGAAAGCTTGTGAAAAAGCATTGGGACACTTTGGCAAAGCCACTGGATGGCATGGGCAGTTTTGAAAGCATCACGGCACAGATCGGGGCCATCTTAGGGACGGAAGTGATCGATATCCATAAAAAGGGTGTGCTGATCTTCTGCGCCGATAACGGCATTGTAGAAGAGGGTGTAACCCAGTCCGGGCAGGAGGTTACGCTGGCAGTGGCAAAGTCCATGGCCAGGAAGGGATCCTCCGTCTGCAGGATGGCACAGAGCATTGGCGCCGAGACGATCCCAGTGGACATTGGGATAAATTGTGAGGAATCCATCCCCGGAGTATGGAATCGCAAAGTGTGCCCCGGGACAAGAAATTTCTTAAAAGAACCGGCTATGACGGAAGAAGAGACCGTCCGTGCCATTGCCACAGGAATCGGACTGGTAAGGGAGTGTAAGGAAAAGGGCTATGGTATCCTTGCCACCGGGGAAATGGGAATCGGCAACACTACCACCAGCAGTGCAGTGACGGCCGCCCTTTTGCAGTGCGAGGCAGGGGAAGTCACCGGCAGCTGGAAGAAAAAATGGAACGCTGGATGTACTTAGAAGACCTGGCGGCGAGA
>OKTX01000825.1_pt1 | contig 13764 bp, 15 predicted proteins | sample 1606261 | NCBI WGS metagenome assembly OKTX01 (sample SAMEA3879543, study PRJEB24766) | human gut metagenome | biome: human-associated habitat; feature: feces | place: USA | collected 1985/1987 | reverse complement strand
AGAAGAAATCATGAAGCGTAAGCAAATGATTGAAGAAGTGGGCCTGACTTGGTCTGTTGTGGAAAGTGTACCTGTGCACGAACATATCAAAACGCAGACCGGTGATTTCTTGAAATATATTGAAAACTATAAGGAAAGCATCCGTAATCTGGCCAAATGTGGTGTAATGGTAGTTACCTATAACTTCATGCCTGTATTGGACTGGACACGTACGGACCTTGCTTATACAATGCCTGACGGCTCTAAAGCTCTTCGCTTTGAGAGGGCGGCCTTCCTTGCTTTCGACCTCTTTATTCTGAAACGTCCGAATGCGGAGAAAGACTATACTCCGGAAGAAATAGCCAAAGCAAAAGCCCGTTTCGAACAAATGAGTGAAGACGATAAGAAATTGTTGGTTCGTAATATGATTGCCGGACTTCCGGGATCGGAAGAAAGTTTCACCGTAGAACAGTTTCAGGAAGCATTGGATCGTTATAATGATATCGATGCTGAGAAACTTCGTTCTAACTTGATCTTCTTCCTGAAAGAAATTGCGCCTGTGGCTGATGAGGTGGGAGTGAAGCTGGTGATTCATCCGGACGACCCTCCTTATACAATTTTAGGTTTACCGCGTATTCTAAGTACGGAAGAAGACTTTAAAAAACTGATTGAAGCCGTTCCTAACGAATCAAACGGTCTTTGCTTGTGTACAGGTTCTTTCGGTGTACGTGCTGACAATGACCTTGCAGGTATGATGGAGCGTTTTGGCGATCGTGTCAACTTTGTACACTTGCGTAGTACACAGCGTGACGAAGAAGGAAACTTCTATGAAGCTAACCACCTGGAGGGAAATGTAGATATGTACAACGTAATGAAGAGCCTGATTCTTCTGCAACAACGTCGTAAATGTTCTATCGCTATGCGTCCGGACCATGGTCATCAGATGATTGATGATCTGAAGAAGAAAACAAATCCAGGATATTCCTGCTTAGGCCGTCTTCGTGGATTGGCAGAACTTCGCGGTTTGGAAATGGGTATTGCAAAGTCTATTCTATAAGCAGAATTCATAATTAGCAATCTATTTTAAAGACACTACGGCTATTATTGACAGTAATAATAGTGGTAGTGTCTTTTATATTGCTCATTTACGGAGCTTTCGTATTAAAATAAACACATAGCGGATTTGCAAATTTGAGCAAAGCGTAGCGAATTAGCTGAAATAGCGTTCGTTACGCTTTGTTTTTCTATCGGGCAGAGCCAACGGAATGCCACCTCGAAGCCAAACGGTGCAGAAGTTCAGTTACCACCTCATTACCCCCGTAACGGGTACGGATTTCTTGCTAAATGGTTCTTTTTCTGCGATTTGCGTAATTCTACATAGCTGTCGGTAACTCACTATAAACTAATTTTGTAACCCAAAAAAGGAGTGAGTTATGCGAAGTACATTCAAGGTCTTATTTTACGTGAAGAAAGGCAGCGAGAAGCCCAACGGCAACCTGCCTTTGATGTGCCGCCTTACGGTGGACCGAAAGATTAAACAGTTCAGTTGCAAGATGGACGTTCCCCTGCGGTTGTGGGACGTGAAGAACAACCGTGCTTCGGGCAAGAGCGTCGAAGCGCAGAGAATCAACCTCGCGGTGGATAAAATCCGTGTGGAGGTAAACCGACGCTATCAAGAACTGATGCAGACGGACGGGTATGTTACCGCCGCCAAGCTCAAAGACGCCTATCTCGGTATCGGCGTCAAGCAGGAAACCTTGCTGAAACTGTTCGAGCAGCACAACGCCGAGTTCGCCAAGAAAGTCGGGCACAGCAGGGCGCAGGGGACATTCCGACGCTATCAGACGGTTTGCAGCCATATTCGGGAGTTTCTGCCCCATACCTACAAGCGTGAGGATATTCCGTTAAAGGAACTCAACCTCACATTCATCAACGACTTCGAGTATTTCTTGCGCACGGAGAAGAAATGCCGCACCAATACCGTGTGGGGCTACATGATTGTGCTGAAACACATCGTTTCCATAGCGAGGAACGACGGGCGTCTGCCGTTCAATCCCTTTGCAGGGTACATCAACTCTCCCGAAAGCGTCGATAGGGGCTACTTTACCCAAAAGGAGATACAGACGCTCATGGACGCACCGATGAAGAACACCTACCATGAACTCATACGGGACTTGTTCATCTTTTCTGTTTTCACGGGTTTGGTGTACTCGGACGTGAAGAACCTCACCGCCTGCAAACATTCTTCGACGGCAACCTGTGGATAATCACCCGACGGAAGAAAACGAATACCGAATCGAACATCCGTCTTTTGGACGTTCCCAAGCGTATCATCGAGAAATACAAGGGGCTGGCTCGGGACGGTCATGTTTTTCCCGTTCCGAGCAACGGCAGTTGCAACAAGATACTCAAAGAGATAGGCAGACAATGCGGCTTCAAGGTGCGGCTGACCTATCACGTTGCCCGCCACACGAACGCCACGACCGTACTTTTGTCGCACGGCGTACCCATCGAAACCGTGAGCCGCCTGTTGGGGCACACGAACATCAAGACCACGCAGATATACGCCAAAATCACCGCCCAGAAGATAAGCCAAGACATGGAAACCTTGTCGCACAAGTTGGAAGATATGGAGAAGAATATCTGCCGAGCCATCTAATTAAAAACGGAATACCGATGAAAGAAGAAAGGAATATTATCACGATGGACGGGCAGGGCAATATCTTCCTGCCGAGCGATATAGGTGCAACCGCCATGACCGAGTGGGAAATCTGCGAACTGTTCGGGGTTATCGCCCCGACGGTTCGGGCAGGGATAAAGGCTCTCTGCAAAAGCGGAGTTTTGAGTATATATGACATAAAGCGCATTATCCGCATATCGGACAGATACAGCGCGGAGGTTTACAACCTCGAAACGATAGCCGCCCTCGCTTTCCGTGTCGAATCGTTCGGGGCGGCGAAAGTCCGCAGGGCATTATTGGAAAGGATTATACACGGGCGAAAAGAGAAAACGACGGTATTTGTGTCGGTTGTTTCGGACGGCAAGCCCAACAGCCGTTGGAAAGCATGATGACATACCAACATATCAACATACCAACATGCAAACGTACCAGCATGCCAACATGCAAACCTATCACTATGGTGATATATATTGCAGGGTCTATTTCTCTTTTCAGAGGAAAGCGGAGCAATCATTTCCGTTTACAAAGGCAAAGCAAGCACGGGGCTTTATGTCGGCTAAAAGGTCGGGCGGCTGCGCCGTTTCCCGATAAATCTTCCTCTCGCTTCGCTGCGAGCGTATTTATCGGAAAAACCTTGTATCCGACCGCCCCGTGCAAAAGAGCCTTTGAAAACGAAAACGACCGCCCCGCCACCCACCGACCGAAAGGAAAAATAATATATGGAGAGTTTGGGTTGGGCAAGCATAGAAATAGCAACCGCCGTTCGAGATGTCCGGCACACTCGGTAAAGTGAGCAAAGTGGATATAGTGAGTGCAGACTGCAAAGCCCGCAAGCGGGTTCAATCGGCATACCGATAACGCATGGAGGTATTTCCGCAAGAAAATACCATAGCTTATTAGGGAATTTTCCGAGCCGCATTGCAAGCAACGCTGAAAATTCCCCAATAAGCCAAAGAGGTTGCACCTCTCTGGACTCTCCCAAAGACCAACGGCAAGAGCCGTACAGAATAATCATTATTGTTTCACAATTCAAGAAGAAAGGAAAGTTATATATGGGCTATGCAGTATTACATATGGAGAAGACAGGCGGAACGGATGCCGCCATGTCCGCACACATAGAACGAACTATCCATCCGAAAAATGCCGATGCGAGCCGGACTCATCTCAATCGGGAACTGATAAAGTTTCCTGACGGAGTGGAGAACAGGACACAAGCCATACAGCACCGATTGGACACCGCAGGACTGACACGCAAAATCGGCAACAACCAAGTGAGGGCAATCCGTGTCCTGCTTACGGGAACGCACGAGGATATGGAACGTATCACCCAAGAGGGCAGACTTGATAAATGGTGCGAGGATAATTTGAGATACCTCTCTGATACATTCGGCAGGGAGAACATCGTGTCGGCAGTCCTGCATATGGATGAGCAGACACCTCATATCCACGCAACACTCGTTCCAATAGTCAGAGAGGAACGCAAGCGCAAGAAGAAAGAGCAGCAGGTAAAGAAGCGATACCGCAAGAAGCCGACCGATGCCGCCCGACTGTGTGCCGATGATATTATGACACGTGCCAAGCTCAAATCCTATCAGGACAGCTATGCACAAGCCAAGATACAGACCATGCAGACCGAACACAAGAAAGAGCTATCAAGGCTTACCGCCTTGTTGAACAAGACCTTGAAATGGTTTCCGCAAATCAAGGGTATACTCAATCTCGAAAGGGTGTGCCTTGCCGGAGGTTTCAGTCAAGAACAGACGGCAGTGCTGATGATGGGCAAGCCGCTTGAATATAGCGGTGAACTATATTCGGAAGAATACAAACGGAAATTCATGGCAAAGGATGTCAAAGCCAAAGTGTTCACCGACAAAGGGAAGTTCGTCCTTACGATTGACTTGAAACCAATTGGGGATTGGTTCAGGGAGCAGTTTGGGAAGCTAAAACAGGGGTTCAATGTTCGGCAAAATCCAAAACAAAGCCGACTTAAACTATAAATCAAGGCAAAATCCGTGATATTTGGTGTTTTATGAGCGTTATATCACGGATATTTTATACTTTTGTATTTGGATTGAGGCAACTCTTTCCAAGACATACGAAAAAAGAAGAAGCGTTATGCTTATCTTGTAAGTTGGAAACGTAGGAAATTTCGGACTTAGTACGAGAGAAGGCATAGTGGTTCTCACGCTATAGCGTGGGCTGCTATTACCATATCCGTACTAAAGGTTTTTCCTACGACCTCCAACTTAGACGTGGTAGCATTGCAGTTCACGCTTCGTGCATCAATAAAGGTCTTTGAAGGGCTGCCAAAGACATATATACAATTATGGCAGTAATGAAGTTTCCAGTCGTAGAGCTTGCGGAGGATAAGTTTCAAGTTTCAGTAGATATGAGCCTGTATGTTAAGGAGGTTTTGACAGCGGCTATCTACAAGTTTTCTCACCTATTCTATATACATCAGCAAACGGATGCTAATAATCAGACGCTTGTGAATGTTATTTTTGAGTCGAAAGACAATAATAAGGTGACCGAAGATGTGCCTAAACAATTCTGCAATGAATTGATAGACCAACAGATTCGATATAATACGAATGCACAGTTCGGACATATTCGTGACATGATAGTTCAAGAAGCGTTCAAACCTGTAACTTCTAAATAACGAATTATGGCTTATCAATTACTGCCGTTCCGCTTCGAACGATTCGATGAAAACAAATATCTCCTTACAAATGAAGTAGGAGAATATATTTTTCTGTCAAACGAAGATTTTCAATGCTTTGTTGATGGGAAGTTAGACGAACATAGTGAGTTATTTTACGACCTCGCTTCCAAACAGATTGCCACAACAGACAAGACGGAAGATGTGGTGCGGATGCTTGCCACTAAGTTCCGCACCAAGAAAAGCATTTTACGTGATTTTACCTCGCTGCACATGATTGTGCCTACATTGCGCTGTAATTCCAGTTGTATATATTGCCAAGTTGCCCGTAAGAACATGGATGACCACTCTGCCGACATGACAAAAAAGACGGCAAAGAACGTAGTGAAAACCATTTTTCAGTCGCCATCGCCTTTCATCAAGATAGAGTTTCAAGGAGGCGACCCTTCAACGGATTTCGATATGGTGAAGTATATTATCGAAGAAGCTGAATGGCAAAACTTGTTTAAGAGACGAGAGTTGGATTTCGTTATTTGTACCAACCTTACGTTGCTTAATGAAGACATGGTAAAATACTTAAAGAAACATAAATGTATGATTTCCACTTCGCTGGATGGTCCTAAGGATTTGCACGATATGAACCGTCCACTGCAAAACAAAGAACTGGATCATCATGTCATCTTTGAAAAGAATCTTGCCATGATACGGCAAATATGGGGTGACGGTGATTGCGTTTCGGCGTTAATGACCACTTCTAAACATAGCTTGGGACGTTTCAAGGATATTATCGATGAATACATACGTTTGGGCTTTAACAACATCTTCTTACGTTCGCTCAATCCCTACGGCTTTGCCAAACAATATAAAGAGAAAATAGCCTATCCGGTTGAAGAGTTCATCGCCAACTATAAAGAAGGCTTGGATTATATCATAGAATTGAACAAACAAGGAACTTTCTTTGTGGAAGGTTTTGCAGCCTTGTTGTTGAAACGTATGCTAACTCCTTTTGCTACTGGTTTCGTTGATTTACAGTCGCCTGCCGGAGTGGGTATCGCTGGGGCAATCTACGATTATGATGGTAATGTGTATGTTTCGGATGAAGCCCGTATGATGGCACGTTTCAAGAACTACTATTTTCGGTTGGGCAATGTAAACGAAAACAGCTATCAGGAAATGTTCAATGGCGAATTACTTCATCATATCATAGCCTCTGCTTGCAACGAATGTTTGCCTGTCTGTGCCGAATGTGTGTTTCAGCCCTATTGCGGTGCTGACCCAGTTCGCAATATGTCTGAGCAAGGTGACATGATAGGCTTCAGACCGACAAATGAAATGTGCAAAAAGACGAAAGCCATCATACACTATTTGTTTGAGCTATTGCAGAAACACGACCCGGAGATAAACAGAATATTTTGGTCTTGGTTAAATTGATTGCGTCATGAAACAGATTTTAGGAACTTCATACAACATCGAAGACGATATAGTTGGGCGTATCACCTTTGGTAAAGGTAATTTGTTTAGGCGTTCCAACGATATATTAGTTTGTAAGGATGCTACCAAACCAGCATTTGGTTATTTGGCAACCATCACAGAAAGTACAACTTTCACGAGTAAAGAAACCCCCTATTGCATAGTAGATAGCATTGAAGACTTTTATGAAGGGGATGTGGTCGTTATCAACAAACAAGGAGAAATCATATTTGTGTATGAAATAAACTCCAATCACAATGCACTGATGGCAACAGAACGTTGTAACCACCGCTGCATCATGTGCCCACAGCCCCCTATACTGCAAGAGAAAGACAAAACACCTTTCAACCAGAAACTAATCTCATTGTTCGATAAGAGCACACAAGAGATTGGCATAACAGGAGGAGAACCTACGCTTATTGGTGACAATCTTTTTACATTGATAAATCATATAAAAAAGGTGTTACCCCAAACTGCTATCAGCATTTTGTCTAACGGTGTAAAGTTTGCAGATAAAGAATATGCCATGAAATTGGCTAAATGCAGACACCAAGATTTGCAGATAGACATACCACTATTCTCTGATATTGCAGAAGAGCATAATCGTATCGTAGGTGCCAAGACTTTTTATAAAACAGTGCAAGGATTATACAATCTTGCATTATTTCGCCAACGGATAGGGCTTCGGATTGTCGTTCACAAACAGACTTATAAACGTCTTCCTCAATTTGCTGACTTTATCTATCACAACTTTCCTTTTGTAGCCCAAATCGCTTTTATGCAAATGGAAACAACAGGATTGGCGAAAGAAAACTTTGATGAATTATGGATTGACCCTTACGATTATAACAGAGAACTACGGGAAGCTGTACTATTGCTTGCAGACAGAGGAATGAAACCTTATATCTACAACGCACAATTATGTGTATTACCCGAAGACATTCGCTGTTATGCCCAGCAATCTATTTCGGATTGGAAAGACATATATATTCCCGAATGTGAGGGGTGCATATTGAAAGGTCAGTGTACAGGATTCTTTGAATCAAACAGACAGGCTCATAGTTCGCATATTAAGAAAATAGAACATATATCATCTGATATATCGTGTTAAGTAACTTATTGTCTAATTTTAAAAAAGGAGGTATCAATGAAGAAACTCTTGTTCTTTGCGGTCTCTGCAATTCTTGCAGGAGCGAGCTACTGTACTTCTGTTGGAGAAAAGATTGTCGCCAAAGTGACAAACAGCGACACTCAAATCGAACAACAGCAAGAACAGACATTGGTGTTGGAACAGTCTTCTGCCGAGTTTAATCTGCTCGCAAGTCACAGTTCCCACAGCTCACATAGCTCTCACAGTTCGCATCGTTCGCATAGTTCTCACTATTCGAGCAGATGAGTTGTGAGCTAAATGATTTTCGGTGCGCCTGATTTTATATCGGGCGCACTTTTTGAAACTTAAAAATATAATGTAGTTATGAAAGTCGTTGTGGTTCTGCCAGCTTATAATTGTGCGAAATCTCTAAAAAAGACAATATCAGAAATACCTAATGAGATTGTTGATGAAATTGTCTTGGTAGATGATTTTAGTTCTGATGATACATTGAAAATAGCTAAAGAATGTCGTATTGAGCATATCGTAAAGCACAACAAAAATCTTGGATATGGTGCCAACCAAAAGACATGTTATGATAAAGCGCTGGAATTAAATGCAGACATCGTAATAATGCTGCACCCCGATTATCAGTATGACCCGCGTTTGATAACTTCACTTATTAGAAAAATCGAACAAGGAGCGGACATTGTTCTTGCATCTCGCATGATGAAGGGTTTTGAAGCTGTAAGAAATGGTATGCCACTATATAAGTATTACTGCAATAGAATACTCACAAAATTTCAAAATTTCTGTTTTCAGAAACATTTGTCAGAATATCATACAGGTTATAGGGCATACAGAAAGAATGTATTAGTCTCAATTAAGTATCATGATTTCTCTAATGATTTCATATTTGACAATCAGATTATTATAGCGGCCTTTTCTAAAGGATATGAAATACAAGAAATATATTGTCCTGCGAGATATGACAACCTTTCATCGTCAATAAAACTTTTACGTTCTACAAAATACGGATTCCAAATAGTATATTATACAATAAAGCAATTATTGAAAGGGAAATAATATGGAGCAGTATTATATATGCGTAGTTCTGATTGTATTTTTATTCCTCCTATTTTTTCATGAAATTATAAGAGATTATAAGTCTATAAAGCATCCTTTTAGACGTATATTGTTATGTTTGGTTCTCACTCTTGTATTCAAATATAATTATGGCATATTCTTTTATGGATTAGAATATGAGGATGCTTATGTTTTTAGTTTTTGTGCAAGGCAATTTTCATATGATATATTTCCAACTTCTTTTTTAATTGACGCTGTTTCAGTTGGAAGTCTTACCGAACCTTTACTAACCTCAACTTACGGCGGTCATTTTATAATGTACCCAACATATTTATCTCTTTTTACCAAAGTATTGGGATGGTCTCCAACAATTTTGAGTTTAGCAAATACAATCATCGCATTTTTCGTTTTACTCATATTGTCAGTATTCTCTAAGGAACAGAAATTTTGGTTTATACCTCCTATTATTTATTGCTGCGCTCCTATAATAAATTTGTTTGCAACCTGCTTTTTATCTGAAATATTTTCAAGTTTCATTTGTCTGATATTCGTATATACTTATTTTAGAGAGAAAGGAGTATATAACTATATTTTATGCCTCATTTCATTTCTTGTAGCTATTATGTGTAAAAGGGAAAATTTGGCATTATTGTCTTTACCTGCTATTGAATTTATTTATTTGACATTTTTGAAATACAGATGTAATATCAAAAATCACATTACAGAGTTACTGAAATATATTCCATTCTTATTTATCTTATGTATATATTTTATGTGTATTCAGAATGTCTTTAATATAGAAACAATTGAATCTAAAGATATAGAAAATGCTACTTTTTCAACTCGCTATATGGCCATCTTACTGCCTGCTTTTATCAAAGCAATGTTTGGTTTTGAGGCATTCACTTTAGTTCTTATAATTACAATTGCATGGATTGTATATTTCTATATACGTTACAAAAGAATAACAAAAAGTATTGCATTTCCACTCATTTTATTTTGTGCGTATCTTATATTATATACTGCACATTATAGAGGGTACTTTTTTATTCAAGAAAAACAGGTCTCCTCATTTGAAACTTATAGATATATCAATAATTTTTTCTACTTAATACCACTTGTATTTATATCTTTGAGATGCAAGTTCATTAGGCAAATAAAACTAATAGCTTGCATTGTATTGGCTATTTCATTATTTAATACCTACTCACTTCGATTAAAAATGTCTGAGACTGAATATCGGGATCGATTTTATGAAGCACAAACAGTTCGTGATTACATACAGGCAAATTCTACAAAGAGTGTACTTATCTGTGAGAACATTCTTTTATACCAAAATATATGTGATGACAACTTTGATGTATGCGATATTAGACTTTATGATAAACTGGACAAAAACCATCACACGGATTACTATATATTACTGTCGGATTTGAATTACCTTAAAGAAAGATATTCACTAAACATAGATTTACATGATGTTTATCCAGTAATGAGCTTAGGAGAACGAAAATACCTATATAAATGTAAGTAATTTAATATGCAACAGATGATAAACCTCTATCTGTAAGCATTCCAAAAATTCAGGGGGGATTTACGGAATACTTCCAAATTTCCCCTCCTGATATTTTTATGCGATTGCGATTATAATGATTGGTGTATAGACAAAATTTTAATTGTATTATTTGCCAATTAGAAAACTGTTTTATAACTTTGCATCGAGTCAATTTTTTAGAAGTGGCGGCAACACTTGAAAATACGGCATTAAAACGATGAATAAAGAACTTAAAAGGTTTATGAACGCGGAATTCAAATCCAAAGCACGGATTGTGGATTCTAAAATGGTGGAAGTGACTGCGCCAGATGGTGAGGTCTTTCAAGTCCTTTGCCAAGTTGGAGCATATCTAAGTGAAGAAACCCGAAAATTTGAATTGCATCTTATTGAGGCAATCTTTGATAAGAACTTTTCAGAGGACAAGGAACAGATGACTAATAATATCTGGCGTGAATCTTTTGCTCGTGGCGTAGCTTTTCTTGGCATTAGTTCAGGAGATAGACAGGGAGAACGTGTAAGAATAGGTGGGCGTATTCGACAAATCAGAGAAGAAAGGAATATGGAAGCTCGTGATTTGGCTAAACTGGCAGGAATAGATGCTGCCAATCTTAGTAGAATAGAGAACGGCAAATACTCCGTTGGCATTGACATTTTATCCAAAATCGCCGCTGTTCTGGGGAAGAAAATAGATTTAGTTGACCTTTAATTGACATGACTATGACAAAAGAACAAATTATAGAAACCATCCTTTCGATTTCAAGAAATCTAAAACTTGAAGTGGCCACAAAGTGCAAAAGCGAAAAATGGAGTGCTGATATTGTCGTAAATTGTGGCACTTATAAAGTAGCTTTTAATATATGCAAAAGTCCTCGTAACGTAGAAGAAACTTATAAAGCCATGAGAGAGGAACGTATATGCGGATGCTGGCTACTGATGCCTGCGAAAAATAGCGTTTTTCTCCCCAATAATATGCCGTGCTTCAAGTTGTCAGAAAAATCCGATGTCATTCAAGTGTTTCTCAATTCTGAATTTGACGTTGTTAATTCTAATGTTATTGCACTCGACGTTTTTATTCCGTCATTGATAAAAGGAAACATCAGGTTCGCACAAAGAATACTGGTCAAATATATTGAGGTATGCTTTGTTGATATGCAATGTTGGAAATGCCATAAAGAAAACCAAATGTATTTCATCAACCGCTTGCGTTCTTCAAACGGAATATCAGTCCCATATAATAGTGCTTCAATGGATGAATTGGAGTTTAATCCACTGATAATAAAGTCCATTGAGCAATATATAACCGCACATCCGGAATTAGGAATCAAAATGGGTAAAATAAAGCCTCGATTCAGCAAAACTGTTGGAAAATCTTATCCATCGTTTGGTTGTGCTTATTGTGACAGTATTTTTGGAAATCATTTTGTCCAGGAAGCAATGATGGAAATGAGGTATTACTCAAATAGCTTGCCGAAAGCCCAAATAGAAATTCAAGATGAAATCTACATGCCTGCAGATTGTTGGTATATAAAGGAATAAATTCAGGAGGAAATCTTCCTCCTGAACCTATTTGGTGTTGCCCACAGCTTATATGTCTATTTAACTTTCCAGCGGATATAATCTTGAACACACCATTTTTCAATTCTTGCTGTCAGGTATTCATATAATCCGTAAAAGAGATTCGGGAAATAAGTAACACTTACCTTGAATGAAATATTGCACCCTTTTAAGTACACAACTTTTCTGCTGACTTTCTTTATCATAGACACAGGAAGAAACACATCACGGCTTATTTTCAAGAAACGTGGTTCTTTGGAATCGCTAAGAAGTATTTCCAATCCATGAGTGCCAAAAGGCAATGCTATCGTTTCTCCGTTCTTCATGTGCAGGGAAGAATGCTCTGCATTAATTCCTTCAGCCCACAAAATGTCAGAGAATGAAATTTCCGTATCACAGACTTCATCCATTGAAAAACTGTAGCCGTCTGATAGATGTTGTATTGGGCTGTACCTTACCAATTCATCCATTCGAGCCTGCATTTGCGCGATATGACGCAACTCCTCGATTGATACAAGTCTGTCTGTAAGTGCAAATCGCTTGAAATACTTTGTTTTCATAAACATTTGAATTATTATTGTTTTGCATTATTGCTGAACAAAAATAATTATGATGTAAATGGCGCACCCAAACTGTTTTACGAACAACCGAAATTCTTTGCAAACGACAAATTCCATCTTATTTCAAATACGACCACAGCACTATAACGAGAAAACAAATGGCCTGTGTGATTATCATGAACACGATCCAACGACTGGAAAGCCAAATGCCTTCGTTATTACGGAGGTGTTTGGTTAACTTTTTACTATGTTCCTCCAATAATTCCTTCTCGGCTTTGATGTGGTCGGCTGTACATTGATGCACTTTCGTCAGTTCTTCGGTGCAGACTGTGGCACGGATGACAGTGTGTTGTTCCGCCTTGACAATGGCACGGTTGATGCCGTTTACGATATTGTCCGCACTGTCCTTTGCCGCAACCAAGGCATTAAAAGCTGTCCGCTCCCGTTGGACAGTATGCTTCAAGCTGCCGTGTATGTCGTGCAGTTCTTCTTTGAGTGCGTTGATTTCTTTCATCAGATTGCGAAACTCGATTAGCTGATAATTGACTTCCTGAAGCAGTCCGTCAAGTTCCTGTTTGTCCTGTTCCAACTCATCTTCGGGTGTATAATTGGCAAGCCTCTCACGGAGAGCCGCCGTATCGGGTTGTTTCATTGCATTGCTGTTTTTAAGTTTGTCATTTCCGTTTTATTCTTTCGGGTCGCGTCCCCATTTCAAGTCTGACTGCGAACCGCCGCCACCTCCGCCTGATGATACCTCATAAGGTGAGGTTATAAGGGTGAAGTAAGCCATCGCAAGATTTTGCAGGGCTTGCCAGTTGGCCAGTTCCCGGTAGTCAAATTCATCGTTGAAGAAGTCCAGCACCTCGTCCGGAAGATAACGCTTGTAGGTCTTGCCATCATGCTCAAACTCCGTGGGCTGACAGTTCGGTTTGTAGGATGTGTAGTCCTCGAATACCGGATTGTTCTGCCGTATAACAGGCTGCGGCTTTTGCATTGTACCATTGGGAACGGACGTTTTCTGTGTCGGTACAACTGGCTGTTTGGCAGTAGTGCGGACTTGTTGCGCCTTGTCTTGATGCAGTTTCTCCCATGTCTGCCTGATGCGGGATGCGGTCAGGTTGCGCCCCTTCC
>OKTX01000822.1_pt1 | contig 13771 bp, 12 predicted proteins | sample 1606261 | NCBI WGS metagenome assembly OKTX01 (sample SAMEA3879543, study PRJEB24766) | human gut metagenome | biome: human-associated habitat; feature: feces | place: USA | collected 1985/1987 | reverse complement strand
TAACAAATCGTAGAGCAAATGGTTGGGAGTCAGTAGCTCGTAAGGAATGTTGGGGCAGAAATCTACTTTGGGGTACATTCCTACCGGAGTACAGTTGACGATTACGGTGTATTCCTCCATGATTTCCGGAGTCAGTTCTTCGTAAGTCAGCATATCGTCGGTCTTGTGTGTCCGCGATACAAACACGCTTTCGATACCCAGATTCTTGAGTCCGTGATAAACAGCTTTGGAAGCACCTCCGGTGCCGAGGATCAGTGCTTTTTTGTGCTGAGGTTGTAGCAGCGGCTGAATAGATTGTGTAAAACCGATGATGTCGGAATTGTAGCCGACCAGTTTTACTTTTCCTTTCGGTTGGCGGATAATCTTAATGACGTTTACAGCGCCAATTTTAGCTGTATCCCGATCGAGTTCGTTCAGAAAAGGAATCACTTGCTCTTTGTAGGGGATGGTGACATTGAGCCCGCACAAGTTGGGATTCTCTTCAATAACTTCCATAAAATCATTGATATTGGGAATCTCGAAATTCACATATTCCGCATTGATGCCTTCGGACCTAAACTTTTCGTTAAAGTAGCCGATTGAAAACGAATGTCGCAAGGGGTAGCCGATTAAACCGTATTTTTCCATGACACGAAAGGATTAAATTAATTATTCATCATTCTTCATTATTTTGTCGCTGTATAAAGTGTGCAGATACCAAATGTCAACCGTCGGAAATGAACTTCGCCGAATCCGGCTTTCGATATGACTCCTTTCATGACTTCCCCTTGGGGAAATACTTTGATAGTGTCCGGCAGATAATGGTAGGCACTGTTGTCTTTGGAGAGGAGTTTGCCAAGCAATGGGATAACTACTTTCGAGTAGATGGCGAACAGTTGCTTCATGGGGAAGCGATCCGGAGTAGTCAGTTCCAAGATAACCAGATGTCCGCCCGGTTTCAGTACACGACACATTTCGGAGAGGCCTTTGTCCAGGTCTTCAAAATTGCGGATACCGAATGCTACGGTGATAGCGTCAAATCTATTGTCGGCAAAGGAGAGAGAAGTGCAGTCCTCCCGGGCAAAAGAAATTTTGTCCGAGAGTCCTTCCTTCTTTACTTTTTCACGACCCACGTTCATCATGCCTTCCGAGATGTCCGTGCCGATCAGTTCGGCAGGTTGCAGTTTGCGGCAGGCAAGGATAGCGAAATCCCCCGTACCGGTAGCCACATCCATCATACGTTGCGGATGGAAAGGACGGAGCCAGGCAATGGCTTTGCGACGCCAGCTGCGGTCGATACCTAAAGACAAGGTATGATTCAGTTTGTCGTAAGCATGTGCGATATTATCGAACATACGTTCCACCTGCTCGGTCTTTTTGCCTTCCTCGTTGTAAGGCTTGATATGTTGTTGTGGGTAGTCCATTCTTATTTTGTCAAGAAATCCATTACGTTCTTTTCGATACGTTCAGCGATGTTGCTGGTATCTTCTTTCACAAATTTCTCACCGGTGATATTCTCGAACAATTCGATGTAACGAGCGCTGATGCTCTGTACGATAGCCGGAGTCATTTCAGGAACTTTCTGACCATCCTTGCCTTGGAAACCATTTTCCATCAGCCATTCACGAACGAATTCCTTAGAAAGCTGTTTCTGAGGTTCGCCTTTTTCGAAGCGTTCCTGATAGCCGTCAGAGTAGAAATAACGGCTTGAATCCGGTGTATGAATTTCGTCCATCAGATAGATAGTACCGTTGTGCTTGCCGAATTCGTATTTTGTATCAACGAGGATCAGACCGCGTTCAGCAGCGATTTCAGTTCCACGTTTGAAGAGAGCCAGTGTATATTTCTCCAAAGTCTCATATTCTTCGGGAGTAGCGAGTCCTTGTTTCAGGATTTCTTCCTTAGAGATATCTTCGTCGTGCAGTCCCATTTCCGCTTTCGTTGTCGGGGTGACGATCGGTTCCGGGAATTTCTCGTTTTCGCGCATACCATCCGGCAGTTTCACACCGCAGATTTCGCGGACGCCGCTTTTGTAAGTACGCCATGCGCTACCGCACAGATAGCCGCGTACGATCATTTCTACCGGAAAGCCTTCGCACAAAACTCCGACAGTAACCATCGGGTCCGGCGTAGCCATTTTCCAGTTCGGACAGATGTCAGTAGTGGCATCGAGGAATTTAGCTGCAATCTGGTTCAGCATTTGTCCTTTGTAAGGAATACCTTCAGGCAGTACTACGTCAAAAGCCGAAATACGGTCGGTTGCTACCATGACGAGTTTTTCGCCGTTGATGTTGTACACATCGCGCACTTTTCCGTGGTACACGCTTTTCTGTCCCGGAAAGTTGAAATCTGTTTTTGTTAATGCTTTCATTGTTTTATCTATAATTACAAATTACAAGTTCCAATTTATAAGTTGCAATAGGCTTCCGGATTTTGAGTCTATCAGTCTTTTGCCAGTTTCACCGGGCGTTCGCCGTTGATGACGAGTTGCTCGTTTTTCCGTTTCTCCCGTTCGGCTTTCGCTTCCTTGTCGAATTTCTCGTAAGCGTCTACGATGCGTTCCACTAACTTATGGCGCACAATATCTTTCTTGTTCAGCTCAACGAAACTGATGCCTTTTACCCCTTTCAGGATACGGAGTGCCTGTACCAATCCCGATGTTTGTGAGGCGGGAAGGTCGATCTGTGTCATATCTCCCGTCACAATCATTTTGGTATTCATCCCCATGCGGGTAAGGAACATTTTGATTTGTTGTGCAGTGGTATTTTGCGCTTCATCCAGGATCACGACTGCGTCATTCAGCGTGCGTCCGCGCATAAAGGCTAACGGAGCAATCTGTATAATGTTCAGCTCCATGTATTCCTTTAACTTGGCGGCGGGTATCATATCCTGCAATGCATCGTACAACGGTTGCAGATACGGGTCTATCTTATCTTTCATGTCACCGGGCAGGAAACCGAGTTTTTCGCCGGCTTCTACGGCGGGGCGGCTGAGGATGATTTTCTTGATTTCCTTATTCTTCAGTGCGCGTACGGCAAGGGCAATGGCGGTATATGTCTTTCCCGAACCGGCCGGGCCGATAGCGAATACCATATCATTCTTGGCGAAGCCTTCCACCAGTTTCAGTTGGTTCTCGCTCCGGGGAATGATCGGCTTTCCGGTGACGCTGAACACAATTACGTTTCCGTTCTGTTCTGCTTGCGGGGCATTCCCTTTGATGATGTCGATGATAACTTCTTCTTTTAGTGAATTATATTCGGCGCAGTATTTCTCCAGTTTGGTGATATTTTCTTCGAAGGCACACATTTCTTCCTCATCGCCCAGCACTTTGATGACATTGCCGCGTGCAACGATACGTAGCTTCGGATATAAAGCTTTTATTAACTGTATGTTAGCGTTGTTTACGCCATAAAAAATAACCGGATCAATATCCTCAAGGACAATCAGTTTCTCTATCATTCAATTGTATTAAAGAAAAATTTCTGCAAATTTAATGAAACGTTTTGGATTCTCTGATTGTTTGGGGATGAATTTTATTGCAATTATTCTACTATCCACTTTTCGATATTTCTTGTTTCGTTGCTGAAATTGACGCCTATCTTGAATATAGTTCGTTTGTCGGAAGCAAATGCTTGCGCATAATGCTTGTCATTGATTTGTCGGAGGGCTTCTTCGGCAGTTCCTTCCAGTTTGAATTCCATAATGTAGACGTAGTGATCGGTTTGCAGGACTAGGTCTATTCGTCCCTGTGAAGTATGATACTCGGCTTTTACATAGAAACCAATTAATTTGAAAACAATAAAAAGTACATTTTGGTAGTGCAGTTCCAGATCGCGTATCAATTCGTAGGGTGTATCGGCAAAGAAACTTTGCAGGCGACGGAAGAAAGCATTGCAATCACCATGTTCCACTTCATCAACAAACTGACGTATTTGGAAAGGAGATTCGATAACATCTATATTCGTATAGAACGGTAGCAAATATTTAATAAAACCTTCTTCTACTTCTCTATTGGGGAACCCTAGACGATAAATCCCAAAACGGTTGTCGAATCCTTTGATAGTAAGATAGCCGCTTTGGTAAATGACCGGAATGGGATTACGGGAAGTCGAATCAATGCTGTTCAGTACGTCGGCATCCGTTTCTTCATGTGTGATATGCTGAAGATTATAATTGGATTTCTTCAGTAATTCTACCAGATAGGTTGGAGTGCCGGTTTCGAACCAGTAGCTGCCGAACTTCATCTTGTAAAATGTGTTGAGCAGGCTGAATGGGTTATATATTCCTATGGAGTCTTCCACGAAATGGTAGCCGTCATAACATTCTTTCAGTTCGGTGCATACTTCTTCGTAAGTCATTTTCTGTTTATCTGCCAGGATATACAAGTCTTCTTCCATGTTATCGTGGATTTCTTTTTCTGTGATGCCGCAGAGTTCCACGTACTGTTCGTCCATAGAAATATCAATCAGGTTATTCAGGTCGCTGAATATACTAATCTTTCCAAACTTGGTAACGCCTGTCAGGAATCCGAGCTTGATACATCCGTCCTTGCTTTTTAATACACCATAGAAAGGCTTCAGTGTGTTTCGGAAATATTTCTGTAATTCTTCGTTTCCGATTGCTTGCAGCATGGGTTTGTCATATTCGTCCACAAGGATAACGACACGTTGCCCGGTCTGTTCGTAAGCACGTTGTATGATACCGGCAAAACGTAGAGAGAAAGAAACTTCCGATGGGCGTGTACCATATAGGCTTTCCCAGTGTTCCAGATTGTCATTGAGGATATGATCCAGACTTTCGGGCGTATCGTATTTCTCGATGTTTAAGTCCAGATGTAGTATCGGATGTTTTATCCAATCCTTTTCCAATTGTTCGATAGCCAATCCTTCAAAAAGCTCTTTCTTTCCCTGATAATAAGCCTCAAGGGTAGATATCAGCAGGCTTTTTCCAAAGCGACGCGGGCGGCTGAGAAAATAATAGCGGCCGGTCTTTACTAATTGATAAATAAGTCTGGTTTTATCTACATAAAGATAACCGTCTTTGCGGAGACTTTCAAAATTCTGTATGCCGATAGGATATAGCTTGCTCATAATCTGCTTTTTTTAGCGTTGGATTCGTACAAAGATAGCTGTTTTTCATCATAACGCAAAATTAACCTTGAGGTTTTATACTATTCCGGGCTAAGGCTTTGAATAATAATATTTACCGGGCAGTAATATGGAAACAACTCTGTTTCAGCTCATACTTGATGTAGCATTTTTCGGCTTGTCGCAAATCTCTCAGAACCTCGGACAGAACAAGTTTCAGGGTATCGGAACCGACATCTTGTAAGGGTCTTCCATTCTCGTCCTCCACCTTCTTGAACCGTTTCCAGCTAACATCGAAAGTAGCTCCGAAGCAATGCGCCGAGTTGGCGGAAGCGTTCCCGTTTCTGCGACGCAGACGTTTCACGTCGCTTTGGGTACGCAATACGGAAGTGACAATCACCTGATTGGGATTTAATCCTTTGGCAGCAAGTGAATCGAGAAAGTTAGAACCGATAGTGTCGAGTAGCGCACTTGCACGAGGGACGAGGTAGGGGATGGAATGGGTCAGCGAATCTACCACATAGAACTCATTATCAGTGATATATGTCAACTTTTCTTTCATGCTTTCCGCTTCTTCCCGGTCCTCCAACGGACGGATACCAACAGCTTTTGCTACTTTCAGATGTTTGTCATTCAAATCGGGGAAAGAGCGTTTGTAGCTGACAACGCCACGAATATTGCGTGGTTCGTTCAGTTTGAGCGACATATCTTTCTTTTTGCAACCGGAAGTAAGCGTAAGCCCTGTAATTAGTAGGAAGATCGGTAAAATACGAAGTTTATGTATGGTCATTTTGTATTTTTTGCTTGCAAATATACACTGTTTTGTTCGAGTTTACCAAATGGATTCTATTTGATTTTTTCGTTCCTCTACTATAAAGTTGAAAAGTATGAGGATATCTGCCACCTGTAACAAAACAGATACCTTCATACTTTTTCAAACTTATGGTAGAGAAGTTATGGTTGTTTCCTCTCTCTTTTAGTAGAGATTAGGGATTATTTCTTCTTTTCCTCTTTTTTCTCCTCAGTTTTTTCTTCCGTTTTGTTTTCCGGATGAATAATTCCCTTTACAGTTTCACCGATAGGCAGTTTATCCAATACACCGAGACTAGGCGCAACCGTTTTCACTAATGTATTCAGGAAGTTGCTTGTACTCCCGTTTCCTCCGTCGAATACAGTGATGTTTCCTAAGTTCATGTGTTCGAATGCCTTCACCTGTTCGCCGGCAATTTCCTTCCACTGGTCTACCATCTTGTATTGGATAGCGATAGCCGGATTTGATTCGGCTGCTCTTACCATTGCTTCGAAACCTTCTGCTTCGGCGAGCAATGACTTTTTCTTACCTTCCGCTTCTGCTTCCAATTTTAACTGGATCGCTCTGGCTTCCGCTTCCGCCTGTGCCAGAGTCGCTTTTGCGCGGGCCTCTGCTTCGCGGGTAATCTTCTCCGCGATAGCATTCGCCTGCAGGATAGCTTCTTGCCGGGCAATTTCGGCAGGAACAATTTTTTCTGCTTTCAGTGAAGATTCTACTTTTTTGGCTTTCGCTTCTTCTACTTCTTTCTGAGCAATTTCACGGGCAGCCTGTACGGCAGCTTCCGATCTGGCAGCAGCTTCACCGGCTTGTTTGTCAGCGTTGGCTTGTGTCACGGCTAGTTCGGAGTTTGAAAGAGCGACTTCCTTTTGTGCTTCATTTCGCCCGATAGCAGCCTTCTTACCGGCTTCCGCTTGTTTGATTTCCATGTCAGAGTTCAGTTCGGCGATGCGGCTTTCCTTTTCGGTATTTGCCTGTTCGATACGGATATTTTTCTCCGCTTCGGCTTTGGCAACCTGCGCTTCTTTCTCTGCGTTGGCAATCGCTACTTGGGAAATTCTGTCCTTGTCTGCATTGGCAACAGATATCTCCTGCAATTTCTTGGTTTCTGCAATGGCGATATCCTGGTCTTTGCGGGTTTCTGCAACCTTCGTTTCACGTTCCTTGATTTGAGTCGCGATTTTGATAGCACCGAGTTTTTCCTGTTCTTCGATATTAGCTTGTGCTTCGTTCTGGGCCTTGCTCTCGGCTTCCTGATGTTGATATTCATCAGATACAAACCGAATTTGCGGAGTTCCGTGTCGATATTGTCTTTTACTTTAGAAAGGAATTTATCGCGGTCGGAGTTCAGTTCTTCGATTGTCATGTCGGCTATGACCAGACGCATCTGACCGTAAACGACATCTGTAATCAGATTCTGTTTGTCGTCCATGGTCAATCCCAGCATACGTTCGGCGGCGTTTTGCATGACTTCGGCATCGGTGCTGATAGCAACAGTGATTGTAGTCGGAACATCTACACGGATATTTTGTGCGGAAAGTGCGCCTGTCAGTTTGCAGTCGATCTGCATCGGCTTCATTGACAGAAATTCGTAGCCTTGGATAATCGGCCAGACGAATGCGGCACCACCGTGGTATAATTTAGCAGATTTCTTTTCTCCTCCCGTCTTACCATATACAACGAGGACTTCGTCACTCTTACATTTGCGGTAGCGTGAAAGGATACCGATGAAAGTGAGCAGGATAACCGCTACTAATATAGCGGCCATGATTAGCATTTCTTGTGTCATAAATTTGTGTATTTAGAATAATTATTGAATATACAATGTTCCGTCCTGATATCTGGTGATAACGGTACGGTCTCCGGTTTGATAAGCTTTTCCCGATTCGGAGATGACGTCTACTTCGCGCATTGCTCCGTCACGGTTGGTTTGTACAGTGTATTTGCTGTCGCTTTGTTTGAAATAGATGGTACATTCACGTCCCACAAGCTGGTCTGTCTGTTCCGTGCGGTTGACTTGTTGCAGTTGGTAGGCTTTCTTATACAGAAACCAGGCGGCAAAAACAAAGAATAACCCTACCAGAATACCGACAACGTAACTTTGGATTTCCGTGTTTCCCGCCAGATACATATACCAGCCGAATCCGATTCCGAAGTGGGTAAGTCCTTTAAAGGAAACCACACTGCTGATGTCGGTATCTACGTCTACATCTGCATCCAGATCTCCGAAAAAGATAGATAATACGAATTGGATGAGAAAGATTCCCGTTGTGACAAGAGCGATGATGAGAAAAAAGGTATGGCTCATAGTAATTCTGTATTAATATAAAGTCTCTAGTTATAATACCTCAAATATACGGGTTTATGGGAGATAAACAAAGATAATTCATAAAAAAAATCCCCACCCACTCAGCGCTACTTTCACAAGCTGCCTCTGAGTGGACTGAGGAACACAAACAAAACAAACAATTTCTGTGTAATTCTTTTATATCTAGTTATGAAGCTTATACTCTTTGACGGCTTCTATGCCGTAGGACAGTCGAGTATAAGCAGTGAGTCTTCACACAGCGTAACGGAGCATTTTTCCAGGACGTTGAGATCGATCTCTATTTTTATTCTACCGCAGACATCTTGCACTTTGTGTCTGAAGTCTACAAAGCCCTTCACAAATTTCTCGATCCGGTTAGCTGAATGTTCGTAAGCATACCAGCGTCCGTTCTCTTCAAACAGATAGGCTTGGCGCATATCTGATGATTCTAGTTGCAGGATGTCTTTTGGTGTCATAATATCTTAGAGTTTTAAGTTTTATTTACTATTCTATTTAACTATTTCTACATCTCGTACGCAGCGAATAGAAAGAGTTCCCATTCTTTCATTAGCACTTCCGTTAGTTCCATCGTTTGAGAGACTCAAATTGCCTGATGTACAGAAAAAGCGTGTATACCCATCTTTTTCATTTCCTGTTTTGTATTTCCATAAAGTACGAGATAGCGTATTGTTTACATTACTTGAATCATGGATATACATTAGCATCATTTCCCTTTGATTAGGTGCTCTCCAAAGACCTTTGTCTCTTTCGTTTTTTTCCTCGGTATAATTTTTGCACCAACTGCGGTCGCCATCGTAAGTTCGATAATAGCCTTCCCAATTACGCCAGTCATACCAATAAGAACGTATGACTCTTTCCCATGTCGTAATAGTGAAGGGATCGCCTTGGTTTCCTTTACCGCTTTCTGTCTTGTTTTTTGCCATTTGGAATGCATAAGCAGGCTTATTACCATCTTCGAAGTTATTATGAATAGCAAGCTCACCTTGTTGAAGTCGTGAACGGATATTTTGATCAGTCAGTTTTGACATCACAAAGATCCGTTCTTTATCAACAGTTTCGTCGGTATCCAAAATTTTATTATAGACTTTTACTGTCGCCTTCTCTTTGTATTCAAAAGCCTGCTTAGGATAGGTTTCTTTTTTGATATCATTCGCTTGTGTTATATCAATTCCCAAGTTACGTACGCATCGGAAGTTCTGTGCACTTCCTGCTCCCCAAGCGTTACCGCCGTCGGCATACAAATCACCCACAGAGGCGCCTTCTTCTCCCCAGATTCTTTTTTTATCGCTGGTAGAATAATGATAATTTCCTCGTTCGCTATATATAAAGTTTATATTTTCAGAGTCAACCAATGGTGATGGCAAACTTTTTGCTCCCAAATACATACCCATTAACTGTTCGCTGGTAGGTACATACCATTTCACTTCATTAGCAGTAATTATACCATCCCCATTTTCATCACGGTTGCGAGACAGGCAGCGTGCTACTACAACTGCTTCGTTTTGGGTTGTGAATGTATTCATATTTTGATCCCAACTGGTACGAGTGACATGACTATCCCAAGAGTTATTATTTTTTAAATACTGCCAAGTGTTCCATAAACCATTGTAAGACACAGCATCTGTAATGTTTCCCCATATTGTTGCTGCTCCAGTTTCGTTAATATGCTCCATGCCCAGCGCAATTCCTGATTCTGTGCTATAATAAGTTTGGATGGAACGCTGTGTAAGCATATAACGTGCTTTTGCGTAGCTACTTTCATTATCAGTGCTATACTTAGGTGCGTACACCAACATGATGTAACGATCTGCAGCATTAGCAAAGTGACGCCAATAGGTGGTAGCATCATTTCCCCAATTTTCTCCTTTAGGGGGCTTACTGTAATAATACTCGTCTACAAAAACTGTATAAAAATATTGCTTAGTTTTGCTCTTGTCTTTTGCTGTATCATTATTATATCGCTTTATTATATCATCTCCTAAATTAAAGATATCAATAATAGTACCGTTATGTAATGCTAATTTTTTATCAGGATCCTTACCTGTATTTTGCTTGAAATGAATCCAATGATAGTCTTGTGGATTGCTGATATTGCTGGTTGCATCGGCTTGATCTTTGTTTGTCACAGTACCAAATGGGGTTTTAACAACAAATTGCAAAGCATTTTTTCCATTTTCGTCCGCTACGTCATTGTAGCTGAATCCCATAACAAAGCTATTGTAGTGAGCGTCCAAAGTACGGGCTTCTACTTCCGCATCGACTACATCGCCCTCTTCACCAGGACGGTTCTCTTTGTCTTCTTCAACTTCTACAACGATGTTATCCACGTTATTAATTTGGATCTTATAGGTATACTTCGTATTGCGATTACTGGTAAAGTTGGCAGGGTCATCGGTGCCACCTCCTAAGTGAATTATGTATGTCACATTTGCTACGCGGGTTACATCTTTTCCATCTTCCTTATGGGCTATTTCCATACTAGCCTTAATTTCTACGTAGGTGGCGAACGGCTCAGAGAACTTATATGTACCGGTATTGATAACCTTATCTTTGTTATCCGGGTCCTTTATCTTTTCTTCAGCCTCTCGTTTTGCGTACTCCGCTTGTCTTTCTTGAATATCCATATTACTAACATCTGCGGTTATCTTTTCTCCGTTATACTCTTTAGCAGATTTGACGTTTTCCAACATATAGAAGTCAAAAGTACGATAAACTTTGTCGTTAGTTACTGTTCCGAATGCTTTGGAAATAGAACTTTCTTCTGCAAAATCATCTGAGTTGGTAAATACACTTTTTTCTTGAGGGAATACGGTTGATTTCAATGGCACGTTCTTTACTTGCCAGCTAATAGGAGTAAAGGTTTTAACCTCTGAACCTACTGCTATCTTGAATGTGATATGAGAATCTAAACGATTAAGTTCTATTTTTCCTGCAGAAACGTTTCCTTCTTCATTTATGACGCAATATCCTTCCGCTTTGTTTGGTTGATTGGTAGCTTTGTATACTCCACTCATGCTTAGAGCTGCCTGTACTCTTTGGATATTGACTTCTGTTAAAGCTGCAGTAATATTGTTTAAGTCAGAGATTTTGCTTACATTGTCCAACTGTGATTTTAGGTTTGTACCAGTCAACTCTGTTGTAGCAACATTCGCTACTGCATAGATACGACATTCACCACTGGTAGTTTTCAGAACGATACTTCCTTTATTCTTATTAGTTGTTGTACTGACAATTTCGTCTGTAGAGAAAAACTTGCCTGTCTTTTTTTGTTGGCTATTTGCGTCAAATATTAATACATAAAGGTCATTTACTTGACTTTCTGCATTCTCGTCGAGTGATCGAGTTGAAACTTCGCTCATTCCAGAGATTGACATTCCCAGTTGAACTTCTACGGGGATTCCAGTTTCTACTTTCGTAGAAGAGATGATCTCTTCATCTGCACAGGAATGAAATAAACTACAAGCTAGTGTAATACACAGTAATTTATTGATAACTCTTAATATGTTGTTTTGCTTTTTCATCAGAATATCTCCTTGATATTATTAAAAAGGTGCTACTTCAATCTCTTTTTTATCCCATATAGCCACTTCATAGTCTATAGTTGGTTCTACGTCAATATCCATTTTCACACTTCTGATATTGAAAACGTACATATAGTTACGTAAGACATCATGGGGATTTCCTTTTTGAGCAAATGCTAATGTATAAGTTTTGCTTTTTCCTTTAACCATTGCATCGATTTCTAAATAAGCTTTTTTACCCGTTACACCTACATTCTTATGTTCCGGAAGATATAAATGGTTCTCATAAGCATTCATTTCTGCATTTGTGATGGCACCGGAAGATATAGGTGTTGTGGATTGCTGAACATCAGTCGGAATATACGGTTTACTCAGATCATTAGAGGCACAATAGCCTGATGTATTATAGTTGCATAATCTGATTTCAGTAATTCTGAAATTATCTAAACCTTTGCCTTCATTTACTGTTACGTTAACTTTTGCAACGGCACGCGTTAACGCTAGTTTTGCTACATTTTCTCCTTCTGCAAGTGGTCTTATTTCGCACATTCCTGCCATAGGGATATTTGTACTCCAGTCATCGTTGCTATTAAATTCGAAAACTAATTGATTATATAGTGCTTCGGGAGTTGTATAATTACTGGGCTTATTTGCTGTGATAACCTTTTTGTTTTCACCATTTACTATTACTACAAATTTCACTGCATTATTTGAATCGTAAGTTTCAGTCAATGTACCTTGTATCATCCGTGTATTCTCTCCATCAGTTCCAAATATTGATACGTACTTTACTTCTTCCTTGAACTGGTTATTTTGAAACGCATATATATGTACATCCTTGATTTTGCGTTCGCTTTCTTCTCCTTCTGTTGTGTCTCCACCGCTTTCTCCTGCTCTTGTTACAGAACTGTTGAACGCAAAGTTTAGAACGAGACTTACACGAGCATCTTTTACAGTCTGTTTGCTCTTGCTGCTATCCGGACATTCATCCATAACTCCGTCTGAGACACAAGACGTTGCCATTATGCAGAGGATAGCCAGCAAATAATATGTCAATTTAGAGTATTTCATTCTTTGTTATATTAAAGTTCAATATCATTAATTTGGATGATCCAGTCATTTACATCAATTACTGTTTTGATGAGTGCAAGTTTTTCGTCTACAAAAATTTTTATGGTATATTCGTCTTCACGGTCCAAGTATTCTTGGAGAGAATAGTTTCGATCTTTATATTTTTCCGCATCTACTTCTTCGAAGTATTTTATCAGGTCGTCACTGTGGAATAATACTTCTTGTGTTTGAGAGTTCTTGATCGTTAATTCAGGAGTTTGTCCCTTCACAAGTCTTGCTACACTTACATCACTGGTGATGCCGTTATATTCTTTGGCAGGTTCGTTTTCTGCACTAAAAGCTCTTGTTGTTACAACTTCAGCTTTGGTATTATAGGGCTTGTAAGTCAATAAATTGTCTTCAAGCAATGAGTTGTCATAGTTCATGTAACCATTATCGTCATAGATTGCACATTCAAATGTGTTTTCGGTAAGTGCTTTTGTTATCGGTCCGTTTGACTGATTAACCTGTGCTACAATAACGTGTATGGTGTTGGTATTCTTCACTAAGGACACTTCAGTGGTTTGTATTCTTCCACTACGAGTAGTAGTTCCTTTTTTTACTTCACCGTGCCAAAGTGAATACAGACTACTATCTACTATATATTTTCCTTTTTCTTCTTCAGAGGTGCTTCTTGTAGCTTGTTTGCGCAATGTCTTTACATTTAATTCTTCAATTTTTGATTGATCTGGATATAGTAAGGGTACTGCGAATGATTCGTCATTCAATCCAGCCCAAACGATCAGCCGACATTGAGATGGGTCTATACCTGCTATATTCATAGCGTAGTCTATATCTCCCAATTGTTCACCTTGATCCGTGTTCTGATAGACGAGATTATTGTTTTCATCAAAAGCATAAAGGGTGACACTCCTTACTTGTTCTGCGAATACATCCTTTTCTTCCATATTGTAGTCATACTTGAACTTAACACAAT
>OKTX01000808.1_pt1 | contig 14017 bp, 10 predicted proteins | sample 1606261 | NCBI WGS metagenome assembly OKTX01 (sample SAMEA3879543, study PRJEB24766) | human gut metagenome | biome: human-associated habitat; feature: feces | place: USA | collected 1985/1987 | reverse complement strand
GAAATTTACCTTTACTGTTCGGTATCGCCTATCCCGTTTGCAACTATGACAAATAGAGAATGGGGACAGATTGGGAACAACTACCTAAAATCCCTGTTCGCCCTTGGCTTTCAAGGCTTCCTCATAATGATATGCGTCGGCATTTACGCGGTTCTGGTAAACAGCATGATAATAGCGGACAACTTGCACAGCGCAATTTTTTCCCTTGCAGCCTACACTGTTATCCTCTGCTTTTCCCTGTTCAAATCCGGCGCACTGGCGAAGTCGATATTTTCCGCGCATTAGCGGGCGTGTCAAGGGTAGGGTGGAGATTTTGCGAAGCAAAATACCCCGACCTTGACGCGCAAGGAATCCATATCCTGTACGTCGGCAAAGGGCATAAATTGACCTTTGCCTTGACTGCCCCCTATGGAGCTTAGGAACGCCAACACATCACGCGAAGAAAGGAGGTTTTCACTTGGCGTATGTACCCGTACCAAAGGACTTATCCAAAGTCAAAACGAAAGTCGCTCTCAATTTGACGAAGCGGCAAATCATTTGTTTTGCGGCGGCTCTTATCTTAGGGCTTCCGCTTTTCTTTTTGCTCAAGGACAGCGCAGGCACAAGCCTTGCGTCAATGGTAATGATTGCGGTCATGCTTCCCTGTTTCCTCATTGCCATGTACGAGAAACACGGGCAGCCCCTTGAAGTGGTGGTTAAGAACATCATTCAGACGAAATTCATTGCCCCCAAAGAGCGACCCTATCAAACCGAAAATCTTTATGCTGTCTTAGAACGGCAGCGAAAACTTGAAAAGGAGGTATCAGCGATTGCAAAAGGCAAAAGCAAACACAGCGGGAAAAAGCCCCGCCGGGGCTAAACAGCCCCGAAAGCTCTCCCGCGCCGAGAAAAAGCAGATAGCCGAGGTTATCCGGCAGGCAAAGGGCGACGGGAAAGCCCACACCGCACAACAGACAATCCCCTACCTTACCATGTACCCGGACGGGATTTGCCGCGTGTCGGAAAAGAAATACTCAAAATCCGTCGCCTTTGAAGATATTAACTATCAGCTTGCACAGCCGGACGACAAGACCGCTATCTTTGAAAACTGGTGCGATTTTCTCAACTACTTTGACGCAAGCGTTAGCGTGCAGCTCTCTTTCATCAATCAGGGGACACAGCGCGGCGAAGCGGAGAAAGCTATCAATATCCCGGCACAGGACGACGCTTTTAACTCTATCCGTACCGAGTACGGGGATATGCTGAAAAATCAGCTTAGTAAAGGCAACAACGGGCTTGTGAAGCATAAGTACATCACATTCAGTATCGAAGCCGACAATCTGGCGGCGGCGAAATCCCGCCTTGCCCGTATCGAAACCGACGTACTGAACAACTTCAAAGTGCTTGGCGCGGCGGCGCGTCCTATGACGGGCTATGAACGCTTAAAAGTGCTGCATGGCGTATTCCACCCGGAGGGCGAGCCTTTCCGCTTTGATTTTTCATGGCTTGCCCCGTCCGGGCTTCGTACAAAGGACTTTATCGCCCCGTCGTCGTTCCGTTTTGGCGAGGGGCGCACATTTCGCATGGGGCACAAAATCGGCGCGGTTAGCTTCCTTGAAATCCTTGCGCCGGAACTGAACGACCGTATGCTTGCCGACATTCTGGACTTGGAAACGGGCGTAATCGTAAACTTGCATATCCGCAGTATCGACCAGACCGAAGCGATTAAGACAATCAAGCGTAAAATCACTGACCTTGACAAGATGAAGATTGAGGAACAGAAAAAAGCTGTCCGTTCCGGCTACGACATGGATATAATCCCTTCCGACCTTGCCACTTTCGGCAGCGAAGCAAAAAATCTCTTACAGGATTTGCAGAGCAGAAACGAGCGTATGTTTCTTCTCACGTTCCTTGTGGTAAACATGGCGGACACGAAGCGGAAACTGGAAAATGACGTGTTCGCGGCGGCGGGTATCGCGCAGAAATATAATTGTGCGCTGACCCGCCTTGACTACCAACAGGAAGCGGGGCTTATGTCCTCTATCCCGCTTGGGGAAAACCTTATCCCGATACAGCGGGGGCTTACGACTTCAAGCACCGCGATTTTCATTCCCTTTATCACACAGGAGCTTTTTCAGACGGGCGCAGCCCTCTACTATGGCTTAAATGCCCTGTCTAACAACATGATACTCTGCGACCGCAAGCAGCTTAAAAACCCCAACGGGCTTATTTTGGGAACGCCGGGAAGCGGAAAATCCTTTGCCGCCAAACGGGAAATGACAAATGCGTTTCTCATTACGGACGACGACATTATCATCTGCGACCCCGAAGCCGAGTATTTTTCCCTTGTGCAGCGTCTTAACGGACAGGTAATCCGCTTGTCGCCTACGGGCAGGGGCATTGACGGAAAGCCCCAGTACGTCAACCCTATGGATATAAACCTCAATTACTCCGAGGACGACAGCCCGCTTGCGCTGAAATCCGATTTTATCCTGTCCTTGTGCGAGCTTGTAATCGGCGGCAAGGAGGGCTTGCAGCCCGTCGATAAGACCGTCATTGACCGCGCTGTTAGGAATGTGTACCGACCGTTCCTTGCAGACCCCGACCCGGCGAAAATGCCTATCTTGGGCGACCTCTACGACGAGCTGTTAAAGCAGCCGGAGCCGGAAGCGGCGCGGATCGCGTCGGCGTTGGAGCTTTATGTGTCTGGAAGCCTTAACGTATTCAATCACAGAACGAATGTAGAATTGAATAACCGCCTTGTCTGCTTTGACATTAAGCAGCTTGGAAAGCAGCTTAAAAAGTTAGGTATGCTCATTGTGCAGGACCAGGTATGGAACCGCGTTACCGTCAACCGCGCCGAGAAGAAAGCGACCCGCTACTACATGGACGAATTTCACTTGCTGCTCAAAGAGGAACAGACCGCCGCGTACAGCGTGGAGATTTGGAAGCGTTTCAGAAAATGGGGCGGCATACCCACAGCCATTACGCAGAACGTCAAAGATTTGCTTGCTTCCCGCGAAGTGGAGAATATCTTTGAAAACTCTGATTTTGTCCTCATGCTCAATCAGGCGGCGGGCGACCGGGCTATCCTTGCGAAGCAGCTTAACATTTCCCCGCAGCAGATGAAGTATGTCACCCACACCGAAGCGGGCGAGGGGCTTATCTTCTACGGGAACGTGGTGCTGCCCTTTGTAGACCGCTTCCCGAAAGACACCGAGCTTTACCGGGTAATGACGACGAAGCCGGAGGAAGTGGGCGAAGCATGAACGGGCTGAAAACTGACACCATCATCAACCGGGACGCGCTCTATGCCTTGCGGGAGCTTCCAGAGGAAAGCGTACACTGTTGCGTCACAAGCCCGCCCTACTATGCGCTTAGGGATTATGGGCTTGATATGCAGATTGGGCGGGAGGACACGCCGGAGCAGTACATTGACAGGCTGACCGAGGTTTTCCGCGAGCTGCGCCGGGTACTGCGTTCTGACGGTACGCTCTGGCTGAATATCGCGGACACCTACTGCGGCACAGGGAACAAGGGCTACCATGCAGACCCGAAGAACCCGAAAGGCAGAAACGGACAGCAGATTGCAAGAAACAACCGCGTTTCCGGCTGCAAACAAAAGGACTTAATCGGTATCCCTTGGCTTTTAGCTTTTGCCCTACGCGCTGACGGGTGGTATTTACGGAGCGACATTATCTGGCAGAAAGAAAACCCCATGCCGGAGAGCGTGAAAGACCGCCCTACCCGCTGCTATGAACATATCTTTCTGCTTACGAAGTCAAAGAAATATTTCTATGACGCAGCCGCCATAGCCGAGCCGTTAGCCCCCACAACGGCGGCGCGGTACCGCACCGGGCGCAGCGCGGGACAGAAATATGCGGACGAAGTACCCGGACAGGGGAACGTACAGGGGCTTAACCGGGCGCGAAGCGGCAGCTACTACGACGAAGCCCTCATGCCGACCATGCGGAACAGGCGGGACGTGTGGCTTATCAATACCGTTCCCTACAAGGGCGGGCATTTCGCCGCGTTCCCGCCAAAACTTGCCGAAACCTGTATCAAGGCGGGCTGTCCGAAAGGCGGCGTTGTGCTTGACCCCTTTTTCGGCAGCGGCACGACGGGAGCAGCCGCAAGGCAGCTTGACAGGCATTATATAGGCATTGAGATAAACGCCGAGTATTGCGCCCTTGCAAGGGCGCGGATTGGAGGGACAGAAAAATAAAACAGTATCGAGCGCGTGAGAAAGTCACGCAGAAAATGACCCGCGAGGGGGCTGTCGAGGTAAACGCCGCCACCGGGAAAAAGAAACGTATCAGCAAGCGGATAAGGGACGCGGACTTTGCAAAGACCGAAGCACCGCAGCCGCCGGAACAGGCAGCGCAGACCATACCGGGCGGCGCAGCTCCCGCGCCCACAGCCGCCGCGCCGCCGCTTCCCCATGCGCCGGGGGCAGAACGGGAACAGGACACCGCCGCAGCCGAGCGCGTCTTGGAGCGTATCGACGGGGCGCGTACCAGAAAGGCGAGCAAAAAGGCGGCGAGGAAAGCACAGGCAGAAGCCACAGCAAAAGAAAAATCTTCCCGCTTGCAGTTTACCGACGAGGAACGGGCAACGCCGGAGCTTGAAAGGTATATCCGAAAATCGGACAAAGCAGCCGACCGTCTGGACGCGGCAAAGGCGGCTATCCCCAAAGAAAAGAAACTTGTACGGGAGCGCACCTTTGATGAAGCCACCGGGAAAGGCAAGACCCGCCTACATTTTGAGGAACAGGAAAAGCCCATAGGAAGGAATAAGCCCCACAATAACCCGCTATCCCGCCCCGCACAGGAAGCGGGTATTTTCGTCCACAACAAGATACATTCCGTTGAAAAGGACAATTCCGGCGTTGAGGGGGCGCACAAATCCGAAGAACTGGCAGAGCGCGGCGCAAAGTACGGGGCGCGGAAAGTCAAGGAGGGCTACCGCAGCCACAAGCTCAAACCCTACCGGGCGGCGGCAAAGGCAGAGAAAGCGGCGTTCAAGGCGAATGTGGATTTCCAGTACCATAAATCCCTACATGACAATCCGCAGATTGCGGGCAATCCCCTTTCCCGCTTCATGCAGAAGCAGCAAATCAAGCGGCAGTATGCAAAGTCGGCAAGGAAAGGCGGCGCAAAAACGGCGCAGAAAGCCGCAGAGAACACCCGCAAGGCGGCAAAAAAGACCGCCGAGGAAACAAAAAAGGCAATCGCTTTTGTAGGGCGGCACCCGGCGGGCGTATGTATCGCCGTTGCCGCGCTGCTCTTATTCATCATGGTATCGGCGGGGCTTTCCTCTTGCGGCTCCATGTTCTCCGGCTTGATGAACGGCATACTTGGGACTTCCTACACGTCGGAGGACAGCGACCTTGTGGCGACGGAAAATAATTACGCCGCAAAGGAAAACGAGCTTCAGCAGCAGATTGACAATATCGAAAGCACCCACCCCGGCTATGACGAATACCGCTATGACCTTGACAGTATCGGGCATAACCCCCATGAGTTAGCGTCCTACCTCACCGCCCTTTTACAGACCTACACCCCGCAGAGCGCACAGGCAGAACTAAACCGCGTCTTTGCCATGCAGTACACTTTGACGCTGACGGAAGAAACGGAAATCCGCTACCGCACAGAAACAAGCACAGACCCGGAAACAGGGGAAACGACCAGCGAGGAAGTACCCTACGAGTACCATATCCTCAACGTGAAGCTGACGAACAAGCCCATTTCCGAGATTGCGGAGGAACTTCTAACGCCACAGCAGCTTGAAATGTACCGCGTCTATCTGGAAACAAGCGGAAACAAGCCGCTGATTTTCGGCGGCGGCTCCCCCGATATGGGCGCGTCCGAGGATTTAAGCGGCGTACAGCTTGTAAACGGCACACGCCCCGGCAACACCGCCGTTGTAGACCTTGCGAAGCGGCAAGTCGGCAACGTAGGCGGGCGACCCTTTTGGAGCTGGTACGGATTTAACAGCCGCGTGGAATGGTGCGCCTGTTTCGTTTCATGGTGCTACAATCAAGCCGGAAAGAGCGAGCCGCGCTTTGCCGGGTGCCAGTCACAGGGCGTACCCTGGTTCCAGTCACGCGGGCAATGGGGCGCGAGGGGCTATGAGAATATCGCCCCCGGCGACGCTATCTTTTTCGACTGGGACGGGGACGGGAGCGCAGACCATGTAGGGCTTGTTATCGGGACGGACGGGGAGCGCGTCTATACCGTCGAGGGCAATTCCGGCGACGCCTGCAAGATAAAGAGCTACCCCGTCAATTACTCCTGTATCAAGGGCTACGGCTTAATGAATTGGAACTGACAACAAAAAAATGAAAATCTGAAAGGAGAAATTTATTGATGGCTATGAACAAAATTGAACGTATCGACAAGGAGATTGCAAAGACCCGCGAGAAAATCACCGAGTACCAGAATAAATTAAGGGGGCTTGAAGCGCAGAAAACCGAAGCGGAAAACCTGCAAATCGTACAGCTTGTGCGCTCCATGCGCCTTTCCCCGCATGAGCTTTCCGCTATGCTTTCCGGGGGCGGTATTCCGGGCATGGAAGCCGCGCCGGGCTACCCCGCAGAACCCGCAGACCACGACACCGAAGAAATGGAGGACACCGAGAATGAATAAGAAAATCCTTAGAACACTGACCGCACTTTGCGCCGCCCTTATGCTTTCGGGCGGCTTTTCCGTCACCGCTTTTGCACAGACCCCGGAGGGAGAGGACGACACCAACGACAGCGGCGTTGTCTACGAGGAACCCCAAAAGGAAGAACCCCTTACCCCGGACGGGAACGCGACCCTTGTAGACGATTTCGGCGGCAACAAGCAGCTTATCACCGTAACGACCAAAAACGGCAATTACTTTTATATCCTCATTGACCGGGACGACGAGGGCGAGAACACCGTACATTTCCTTAATCAAGTGGACGAAGCCGACCTCTTAGCACTTATGGAGGACGGAAGCACCGAAGCAGCCCCGCCCGCCGTTTGCAGTTGCACCGAAAAATGCGAAGCCGGAAAGGTAAATGTGAGCTGCCCCGTCTGCAAGGACAACATGACCGCTTGCAGCGGCAAGGAAGCAGAGCCGGAAACCGAGGAACCGCCGGAGCTGCCCAAAGAGAAAGGCAATGCGGGCGGGCTTGTGCTTTTCCTTGTCGTGGCACTTCTTGGCGGCGGGGGCGCGTTCTATTACTTTAAGTTTATGAAACCGAAGCAGAGCGTCAAAGGCGGCACCGACCTTGAGGACTTTGATTTTGAGGACTACGACGAGGACGAGCCGGAGCCGGACGACGCAGACGGGGACGCTTCCGAAGATGATACGGAGGACGAGGACGCATGACCCTGTTTACCGACAATCCCTTTGAAAAGATGATGATACAACGACCATGCGGGCGGCGCGACAATGCGCCGCCTGTTTTCAAATCCCCGGCCTGCGCTTCCTGCCCCTATAAAGGGCAAGCCCCTTGTGTGGGCTACTGTCTGAAACAGGTACAGGAGAAACAGGGCGCGGAGCCGGAACGCGGAAAGGAGGAACTTTAATTGATTTTAGTTATCGCTGAAAAGCCGAGCGTGGCGCAGACTATCGCCGCCGCGCTTGGGGCAAAGAAGAAACAGGACGGATATATCGAGGGAAACGGCTACCTCATTTCATGGTGCGTCGGGCATTTGGTACAGCTTGCCGACGCTGCCGCCTATGGGGAGCAGTACAAAAAGTGGAGCTATGACAGCTTGCCGATTTTGCCGCAGAAATGGCAGTATACCGTTTCCGCAGATAAGGGAAAGCAATTCAAAATCCTAAAGGAGCTTATGCACCGCACCGACATTTCCGAAGTCGTCAACGCCTGCGACGCGGGACGTGAGGGAGAACTCATTTTCCGTTTTGTCTATGAAGTCGCCGGGTGCAAGAAGCCTATGCGCCGCTTGTGGATTTCCTCAATGGAAGAAAGCGCAATCAAGGCGGGCTTTGAGAACTTAAAGGACGGGCGGGACTATGACGCGCTCTTTGCGTCTGCCCTCTGCCGCGCAAAGGCTGACTGGATTATCGGCATTAACGCCACCCGCCTTTTCTCCTGCCTGTATAACCGCACCTTGAACGTGGGGCGCGTCCAGACACCGACCTTAAAAATGCTTGTAGACCGGGACGCTGCTATCAGCACATTCAAGAAAGAAAAATACTACCATGTGCGGCTTGATTTATCCGGCGCAGAAGCCGCAAGCGGGAAGATCTGCGCCGCAGAGGAAGCAAAGGAACTGAAAGCGGCCTGCGAAGCGTCGCGGGCTGTCTGCACTTCTCTTGTGAGGGAAAAGAAAACCACAGCCCCGCCGAAGCTCTTTGACCTTACCTCTTTGCAGCGGGAAGCAAACCGGATTTACGGTTACACCGCGAAGCAGACCCTTGACCTGGCGCAAGCCCTGTATGAAAAGAAGCTGCTTACTTATCCGAGGACAGACAGCGTGTTTCTGACTGACGACATGGAGGAAACAGCGGCAAAGGTTATCGCCCTGCTATGCGGAAAACTGCCCTTTATGGCGGGCGTGGAATTTTCGCCGGAGATTGCAAGGGTGCTGAACAGCAAAAAGGTATCAGACCACCATGCAATCATTCCCACTATGGAGCTTGCAAAGACCGACCTTGCCGCGTTGCCGGAAAGCGAAAAGAATATCCTTACCCTTGCGGGGGCGCGTCTTTTGTTCGCTACTGCTGCGCCGCACAGCTTTGAAACAGTTACGGCGGTTTTCTCCTGCGTCGGAGCCGACTTTACCGCGCGGGGAAAGACGGTGCTTGCAGGCGGTTGGAAAGACCTTGAACGCCGCTACCGGGCAACGCTGAAAAACAAGCCCGAAGCAGACGACGAGGACAGCGCAGACGGAACGCTGCCGGAGCTTGCCGAGGGACAGAGCTTTGATAATCCCGCAGCAAAGGTAACGGAACACGACACAACGCCCCCGAAGCCCCACAATGAAGCGTCTTTGCTTTCGGCTATGGAACGCGCCGGGAATGAGGACACCGACCCGGACGCAGAGCGCAAAGGGCTTGGAACGCCCGCCACCCGCGCCGCTGTCATTGAAAAGTTAGTGAGCAGCGGTTTTGTAGAGCGCAAGGGAAAGCAGCTTATCCCCACAAAAGACGGGAATAACCTTGTGTGCATTTTGCCGGACAATCTTACTTCCCCGAAGCTGACCGCAGAATGGGAAAACAATCTGACGCAGATAGCAAAGGGAGCAGCCGACCCCAGCGAATTTTTATCCGGCATTGAAGCTATGGCGCGGGAGCTTGTGAAATCCTATCCATTCCTTTCCGACAGCGACAAGGAGCGTTTCAAAACGGAAAAGCCGGAAATCGGCAAATGCCCCCGCTGCGGTTCCCCCGTCCATGAGGGCAAGAAAAACTACTACTGCTCTAACCGGAACTGCGCTTTTGTCATGTGGAAAAATGACCGTTTTTTTGAGGACAGGAAAGTAGCCTTTTCCCCGAAGATTGCCGCCGCACTTCTGAAATCCGGCAAAGTGAAAGTCAAAGGGCTGTACTCTCCCAAAACAGGTAAAACCTACGACGGAACGGTTATTTTAGCCGATACGGGCGGGAAGTATGTCAACTATAAGATTGAGCTACCGAAGAAGAAATAACTTGAATAGCAAGCATAGGAAGCGGGTACCCCACTTCCGTAAATCCCCGTTCTGCCGCCGACGCGCCGGACGGGGATTTTGCTTGTTTGGATAATCCCAAACCCTTATAAAACCCTGTAAAAATCTTTGGCAAAAACGCGCCGCTTCCGTTGTAGGCTATGCAGCCGCAAAAAGCCGCGTGAAGAAAGGAGGTTTTTCACTTATGGCAAGTTTACGGAACACCGTAAAGGACTATCAGGACGAGCTAAAAGACGGTATCGCATGGGTGGCGTTCTGGAGAGAGGGGCGTTCATGGAACGCCGACTATTTCTATCTGGAGCCGGACGACGCGATACAAGCCCTTGACCGGAGCCGCATGGAAGAAATCAGAGAAGCAGACCCCGCCGCTGTCATGCTCAATTCCTACTACTGCGGGCATTTGGGCGAGGATATGAACCTTGACGAACTGGCGGCGGGTGTGCGCTGGCACTATGAAAATGGCTACAATCAGCTTTCCGATTTTCTGGAAGCCCACGACGACAGACTGCCGCCGGAGGTTATCGAGGAAGCAAGAGCCGACGCCCACGCTGCGGGGCTTCCCTTTTCGGAAAAGCCCTACCGGGACGGGGAGGAACCCGACCCCTATATTTTTGACGGGAGCATGAGCATTGAGGACTACGAACTTATGCACCGCCTAATCGACGAAGAAAGGAGCAGACAACAGATGAGCGAACAATTTTCCGTTTTAATTGACAGCCGCACCCGTTTTGAAACAGGCATACCGGGCGGCGTGTGGCTCTCCATGCCGACTACGACGGAGCAGCTTCACGAAGCTATGAAAAGCGTCGGCATTACCGCAAAGAATCCACAGGATTTTTTCATCAATGGCTTTGCAAACACCGAACAGCAGCCCTTTGACGTGCCGCTTCCCGTTATCCAGAGCGCAAGCCTTGACGAACTGAACTATTTAGGCAATCTGCTTTCCATGTTAGGCGACGAGGACAGAGAGAAATTTGCAGCGGCGGTCACGCTTGGAGAATACGCCGGGAACATCAAAGACCTTATCAACCTTGCACAAAATCTTGACTGCTACTGGATTTATCCCACCGTACAGAATGAAGCAGACTACGGGTATTACCTTATCGACGAACTGGACGAATTGGAGTTGCCCGAAGAAGTAAAAAAGTATTTCATGTATGAGGAATACGGGCGCGACGCTGCTATCAATGACGGGGGCAGATTTACCGAACAGGGCTATATCTACAACAACAAAAACACCTTTACGGAGTGGTACAACGGACGCGAGAACGACATACCGAAAGAATATAAGGTTATGAGCTTCCCGCAGCCGGAGCGTACAGAGCCGGAGCAATCTTACATGGACGCAGCCACGCCGGGACAGGAAGTGAGGGCAGCCGAACAGCCTACCGAGCCGCGCCCGGTTATCCCTATCGTGCTGACGAGCGAAAAGCCCGCCGAAAAGCTCAAAGAGATAACTGACCGCTTGGAACAGGGCATTACGGAACTCTTTGACAGCGAGCGTTACAAGGAATATCTGCGCGTCATGTCAAAATTCCATAATTACAGCTTCAACAATACGCTGCTTATCGCCATGCAAAAGCCGGACGCTTCCCTTGTAGCGGGCTTTTCTGCTTGGAAAAACAACTTTGAGCGAAACGTGATGAAAGGGCAAAAGGGAATTAAAATTATTGCCCCGTCGCCATTCAAAGTCAAACAGGAAATGCAGAAAATCGACCCGCACACCCAGAAGCCCGTTATCGGCAAGGACGGGAAGCCGGTTACAGAGGAAAAAGAAATCACGATACCCGCCTATAAGGTGGTAACGGTTTTCGACGTGTCGCAGACCGAGGGAAAGGAGCTGCCGGACATAGCGGTGGACGAGCTGACAGGCGACGTTGACCGTTACAAGGATTTTTTCGCCGCCCTTGAAAAGACTTCCCCCGTTCCGATTGCCTTTGAGAAAATCGAGGGCGGCTCACATGGCTATTACCACTTGGCAGATAAGCGGATCGCGCTCAACGAGGGCATGAGCGAATTACAGACCCTAAAAACCGCTATCCATGAAATCGCACACGCGAAGCTGCATGACATTGACCTAAACGCCCCGAAAGACGGACAGTCCCGTGTTGACCGCAACACCCGCGAAGTCGAAGCGGAAAGCGTCGCCTATACCGTCTGCCAACATTACGGGCTTGATACGTCGGATTATTCTTTTGGCTACGTCGCCGGGTGGAGCAGCGGGCGGGAGCTTGCAGAACTGAAAAGCTCACTGGAAACCATACGCAGCGCAGCCGCCGAGATTATCAATTCCATTGACGGACATATCGCAGAAATCCAAAAGGTACAGGACAAGGAGCAGACCGCCGAGCAGCCAACCGCCACGGAACAGGCAGACGCGCCGGAGCAGAAACAGCCGGAAACCCCCGCACAGGAAGCGGCACAGGCGCAGCCGGAAAAAGAAAGCATTTATAAGGTGCGCCGCAATCCTTACAGCGACAGCCGGGAAAACAGCTATATCTTACAGGAGTATGTTTTTACACAGGGAAATCCTACCGCAAAAATGGGCGACGCTCTGTATATCGGCACACTGGAAAAATGCCGCGAGCTTATGGGGCAGCTTGCCGCCGGGGAACTGACACAGGGACAGGTAAAGGAGCTTTACGCAAAGGCACAGGAAGCGGCACAGACCGCCGCGCCGGACAAAGACACCTTTTCCATTTATCAGATAAAAGGCGGCGACGGAACGCGGGATTTTCGCTTTGAACCTTACGACCGCCTACACGCGGCGGGGAATGTGGTGGATAAGGCAAACTATGAGCTTGTCTATTCCGCAGAGCTTACGCCGGGTACTTCCCTTGAAGATATTTACACCCGTTTCAATATCGACCACCCGAAAGATTTTAAGGGACACAGCCTTTCCGTTTCCGACGTGGTGGTGCTTCATCAGAACGGACAGGACACCGCCCACTATGTAGACAGTTTCGGCTATAAGGACGTGCCGGAGTTTTTACAGCCGGAGAATTATCTGAAAGCGACCGAGCAGACCACCGAGCAAAACGAAAATATGATTGACGGTATCATCAACAATGAGTCGCCCACGCCCACCGTTGAAGAACTGGAAGCAAAGGTTAAGGCGGGCGAACAGATTTCCCTTGTTGACCTGGCTAACGCAGTCAAAGCGGATAAGGAGAACGGAAAGGAAGCGAAGCCAAAACGGAAGCCCTCTATCCGGGCGCAGCTTAAAGCCGATAAGGAAAAGGCACAGAAGAAGCCCGCAAAGCAGAAGTCACAGGACTTGGAAAGGAGCTGACGCATGGGGAGATTGAGCAAATTTGAAGATGTGGACGTGTTCGCTTCCCTCAATGCGGTTTTGAAGCAGAACACGGGCTTTTATCAGAGCGATTTTGACATTGACAAAGAGATAATCGCAAAGGCGGCGGCAAGCCCCAACCGGGAGGATAAGACCCTCTTGTGGTTCTGCCGACCTATGGGGACGCATTGCTTTAGGGAGCGCGACGTGTTTCTGAAGGACACCGCACCCCACAACACATGGCGATTCTACATGGAGCAGACAAGCGACCGTATCCTTGCTTACGCAATCGAACTGACAGGCAAGGAGCGCGGGAAAATCAAAGGCAATCTCTATGAGCTTGACTATGCAAGGCATTATGAGCGCGTCAAGGACAGGGAGCTTGCCGCCGATACGGTGCGTCTGGTTTATGAGCATGGGACGCGGGACATACCCGCCGGACAGTATTTTACAGGCAATCCCGATACGGTCTACGGAAAATTTGAACGCTTTGAAGCAATCCCCAACGACCCGGACGCGCTGCAATTTCTCTTACAGGAGGAAAAGCGCAGCCGGGAGCAGCTTACGCCGGGGGACTTCAAGGTGCATATCGCCGCTTTGCATGACGGGTTGATTGAAACGGAAGCGCGGCGCATTGTGGGGGAAATGAAGCGGCGCGATACGCCGAACAGCCCCAACAAAACACATTTCATGGCGGAGCTTTCGACCCCATTCATGCAGCTTGCGAACACAAAGGACTTAGACCGCCTTTTCTCCATGCTGCCCTACAAGACGCTTTCTTTTTCCAAAATCGAGGGCAGACACGGAACGTATGCGCTGATTGATAAGGGCGAAAACAGGGATAAGGAAATACGAAAAGCCCGCCCCTCTATCCGGGCGCAGCTTAAAGCAGACAAGGAAAAGACCACCCCGAAGAAAGCGGCGGCAAAATCAAAAAATCACGATTTGGAGGTATGAGCATGATTAGATTAACGGTTGAGGAAACAAACCTTTTGAGCATTTACAACGAGGGCGGCAAGCGCGGGCTGATTGAGAATGTCAACGCCGCGCTGCCCTACATGGACGCGGATATGCGGGAGCT
>OKTX01000806.1_pt1 | contig 14083 bp, 8 predicted proteins | sample 1606261 | NCBI WGS metagenome assembly OKTX01 (sample SAMEA3879543, study PRJEB24766) | human gut metagenome | biome: human-associated habitat; feature: feces | place: USA | collected 1985/1987 | reverse complement strand
AATAAAACATTAACTTAGAAGAGATTGTGTCATGAAAAAAATATTATTTTTTATATTCTTATCAATGTCGGTAACTTGCTTCGCGCAAGATTCACTGAGCATTGAACCCAGACAAATAAACGAAGCTGATTCTATCCATGTCGATACACATACACTTCTTGATAACAAATTGGAAGATGTGACAAAAACTAAAGGAGATTCCGCATATATAAAAGAAGATTATGCGGCTGCCATTCAAATATACGAAGCATTACTAAAGAATAGAGAAGCATCTGAAGTTTATTATAACCTCGGAAATAGTTATTATAAAATAGGTGAAATAGCAAAGGCGGTTCTTAATTACGAACGTGCCTTGCTTTTGCAACCGGGAAATAGCGACATCCGTGCTAATCTCGAAGTAGCACGTGCCAAAACAATAGATAAAGTAGAACCTACTCCTGAAGTCTTTTTTATCTCATGGACTAAGTCTTTGATTAATTGTATGAGTGTAGATGCATGGGCCACATGGGGAATTGTTTCTTTCATTCTACTGATAGTATCTCTCTACTTCTTTATATTTTCAAAACAGATTATGTGGAAAAAGATAGGCTTCATTTCAGGGATTATCTTTTTAATAATCACAGTATGCTCTAATCTTTTTGCTTCACAACAAAAAGAAAATTTGGTAAACCGTAACGAAGCGATAGTTATGAATCCGAGTGTCACAGTGCGAAGTACTCCAAGTGAAAGTGGTACTAGTTTATTTATTCTTCATGAAGGAAGAAAGGTAAACGTCAAAGACAATTCTATGAAAGAATGGAAAGAAATTCACTTAGAAGATGGAAAAGTAGGATGGGTCCCAGCTTCTGCTATTGAAGTGATATAAAAGGTATTAATAGATTTTATCAATTTTGAAAAAAAAGATAAGCAAATAATTTGTTTTATCTTTTTTTTTGCTTAAGTTTATAGCGTGATAAAAAATTAAATACAATATAGTATTAACCATTAAATTTATGAGACATGAGAACAATAACATTTAATGAACTCCGTAAAATTAAAGATTCATTGCCTAGCGGTAGCATGCATAGAATAGCAGACGAACTTGGTTTACACGTAGATACTGTGCGAAACTTTTTCGGAGGCCATAATTTCAAGGAGGGAAAAAGTGTCGGAATACATCTTGAGCCTGGTCCGGATGGCGGGCTTGTAATGCTAGATGACACAACTGTTCTCGACCGGGCTCTAAAAATTTTAGATGAAATAAACATGAGTATGCAAAAAGAACAAGCTACCGAACCTATGCAAATTTAAAATATAAAACAAGAATCCCAATTGCCCAAACAATTGGGATTTCTTATTTGTTTACCTTCAAAAACAGATTATTATGGAAGATAAATTAGTAACCTTAGCTATTCTGACTTATACAAAAGCTCAGATTCTAAAGAATGTCCTCGAAAATGAAGGAATAGAAACATACATTCATAACGTAAATCAAATACAACCTGTTGTATCTTCAGGAGTACGTCTGCGAATTAAAGAAAGTGATCTACCACGTGCATTAAAAATAACGGAAAGTTCTACTTGGTTATCTGAAAGTATAGTGGGAGAGAAGGAGCCCAAAGTAAAAGATAAATCAAATAAGATTTTAATTCCCGTCGACTTCTCTAATTATTCGATGAAAGCATGTGAATTTGCCTTCAACCTAGCTAAAACAGAGAACGCAGAGATTATTTTGTTGCATGTATATTTTACACCTATATATGCATCGTCATTGCCATACGGAGATGTATTCAACTATCAAATTGGAGATGAAGAATCTGTAAAAACAATTATTCACAAAGTTCATTCTGATCTCAAAGCTTTATCTGATAAAATAAAAGATAAAGTTGAATCGGGGGAATTTCCAGATGTCAAATATAGCTGTATTTTACGTGAAGGCATTCCAGAAGAAGAAATATTGAGATACGCTAAAGAGCAACGTCCTAAACTCATCATTATGGGGACACGAGGAAAAAATCAAAAAGATATAGATCTGATTGGCAGTGTAACTGCTGAGGTTATTGACCGAAATCGTACAGCCGTATTAGCTATTCCGGAGAATACACCATTCAAACAATTCAGTGAGGTAAAACAGATCGCTTTTATAACTAATTTCGATCAAAGAGATTTAATAGCTTTTGATGCATTTTTCAATAGTTGGAAGTCATTTCATTTTTCAGTATCTTTGATACATCTTGCTGAATCAAAAGATACGTGGAATGAAATAAAACTTGTTGGCATAAAAGAATATTTTCACAAGCAATACCCAGGGCTTGAAATCCATTATGATGTCGTAATGAGTGATAATCTACTAAAAGGACTTGAACAATATATCAAAGATAATCAAATAGATATAATCGCATTGACTTCATACAAAAGAAATATATTCGCTCGATTATTCAATCCAAGTATTGCTCGTAAGATGATTTTTCATTCAGATACGCCGTTACTTGTTATGAACGGATGATCAAAAGAAATAGAATTTTAGTGTTTTAAACAGTGGAATAATCAACATTATGTTTAATAGCAAAAGGGAGCAATAAATAAACTTTGCTCCCTTTTGCTGTTTCTTAATGAACTCATATTTTTAAAAAGCATAAAAAAAGAAGGCAACTTTTGTGTAACCTTCTTTTTCTTCATCAAAGAAATATATTATTTCATCATCTTATCAATTTCTTCGAATTCCGGACCCATATTCAAATTATAGTATACACGGTAAAGACCTTGCAACCATAAATCTTTCTGGTCAGGTTTTAAAGCTCTAGCTTTTTCATAGAAGGGCTTTGCTTCTTCATAGAATTTCTTCACTGCCGCTTGAGCTTCAGCATACTTAGGATCATTGATATCTGTTGTTGCTTTATCTGCATAATCTTGTGCTTTCATCAGATACACTAAACCTACATTAGAATAAGCTTCTGCATATTCCGGATCAGCAGCAATAGCTTTTTTGTAGTATTCGATTGCATTATCATACTCTTTCATATTATGATAAAGATATGCCTTCACATATAAATATAACTTATTATTAGGATCATTAGTTAACATCTTATCAGCAAATTCCATTGCTTTAGAAGCTTGATTAGAAGTATTATAATAATCAACTAGATTTGCAAAGAAATAATCATTTCCTGGAAACTTAAGAATACCTTCTTCCAAAGATTTAATCCATGCAGCAGTATCACCTTTAGCTTTATAAGCATCTGCCATTAACTGCATAGCAAACTTACCTCCATCTTTATCAGACAATGCTGAAGGAGCGTACTTGATAATAGCATCTTTATCGCCTACTCTATCAGCCGCTAATGTTGCATAATATGCAATTTGAGGAAGAAGTGTATCATTTTTAGCTAACTCTTTATCAGCCAACATCGGATAAGAAGCTGATTCTACATAAGTAGCGAAAAATTTTAATGCTTCCTTATTCTTATCCAAATTGAAATATTGGATACCACCATTAATCAAATTAGGGCGTTCAGCCAACATACTAGAAGCATTTGCTTTACGATATTTGTTTTTAATCTTACCTTTTTCATTAGGTACCTGAGCCAAATCGTCGCATTTATTATAGTACTCATACATCTTCAAAATACTGTTGTATACTTTTAATGTATCGTACGGTTTTTTCAGAAAAGCATTTTTCATTTGCTCTTCGTTGATACGCTTCTGAATAAATCCAGCAACGTCCCATGTGTCAGCAAGATCCTTAGTTTCAGGATTCTTCATAGCCTCTTCAATCAGCTGTTCAGCTTGCTTAAAATTAGGTTTCACATCATTGGCAATGCTTTTTGCTTCTTTTACATTCTTCATCTGAGCAAATGAGAAGCTAACAGCCATCAATAAAACCATCGAAAATAATACTCTTTTCATGATTGTTGTTTGATTAATTATTAATATTATGTCTATTCTTCAATATCGTTATTACTTTCATTTACGTCCGTGACGTCTTCAGCATTCGGTGTATCTGCATTAGGATCACTTATAATTGTTCCTTCTTTTTCCTCAGCAGGAATTTCATCTTCAAGACTTTCTGTCATTACTTTACATACCGAGCCTATTTGGTCGTTACGTTTCTCAAGATTAATCAGACGGACACCTTGAGTTGCACGTCCCATAATACGGACATCTGCTACTTTTAGACGGATTGTGATACCAGATTTATTGATAATCATCAAGTCATTTTCATCAGTTACAGATTTGATTGTTACCAGTTTACCAGTCTTTTCGGTAATATTCATAGTTTTTACACCTTTACCTCCACGATTGGTTTTACGATAATCTTCTATTTCAGAACGTTTACCATATCCCTGTTCAGAAACAACCATTACAGATTCTGTTTCCAAATCTTTGATACAAATCATTCCAACTACTTCATCCTGTCCATCATTATCCAATGTTATGCCACGTACACCTGTTGCAGTACGTCCCATTACACGCACAGCAGCTTCATGGAAGCGAATAGCACGTCCGTTACGATTAGCAATAATGATCTCATTGTTACCGTTTGTCATACGAACTTCGATTACGCTGTCATCTTCACGAATAGTAATAGCATTTACACCATTCTGACGCGGGCGTGAATATTGTTCAAGCAATGTCTTCTTGATAACACCCTTCTTCGTACAGAATAATACGTAATGACTATTAATATATTCAGTGTCATCCAGGCTCTTAACACGCAAATATGCAGTTACACTGTCATCAGAGTCTATATTTAACAGGTTTTGTATAGCACGTCCTTTGGAATTCTTCGTTCCTTCTGGTATCTCATAAACTTTCAGCCAATAACATTTACCTTTTTGTGTAAAGAACATCATGGTATTGTGCATGGTTGCAGGATATATGTGCTCAATGAAATCTTCGTCTCGAGTGTCGGTACCTCTAGAACCTACTCCACCACGGTTTTGTGCACGGAACTCACTCAATGGAGTACGTTTGATATATCCCATGTGCGAAATGGTAATAATCATTTCGTCATCCGCATAGAAATCTTCCGGATTGAACTCTTCAGATGAATAAACGATTTCAGAACGGCGTTCATCGCCATATTTCTCTTTTACCTCAACTAATTCGTCCTTAATGACTTTACGGCACAATTCGTCGTTAACAAGAATTTCTTCTAAATAAGCAATCTGCTTCTGAATTTCCTCATATTCAGCATGAAGCTGATCCTGCATAAGCCCAGTAAGCTGTCGCAAACGCATTTCAACAATGGCACGAGACTGGATTTCAGTCAATTGGAATCGTTCCATCAAGCCGGTAATGGCATCGTTAGGGGTTTTAGCGGCACGAATAATCTTGATTACTTCATCAATATTATCTGATGCAATAATTAAACCTTCCAAGATATGCGCACGTTCCTTGGCTTTGCGCAAATCATATTGTGTACGGCGAATAACCACATCATGACGATGTTCTATGAAGTATCTGATCAAGTCTTTCAGGTTCAACAAACGTGGACGGCCATGCACCAATGCTACGTTGTTTACCCCGAAAGAGGTTTGCAGTAATGTCATTTTGTAGAGCTTATTCAGTACTACACTAGCATTTGCATCCCGTTTTACATCAATCACGATGCGCATGCCTTCACGATCCGATTCATCATTGGCATTGGCAATACCTTCTATTTTCTTTTCGTTGGCTAAATCGGCTATGTTTTTGATTAACTCCGCCTTGTTAACTCCATAAGGGATTTCCGTTACAACGATTTTGTCATGTGTAGAACCAGTTTCAATTTCGGCTTTTGCACGCATGATGACACGTCCGCGTCCTGTAAGATAAGCCTCACGTACACCACTCATGCCATATATGTAACCTCCTGTAGGAAAGTCAGGAGCTTTGACATAATTCATGAGTTCTTCTATATCTATCTCATTATTGTCAATGTACGCTACACAAGCATCGATTACTTCTGATAAGTTATGGGTCGGCATATTGGTAGCCATACCTACAGCAATACCAGATGCTCCATTTACCAGAAGATTGGGAATGCGGTTTGGCATGACGGTAGGCTCCTGTAGAGAATCGTCAAAGTTGTTTTGCATGTCAACAGTTTCTTTGTCGAGATCCTGCATCATATCTTCACCGATTTTTCTTAAGCGGCATTCTGTGTAACGCATAGCGGCTGCACTATCACCATCTACCGAACCAAAGTTACCTTGTCCGTCCACCATCATATATCGCATGGCCCAAGGCTGTGCCATACGTACAAGTGCGCCATAAACGGAAGAGTCACCGTGAGGGTGGTACTTACCTAAAACTTCACCTACAATTCTGGCTGATTTTTTATAAGGTTTATCTGACGTGTTTCCTAATCCCATCATTCCGAAAAGAATTCTTCGGTGAACGGGTTTAAAACCATCTCTAACATCCGGAAGGGCACGCGAAACAATGACCGACATAGAGTAGTCAATGTACGATGACTTCATTTCCTCCTCGATGTTAATCTTTATAATTCTGTCTTGTTCAAGCATTTAAAAAGATTATTAATTATACATTTTCGGGTTCATGAAAAACCACGCTAAAGTACTGCTTTTTTACGATATACAAAAGTTTTCCTGCATAAACTTTGTTGCTACTTTGGATTGCCATCAAAATTTGTGTTGTATCAGATGTTGCTGATATTATTATAAGGTATATGGAGATAAAATAAATCCGTATAATTTGTGGCACAGGATTTGTTATTATCAAATCAGTTAAATATATGATACGTTGAATTAATAATTGCGTATCTTTGTTGTTGATAACCTTTAATTGAGGAGAAAAAAAGAATATGAACAATCAATTTTCACAAAGAGTTTCAGATATTATAACCTATAGCAAAGAAGAAGCTAACAGATTGAGAAATAGATATATCGGTCCGGAGCATCTTTTGCTTGGCATGTTACGTGACGGCGGAGGGAAAGCTATTGAGATATTGATGAAGCTTGATATAGACTTAAAGCGGGTAAAGAGCCGTTTGGAGAGTTTTTTGAAAGATGCAGAGGATGATACCTTATTGCCTGACGCAGAGGTACCCCTGTCTCCTATGGCGGCTAAAATTTTGAAAATGTGTATGCTGGAAGCACGTCTGTTAAAGAGTGCGACAGCCGATGCGGAACATGTTTTATTGGCGATATTGAAAGACGGTGATAATTTGGCTGCAACTGTACTGGAAGAAAACAGTGTCGATTATCAATCTGTATTTGAGCAGCTTTCGATGAAATCAACCAATCCGAATGCAGGCATGGGATTTACTGAAGATGATGAAGATGAGGAGGAAGACATGAATACGTCCCGCGCTTCACGTAATCCGGGTGCAGAACCCTCTGCGCGAACGGCAGCAAAGAAGTCGTCCAATGATACTCCGGTATTGGATAATTTTGGTATGGATATGACTCGCGCGGCAGGAGAAGGCAAGCTTGATCCTGTAGTAGGCCGCGAGCGGGAAATTGAGCGTTTGGCGCAGATTCTGAGCCGTCGTAAGAAGAATAATCCTGTGTTGATTGGTGAACCGGGTGTCGGCAAGTCTGCAATAGTGGAAGGACTTGCGTTGCGCATTGTACAGAAAAAGGTCTCCCGCATCTTGTTTGACAAGAGAGTTGTAATGCTTGATATGGCTTCTGTAGTGGCCGGAACCAAATACCGTGGACAATTTGAAGAACGTATTCGCTCTATTATCAATGAATTGCAGAAGAATCCGAATGTAATTCTTTTCATTGATGAAATTCATACTATTGTGGGAGCCGGAGCGGCGGCAGGATCTATGGATGCCGCCAATATGTTGAAACCTGCTTTGGCACGTGGTGAAATCCAATGTATCGGAGCCACTACCCTTGATGAATACCGGAAGAATATAGAAAAAGACGGGGCATTGGAACGCCGTTTTCAGAAAGTAATAGTAGAGCCTACTACTGCTGAAGAGACACTTCAGATATTGAAGAATATCAAGGAAAAATATGAGGATCATCATAATGTGACCTACACGGAGGAAGCTCTTGAGGCATGTGTCAAGTTGTCAGACCGTTATATTACAGACCGTAATTTCCCCGATAAAGCCATTGATGCGTTGGACGAAGCAGGCTCACGTGTGCATTTGACGAATATAAATGTCCCGAAAGAAATAGAAGAACAGGAAAAATTGATAGAGGAAGCCCGTAATTTAAAGGCTGAAGCTGTAAAATCACAGAATTTTGAGTTAGCGGCGAGTTATCGTGACCGTGAAAAGGAACTTGCATCCCGTTTGGATGAAATGAAGGCCGAATGGGAGGCTCGTTTGAAAGATGATCGTCAGATTGTGGGTGAAGAGGAAATTGCAAATGTTATTTCGATGATGTCCGGAGTACCGGTGCAACGGATGGCACAGGCTGAAGGCGTGAAACTGGCTGGGATGAAAGAAGAATTGCAGGCCAAGGTTATCGCCCAGGATCCTGCAATCGAGAAACTGGTAAAGGCAATTTTACGTAGCCGTGTCGGTTTGAAGGACCCCAACCGCCCCATAGGAACATTTATGTTTCTTGGTCCTACGGGTGTTGGCAAGACGCATTTAGCCAAGCAGTTGGCCAATTATATGTTTGGTTCTTCCGATGCGCTGATACGTATTGATATGAGCGAGTATATGGAAAAATATACTGTATCCCGCATGATTGGTGCCGCTCCCGGATATGTGGGGTATGAAGAAGGTGGGCAACTGACTGAGAAGGTACGTCGTAAACCCTATTCTATCGTATTACTGGATGAAATAGAGAAAGCGCATCCGGATGTATTCAATATATTGTTGCAAGTGTTGGACGAAGGTCGTTTGACTGACAATTATGGCAGAACTATTGATTTCAAGAATACGGTTATCATCATGACATCCAATATCGGTACTCGCCAATTGAAAGAATTTGGACGTGGCGTCGGTTTTGCCGCACAGAACCGGACGGATGATAAGGAACATTCTCGTAATGTGATACAGAAAGCATTGAATAAAACGTTTGCTCCTGAATTTTTGAATCGTCTTGATGAAATCATCACCTTCGATCAATTGTCTTTGGAGGCAATTACAAAAATTGTCGATATTGAATTGAAAGGCTTGTATGATCGTATCGAAGCTATTGGTTATAAACTTGTTGTGAATGATGACGCAAAAAGATTTCTTGCTACAAAAGGCTATGATGTGCAGTTTGGTGCGCGTCCGTTGAAGCGGGCTATTCAGAATTATCTGGAGGACGGACTTTCGGAACTGATTATATCTTCCGGACTGGAACCCGGAGACATGGTAAATGTTTCCGTCGATAAGGAAAAGGATGAATTGAGCTTAAAGAAAGCACAATAAATTTCTATAAAAGACCGTCAAAATGTCAGTCCTGAGGGACTGGCATTTTTTTTGTTTCCTGCTTGCCAGAGAATAAAAATATAAACTTAAAAATATAAATAGTAATATGCAGAAAGGAAATATTGGGGTAACTACAGAGAACATTTTCCCCGTTATCAAGAAATTCTTATACAGTGATCATGAAATTTTCCTCCGTGAGTTGGTTTCTAATGCCGTTGATGCTACACAGAAGTTGAAAACATTATCTTCCATCGGTGAATTCAAGGGTGAATTGGGCGATTTGACTGTTCATGTTTCCTTAGGAAAAGATACAATTACTGTATCTGACCGTGGTATTGGTCTGACGGCGGAAGAAATTGATAAATATATCAACCAAATTGCATTCTCCGGTGCAAATGATTTTCTTGAGAAATATAAGAATGACGCGAATGCCATTATTGGTCACTTCGGACTTGGTTTCTACTCCGCTTTCATGGTGGCTAAGAAGGTAGAAATCATCACTAAGTCTTGTAAGGAAGGTGCTCAAGCTGTAAAATGGACCTGTGATGGCAGTCCTGAGTTTACAATTGAGGATTCTGATAAAGCAGATCGTGGTACTGACATAGTTCTTTACATTGATGATGACTGTAAGGAGTTTCTTGAAGAGTCGCGTATCTCCTCCTTGTTGAAGAAATATTGCAGTTTTCTCCCTATTCCCATTGCATTCGGCAAAAAGAAAGAATGGAAAGATGGCAAGCAGGTGGAAACAGCAGAGGATAATATTATAAATGAGTCCAATCCGTTATGGACTTTGAAACCCAGCGATTTGAAGGATGAGGATTATAAAAAGTTCTATCGCGACTTGTATCCGATGTCGGATGAACCGTTGTTCTGGATTCATCTGAATGTGGATTACCCGTTCCATCTGACCGGTATTCTTTATTTCCCGAAAGTGAAGAGCAATATAGAGCTGAATAAGAATAAGATACAGCTTTATTGTAATCAAGTATATGTGACAGACTCAGTAGAAGGCATTGTTCCCGATTTCTTGACTTTGTTGCATGGCGTGCTTGATTCTCCGGATATTCCTTTGAACGTATCTCGTTCTTACTTGCAGAGTGATGCGAATGTGAAGAAGATTTCTACTTATATTACAAAGAAAGTCTCTGATCGCCTGCAGTCCATCTTTAAGAGTGATCGCAAGCAGTTTGAAGAGAAGTGGAACGATTTGAAGATCTTTATCAATTATGGAATGCTTACACAAGAAGATTTCTATGATAGAGCGAAGGACTTTTCCCTTTTCACTGATACGGATAACAAATACTATACTTTTGAAGAGTATAAGACCTTGATTAAAGATAACCAGACTGACAAAGAGGGCAATTTGATTTATCTGTATGCCAACCACAAAGACGAGCAATACAGCTATATTGAAGCTGCCAAGAATAAAGGCTATAATGTGCTTTTAATGGATGGGCAGCTGGACATTGCACTGGTAAGTATGTTGGAGCAAAAGTTTGAGAAGGTTCGTTTTACTCGTGTAGACAGTGACGTGATTGATAATTTGATTGTCAAAGAAGAAAAGAAGAACGAAACCTTGGAAGCAGGCAAACAAGAAGCCCTTTCTTCCATTTTCAAGAGTCAGTTGCCGAAAATGGAAAAAACAGAATTCAATGTCATGGCACAGGCTTTGGGTGAGAATGCTTCTCCAATAATGATTACCCAAAGCGAGTATATGCGCCGCATGAAGGAGATGGCCAATATACAAGCGGGTATGAGCTTCTATGGCGAAATGCCGGATATGTTTAACTTGGTATTGAATTCCGACCATAAGTTGGTGAAAGAAGTTCTGGCGGAAGAAGACAAGGAATGCGCCTCAGTGATCGCTCCTGTTCAGAAAGAAATGGATGAGGTTAATCAACTTCGTGAAAAGTTGAGAAAGAAACAGGAAGGCAAGAAAGCTGAAGACATTTCTACTGCTGAAAAAGACGAGGTAGAAGCACTGGATAAGAAATGGGACGAGCTTAAAGTTCGGAAAGAAGGTGTATTTGCAGATTATGCAACTAAAAATAAAGTCGTTCGCCAGTTGATTGATTTGGCATTGCTTCAGAATGGAATGTTGAAAGGTGAAGCCTTGAATAACTTTGTCAAAAGAAGTATTGATCTTATTAAATAAGCCCCTTTAAATTTGCATAATAGATGCAAGGGTATTACGATTCGCAAGAGTTGTAATACCCTTTTTTATTTATTTTGCCAATAATAATATGTTTTTCTTCGTTGAATACGAGGTTTTTGGAAACAATTGCCTATATTTGAACTTTGAATATTTAATATATTTTACTAGGAATTACATAATCATGAAAAGGTTTCTTTTGTTTTTGTCGTTTCTGCTATGCCTTTTGCCGATGTTGCAGGCTCAGAAAGTGGGACTTGTCCTAAGCGGCGGCGGAGCGAAAGGCATGACACATATTGGTATAATCCGAGCGTTGGAAGAAAATAACATTCCCATTGACTATATCACAGGAACGTCCATGGGGGCAATCATCGGTTCTTTATATGCCATGGGCTATTCTCCGGATGACATGGAGGCTTTGTTGCGTTCGCCGGACTTCAAACGCTGGTATTCTGGAAAGGTAGAATCGAAATATGAATATTATTTCAAGAAAGGACGCCCTACCCCCGAGTTTTTTAACATTCGTTTTACTTTTAAAGACTCATTGCATGTAAAGCCACAAATAATCCCTACCAGTATGGTTAATCCCATACAGATGAACTTGGTGTTTGTGGAGTTGTTTGCACGCGCAACAGCGGCTTGTGACGGCAATTTCAACAATTTATTCGTTCCTTTCCGTTGTGTAGCTTCCGATGTCTATAATAAAAAGCCTCTGATACTGAGAAAAGGTGATTTGGGAGATGCTGTCCGTGCTTCTATGAGTTTTCCGTTTGTATTTAAACCCATAGAGATAGATAGTGTCCTGGCCTACGACGGAGGCATTTATAACAATTTCCCGACAGATGTGATGCGGGAAGACTTTCATCCGGATATTATTATAGGCAGCGTAGTTGCAGCCAATCCGAGTAAACCTAAAGAGAATGAACTGATGAGCCAGATAGAGAACATGGTCATGCAAAAAACGGACTATTCCATTCCTGACTCATTAGGCATTGTCATGAATTTCAAGTACGATGACGTAAACTTGTTGGACTTTGACCGTCTGCAGGAACTGCATGATATCGGTTATAATCGTACTGTCAGTATGATGGACTCCATAAAGAGGCGTATCCATCGGCGGGTAAACGCTGATAATGTGCGTTTAAGGCGCTTGGTTTACCGGAGTAACTTACCGCAACTTCGGTTTCGGGATATCTATATTGAAGGAGCCAATGCACAGCAGCAAGCCTATATCAGAAAAGAATTTCACGATGAAGCCCATGAAGTATTTACTTATGAAGACTTGAAACGGGGATACTTCCGTTTATTGGCGGATAATATGATTTCGGAGATTATTCCTCATGCAGTTTACGATACCGAGAGTGATTTGTATGAATTGCATCTGAAGGTGAAGATGGAGGATAATTTCTCTGTACGTTTGGGGGGAAGTGTTTCTACTACCAGTTCGAATCAAATTTATTTGGGATTGGGTTATCAAAACTTGAATTATTATTCGAAGGAAATCACTTTTGACGGTCAGTTGGGCAAGATTTACAATAATGCCCAGTTGATGGCGAGGTTTGATTTGCCTACCCATATTCCTACATCTTATCGTTTTATTGCATCCATCAGTACCTTTGACTATTATAAGAAGGATAAATTGTTCTCAAGGAACGATAAGCCGTCATTTAATTCAAAAGACGAACGTTTTGTAAAGTTGATGGTAGCTTTACCTTTTTTGGCTAACAAACGTGCAGAGTTTAGTTTAGGGTATGGCAGGTTGGAGGATAATTACTTCCAGTCCAATGTGATTGATTTCGATAAGGACCGGTCCGATAAGAGTTCATATAAGCTGTTGGGAGGAGCTATAGGCTTTTATGGAAGTACATTGAACACACGTCAATATGCGACGAGAGGATACTTTGAAAAGTTGATAGCTCAAATATTTACAGGTAAGGAGAAGTTTATTCCCGGCAACCCGTCACCTATTGAGCAAAGTTCTACGAAAGAGCGGCAATCGTGGTTGCAGATATCATACATGAAGGAAGCCTACCACTCTATGAGTCCCAAATTTACGTTGGGTTGGATGGTGGAAGCCTTGTATTCATCGAAGAATTTTTCAGAGAATTATACGGCTACAATGATGCAGGCGGGAGAATTTGCACCGACCCCACATAGCAAATTGATGTATAATGAAGCTTTTCGTGCCAACCAGTATATGGCAGCAGGTATTAAACCTATCTATGTGTTGAATGACATGTTCCAATTCCGTACCGAATTCTATGGATTCATGCCGATATTTCCAATAGAAAAGAATACGTTGAATAGGGCATTTTATGGGAAAGCCTTTTCCCGTTTTGAATATATGGGAGAAGTCTCAGTCATCTGCCATCTGCCTTTTGGAGCTATATCTGCGTATGTAAATCATTATAGTTCACCGAAAAAGGAATGGAATGTCGGGCTAACCATCGGCTGGCAGCTCTTTAACTATCGTTTTGTTGAATAATATTTTAAGAAAAAAAATCTCGTTTTATTTGCTAATTCAAAAAAAGAACGTACCTTTGCACCCGTTAAGAGAAAAGGTCGCGTAGCTCAACTGAATAGAGTAGCTGACTACGGATCAGCCGGTTACAGGTTTG
>OKTX01000786.1_pt1 | contig 14503 bp, 12 predicted proteins | sample 1606261 | NCBI WGS metagenome assembly OKTX01 (sample SAMEA3879543, study PRJEB24766) | human gut metagenome | biome: human-associated habitat; feature: feces | place: USA | collected 1985/1987 | reverse complement strand
TACGGGAATACTGCGCACGATGGGCCAGCTTGATAAGGAACAGCGCGCAAAGCTTGGACAGGCTTCAAACGCCGTTAAAAAGGAGCTTGAGCAGGCCATAGCGGAGCGCAGGGCAAAGATAGCCCAGCTTATGCAGCAGAAGGCGTTTGAAAAGGAAACGCTGGATGTGACCGAGCCCGGTATCCGCCGCCAGCCCAGCGGCAGGCTGCACCCAATGACGCAGACTTACCGCGAAATTAGGGATGCGCTTATAGGCATGGGCTTCACCACGTTCCACGGTCCCGAAGTTGAATACGATGATTTTAACTTCACCAAGCTGAACCTTCCTAAGGATCATCCCGCGCGCGATATGCAGGACACGTTCTATGTTAACGATAAGGTAGTGCTCAGGACACATACCTCCCCCTGCGAAGCGAGGGCGCTTATGACCGTTAAGCCTCCGTTCAGGCTGGTAATACCGGGCCGCGTTTTCCGCGTAGACGAAGTTGATGCAAGCCACAGCCCGGTGTTTATGCAGATGGAAGGCCTTGTTGTGGATAAAAACATAAGCTTTGCCGATTTGAAGGGCACGCTTGACGAATTTGTGCATACCGTATTTGGGCCGGACGTAAAGACCCGTATGCGCCCGAGCTACTTCCCGTTTACCGAACCCTCTGCCGAGGTTGATATTTCCTGCACCATATGCGGCGGCAAGGGCTGCCGTGTGTGCAAGGGCACGGGCTGGCTTGAAATACTGGGCTGCGGCGTTACCAATCCGCATGAGCTTGAAAACTGCGGTCTTGATCCGCATGAGTGGAGCGCGTTTGCCTTTGGCATAGGTGTGGACAGGGTGACCAGCCTTAAATACGGCATAAACGATATCCGCCTTGAGTACGAAAACGACGCCCGCTTCCTGGGGCAGTTCTAAGGAGGTAAAGAAACATGAAACTTCCGCTTAGTTGGTTGAAGGATTACGTTGAATGGAATGTAACGCCTGATGAATTTGTTGAAAAACTGATGTGGCGCGGCTTCGAGTGCGCGGGCTACGAGGGCGAGATGGACGGCATTACAAATGTTGTTGTCGGCAAAATAGTAGCCCTGCGCAAGCATGAGGATTCCGACCATCTTCAGATTTGCACCATAGACGTTGGCGCGGAGGAACCGCTTTGCATAGTCACCGGCGCGACCAATGTTTTTGAAGGGGCGCTGGTGCCCGTTGCAATGGACGGCGCGCATCTTACCGAAGGCATAGTTATTAAGCCTACCGTTATGCGCGGCGTAAAAAGCTACGGCATGCTTTGCTCCGGCCATGAGCTTGGCCTGAGCGAGGCGGACTATCCCGGCGCGGAGTTCAACGGCATAATGATACTGCATGAGGATCATCCCCTTGGGCAGAGCATACAGGAAGCCGTAGGCATGGATGACATAGTGTTCGATATAGAGCTTACGCCTAACCGTGCCGATTGCCAAAGCATAATCGGTATGTGCCGCGAAGCGGCGGCGGCGCTGGGCCAGAAATTCAAGGAACCTACCATTCGCCATATCAAGGGCGAGGGCGACGTACATGATTATGCGTCCGTAACCGTTGAAAACACCGAGCTTTGCCCCCGCTACATAGCGCGCGTGGTGACGGATCTTAATATTGAACCCTCCCCTGCATGGATGCAGAAGCGCCTGCGCGCGGTCGGCATGAGGCCCATAAACAACATAGTTGACATAACCAACTATGTGCTCGTTGAATACGGCCACCCGATGCATGCGTTCGACCTTGCCTGCGTAAAGGACGGCAACATTGTTGTGCGCAACGCATACGAAAACGAAATAGTGACCACGCTGGACGGCAAAGAGCGCGCGGTGACGCCGGACATGCTGCTGATTGCCGATCCTGAAAAGGGCGTTGGCATAGCTGGCGTTATGGGCGGACTGAACAGCGAAATAACCGCGGACACAAAGGCCACGCTGTTTGAAGCCGCTGCGTTCAAGGGCAGCAGCATCCGCGCAACCACAAGGAAGCTGCACCACGTTACCGATGCGGCAGCGCGCTTCATAAAGGGCGTTGAGCCCGTGAACGCAATGCTTGCGGAGGAAAGGGCGATAGAGCTTGTGGACGAGCTGCACGCGGGTAAGGTAATCGGCGGCACGATAGACGTTTGCAATGCGGACATAAGCGAACATACCTTATATACCGACATTGCGCATATAAACCGCATACTGCATACCGAGATCGCCGGCGAGGACATGGCGAAAATGCTTGCAACCATCAATATAGACGCTAAGACAGCGGGTGATAAGCTTAAGGTGCGCATTCCCCATTTCCGTACCGATATAGAGGACGGCCTTGAGGCCGATTGGGATATTGCGGAAGAAGTGGCCCGCCTTTACGGATATTATAACATTAAGCCTTCCCTAATGTATGGCGATACGTTCGCGGGCAAGCTTGGCGCGGACTATGTGTTTGAGGACAAGGTGAAGGACGAAATGGCGGCGCAGGGCTGCTATGAAATGTATAATTATAACTTCACCGGCCCCGCGGCGCTTGATGCTCTGCTGCTTGGTAAGGACAGCGAGAAGCGCCAGTGCGTGAAGATACTGAACCCATTTGGCGAGGATCAGAGCCTGATGCGCACAACGCTCATAATGGGTATGCTCGATTCGCTTAAGCGCAATCAGGGCCGTAAGACCGGACATGACAGGTTCTTTGAAGTGGGCAATGTGCATTTTGACAATAACGATAGCTTGCCCGAAGAAAGGAAGATGCTCGGACTGCTGTTCAGCGGTGAAAATGAAAGCTACTTCACGCTCAAGGGCGCTGTGGAACAGCTGCTTGAAAAGTTCGATCTGTTCGGCAAGGCGGAATTTGCTGCAGGCGGCAGCGAATTCTATCAGCCCGGCAGGAAGGCTGTAATGAGTATCGGCAAGGAGCAGATAGGCGAACTTGGCGCGGTGCATCCCAACGTGCTGAAAAGCTGGGGCATAGACGGTCGCGTATATTTTGCGGAAATAGATATGAACAAGCTTTTTGCCCACACCGGCGCAAAGCGTACATATAAGCCCATATCAAAGTTCCCCAAGGTCGCGCGCGATCTGGCCATAGTTGTGGACAACAAGGTGACCGCGGCGGAGGTAAGCCGCGTTATATCCCAGACCAAGCTGAAGGTGATACTGGACGATGTGGAGCTGTTCGACGTATACCGCGGCACAGGCATTCCGGAAGGCAAGAAGAGCATGGCCTATTCCTTCACGCTCAGGAGCGAGGATCATACCCTTGTTGACGAAGAGATACAGGCGGCGGTGGGCAGCATAATACGCGCCCTTGAAACAAGGCTGAAGGCGGAACTGCGCAGCTGAGACGCTGAAAGAATAGATAATACTGTTATCGGGAGTCTGAAAAGCATCGGGCTTCCGATTTTTGTTCGCGCCGTACTTTCAAAATGTTGCAGAAATATGGTATAATAATTCCTATCATAAGGAAGAGGTAAAACAATGGATCTATCAGTTCTTAACGACAGGCAGCGCGAGGCCGTGGAGTGCCTTGAAGGGCCGCTGCTTGTGCTTGCCGGTGCAGGATCGGGCAAAACCAAGGTTTTAACATATCGCATAGCAAATTTGGTGGAGCATGGCGTGAAGCCATGGAATATACTGGCGCTGACGTTTACCAACAAGGCCGCGCAGGAGATGCGCGAGCGCGCGTCCGCGCTTATAGGCAGCGATGCCGATGAAGCGTGGGTCACCACGTTCCATTCCTGCTGCGTAAGAATACTCAGAATAGACTGCGACAAGATAGGCTACGAGCGCAGCTTCACCATATATGACGACGCCGATCAGCTTAAGATAATAGGCGATATATTGAAGAACATGGGCATAAGCGATAAGGCTGCGCCCAAGCGCGTCATTAAGGAAAATATTTCAAACGCCAAAAACAAATCGCTGGACGTTAAGCGCTATATTCAGGAAAACTATAGCGACGACGGCATAACCGAAAAGGTGTTTGAGCAATATCAGCGCCGCCTTATGGCCGCAAACGCGTTCGACTTTGACGATTTGCTCGTGAAAACGATAGAGCTTTTTGAGCAATGTCCCGAGGTACTTGAAAAATACCAGAACCGCTTCAAGTATGTTCTCGTGGACGAATATCAGGATACCAACATGCCGCAGTACAGGTTTGTTGAAATGCTGTGCAGAAAGCACGGCAACCTTTGCGTTGTGGGCGACGATGACCAGAGCATATACGGCTGGCGCGGCGCGGATATAAAGAACATACTCAGCTTTGAAAAGGACTTTGAAGGCGCAAAGGTAGTGCGGCTGGAGCAGAACTATCGCTCCACCAAATATATATTGGATGCGGCAAACGCCGTTATAAGCCACAATTCAGGCAGGAAGCCCAAAACGCTTTGGACGGCGCAGGAAGGCGGGGATCCGATAGAACGTTACAGCGCCGATAACGAGCGCGACGAGGCCGCGTTTATAGCGCGAAAGATACTTCAGGGCGTGCAGCAGGGCGCAAGCTACGGCGATTTTGCCATTCTGTATCGCACCAATGCGCAGAGCCGCGTGATAGAAAGCACGCTTGTGAATTACGGCATACCGCATAAGGTGTTTGGCGGCGTAAGGTTCTATCAGCGCAAGGAGATAGCCGATATTATGGCTTATCTCAGGGCTATAGCCAATCCGGACGACGACGTTGCGTTTTCCCGCATAATAAACGTGCCGCGCCGCGGAATAGGGGATAAGACGATAGATGAGCTTGCCGCCGCCGCGGAAAAAAGCGGACAATCCATGCTTGTGACCGCGCTTAGCGGGGAAGGACTGCCACCAAAGATAGAGCAGAAGCTGAAGGGAATAGTGGATTTGATGAGCGAACTGATGGCACAGAGCGCGCTCATGCCGCTTTCGGATTTTGCCAAATATCTTGTGGATAAAATTGAATATCAGGCGTATTTGATAAGCGAGGATAAGAAGGGCGATGCGCTGATGCGCATGGATAACATATCCGAACTTATAGGCAACATAAAGGAAATAGAGCGCGACGTGCCGGAAGGTGAAAGCGCGCTGAGCGTGTTCCTTGAAAGCGTTGCACTGGTGAGCGATATAGACTCGCTTGATGAAAGCGAAGGCGCTGTTGCGCTGATGACACTGCATAGTGCAAAGGGACTTGAATTTCCGGTTGTATTCATGGCCGGAATGGAGGAAAACGTGTTTCCCACCCGCCGTGCGCGCGGGGATATGAGCACGGGTGCGCTTGAAGAAGAACGCAGGCTTTGCTACGTTGGCATAACCCGTGCGCGGCAAAAGCTGTATCTTGTCAATGCGCAGACGCGCTCTATATTCGGCGAAACCACTATAAACCGCCCGTCCCGCTTCTTGGAAGAAATACCGCAGGAGCTTATGAAGGACGATAGGCCCAAGCGCGTTATTCCCAGCGAATACGAACGCCCCGCAAAGCCGGAAGTGACATACGCTTCCATGCAGGGCTTTGGCATGAAGCCGCCCAAGCGCACGCCGTATTCACAGCGTACCGAACCCACAAAGCCCAAGCTGAACGTTGAATATGTTCCGCTTATGCGCATAAGGCATGATAAATTCGGAGACGGTACTATAATAGACGTTTCGGGAACGGGCGGATCGATGACCGTGACTGTGGATTTTGACATAGGCGGAAAGAAGCGCTTTGCCGCGGCCTATGCCCCGCTTTACCCCATAACGGACGAATAAAAAGCAAGGATATTACGCGATGAATGAACGTATGCGGCAGCTTGTTGCGCTGCTGAATGAATATGCCGAGGCATATTATAACTCTGCCGCGCCTAAGGTGAGCGATAAGGAATACGATGAGCTGTTCGATGAACTGCTCCGCCTTGAAAAGGAGACGGGTATAGTGCTTGACGATTCGCCCACAAGGCGGGTCGGTTTCAAGCCGTTGAGCGAATTCAGCGAGCATAGGCATCTTGGCCGGCTTTGGAGCATGGACAAGGTGCGCACGGAAGGCGAGCTTATAGAATGGAGCAGGCGCGCGGAAAAGCTGAGGGATGAATATAATCAGGCTCATCCTGATTCGCCTTTGCCTAAGCTTCGCTATGCGCTTGAATATAAGTTCGATGGGCTTACCATAAACCTTACATACGACGGCGGAAAGCTTGTTCAGGCCGCAACGCGCGGCAACGGCGTTACGGGGGAGGCTATATTGCCACAGGCAATGACAATAAGGACTATACCGCTTACAATACCGTTTAAGGGCAAGATGGAATGCCAGGGCGAATGCTATATGCGGCTGAGCGTGCTTGATCAGCTTAACAAAAGCGGAGAAGAACAGCTTAAAAATGCGCGCAACGCTGCGGCAGGTGCGCTGAGAAATCTTGACCCTGCGGTAACGGCTAAGCGCAGGCTTGACGTTTGCATGTACAGCGTTGGCTATATTGAAGGCCGTGAGCTGATAGGGCATGAGGACACGATAAATTTCCTTAAAGAAAACAATCTGCCAACGAGCGGCTTTATGGAGCTGTATGACGATATAAGGGACGTATATGCGGGCATAAAGCGCGCGGAAACGCGCAGAGACAGCCTTGATTTCCTTATAGACGGAATGGTCGTAAAAATCGTTGACGGCGCAACGCGGCGCGCGTTGGGCAATACGGACAGGTTCCCGCGCTGGGCAATAGCGTTCAAGTTTGCGGCGGAAGAAACCACGACCATATTAAAGGATGTAACGTGGGAAGTGGGCCGCACGGGCAAGCTTACGCCGCGCGCGCATCTTGAGCCGGTGGAGCTTGCGGGGGCAACCATAAGCCACGCCACGCTCAATAATTTTGACGATATTATAAGAAAGCGCGTGGGGATAGGCTCCCGCGTGTTCATACGCCGCAGCAATGATGTTATTCCGGAAATAACCGGAGCCGTGCCGAACGATAAGCCGGAGCGGGAAATAGAAAAACCAATAAAATGCCCGGCATGCGGCGCGCACGTTGAGCACAGGGGAGTGCATCTTTACTGCACCAATTCCCTTTCTTGTCCGCCGCAGATAGCCGCGCGGCTGGCGCACTATGCTTCGCGCGAGGCGATGGACATAGATACTTTTTCCGAAAAAACGGCCGCCGTGCTTGTGGAGAAAAAGGGGCTCAGGAGCATACCCGATCTATACGACCTAAAGGCGAGCGACTATCAGGAGCTTTACGGCTTTAAGGATAAAAAGATAGCCAACCTTATGCAGGCAATAGAGAACAGCAAGCATCCTACGCTCGGCGCGTTTTTATTTGCAATAGGCATACCGAATGTTGGCTCAAAGACCGCGCGGGACATTGCAAAACGGTTCGGCACGCTTGATGCCGTGCGCAGCGCAACTGTGGAGCAGCTTACTGAAATACCGGACGTGGGCGCGATAGTCGCGCAGGACGTTGTGGATTTCTTCGGCGATGAATCAATATCCGCGCAGATAGACCGTCTGCTTGCGCACGGGGTGACTCCGAAAGCCGAGGAGGTATCGAGCGAACCCGGCCTGCTTACGGGTAAAACAATAGTCGTTACCGGCACGATGGAGCGCATGGGCAGGAGCGATATAGAGGCATTGATAGCCAAGCTTGGCGGTAAGGCGGCGTCCTCCGTAAGCAAAAAAACGGACTTTGTCGTTGCAGGCCCCGGCGCCGGAAGTAAACTGGCAAAGGCGAATGAGCTTAGCATAAAAGTTATGAGCGAGAATGAGTTTTTTGATTATATAGGAGATACGGATGCGGATAGGCAAGCTTGATAACGATACGCTGAACGCGTTGATACTGTCTAAATTTGCACATACGCGCAGCGAGGTGCTGTGTTCTCCGCAGGTTGGCGTGGACTGCGCGGCGGTGGACATGGGCGGGCGCATAGCCGTGCTGTCCACCGATCCTATAACAGCGGCTGATAAGCACCTTGGCGCGCTTACGGTGCACGTAAGCTGCAACGATGCCGCGGCAGCGGGGGCGGAGCCGATAGGTCTGCTCACAACGCTGCTCGTCCCGCCAAGCGCAACGGAGGACGATATTGCGCGCGTAGCGGACGAACTGAGCGCGGCAGCAAAGGCGGCAAACGTTGAAATAATAGGCGGACATACCGAAGTTACGGACGCGGTAACGCGCATGATAACCAGCGCCGCCGTTATAGCCAAGGCCGGTGAGCGCGGCATACTTACCACCGGCGGAATGAAGGAAGGGGACAGCATAGTGCTGTCTAAATGGGCATGCCTTGAAGGTACGGCAATTCGGCGCGGCATGGGAAATGAGCGAAGCTTCGGGTGTCGGAATAGAGATAGACGCCGCAAAGGTGCCGCTTAAGCCTGCCACGCAAAAGATATGCGCGGCGCTTGGGCTTGACCCGTTCAGACTGCTTTCGAGCGGGGCGATGCTCATCGCCTGCCCGGATGGGGAAACGCTTGCGAACGGGCTTATGCAGATGGGCATAAACGCGGCGGTTATAGGCCGCGCCGGCGGCAAGGGCGTGCGCACCGCAAACGGGGAGGCGATAGCCCCGCCGGGCGCGGATGAACTTTATAAGCTCTATAAATAAGGGCTTATTGCCCAACAAGCGAACAAATTGGGGTTCAAAACGGAAAAATAGTGTGCTATAATATCCAAGTTATAGCATCCAAGGAGGCTTATATATGGTAAGCAGCATGACGGGCTTTGGGCGCGGTAGGGCCGCGCAGGACGGAAGAGAGATGACTGTGGAGCTTAAAAGCGTTAACCACAGATATCTTGACCTTTCCTTCCGTATGCCAAGGCATATTTCTTTTGCGGAGGATACGCTGCGCACGGCGCTGAACGACAGCCTTTCGCGCGGGCACGTTGACGTTTATGTCAATTACAGGAATACCCGCAGCGATGCCAAAGAGGTGCGCATAGATACGGCGCTGCTCGGCGCGTATCTTAAATCCGTAAAGGCGGCGGCAGCGGAATTGAGGGAAGAAAACGACATGACCCTTTCAAACGCACTCAGGCTGCCGGACGTGACGGACATTGTTGAGGCGGACGAGGATGACGAGGCCGTGAAGGCGCTTACCAAAGAAGCCGTAGACAAAGCCATTGCGGAATTGATAACCGCGCGACGCGGAGAGGGCGAAAGGCTGGCGAACGACCTTACGGCAAGACTTGCAACGGTGGACGAACTGCGCGGCAAGATAGAAACGCGCGCGCCGATGGTTGTTGAAGAATACCGCATAAAGCTTAACGAGCGAATAGAGGCAATGCTCGGCGGCACGGTGGAAGTGGACGCGCAGCGCCTTGCAACGGAGGTCGCGCTGTTTGCCGACAAGGCAAGCATAGATGAAGAACTGGTCAGGCTGAAGAGCCACACCGCTCAGGCGCGCGAACTGCTCAGCCAAAGCGAAGCGGCGGGCAGAAGGCTTGATTTCGTTGTGCAGGAGATGAATCGTGAATTTAATACAATAGGTTCAAAGGCTAACGATGCCGAAATAGCAAGGCTTGTTATACTGGGCAAGGCGGAGCTTGAAAAGATCCGCGAGCAGGTTCAGAATATAGAATAACATCAGGAGCGATACTATGAAAAATAAAGGCGAACTGTTCGTAATTTCAGGGCCTTCAGGTGTAGGCAAGGGCGTTATATGCAAGGCGCTTTTGCTTGCGGATGATAAAATACGCTTTTCCGTATCCGCAACAACGCGCGCACCGCGCCCGGGTGAAGAACACGGCGTTAGCTATTTCTTCGTTACGCGCGAAGAGTTTGAAGGCATGATACAGCGCAACGAGCTGCTTGAATACATGGACGTGTTCGGAATGAACTATTACGGCACGCCAAAGGCATATATTGAAAAGCTTACGTCCGAAGGCATAGATGTTATATTGGATATTGACGTTAACGGCGCAAAAAACGTGAAAAAGCAGCGGCCCGAAGCCGTGAGCATATTCATACTGCCGCCATCCATGCAAGCGCTGCATAGCCGCCTTGTCGGCCGCGGCACGGAAACGCCGGAAGCCGTTGAAAAACGCTTTGGCAAGGCCAAGGAAGAAATATCCCATGCGAATGAATATGACTATATTGTTGTGAACGATTCGCTGGATACCGCCATTGCGGACGTTGCAAGCATAATCAGGGCCGAAAGGCTTAGATCCAAAAAGAACGATACGGTTGAAGAATTATTGAAGGAGGAATAAGCACCATGATGAACAAACCGTCTATCATAGACCTTCAGAAAAAGGTAAAATGCCGCTATATGCTGGTTTCAATAGTGGCAAAGCGCGCGCGTCAGCTTGTTGGCCAGGATGAACTGCTCAACAATCAAAAGGCCGTTTCCTATGCGGTGAATGAGCTGAATAATGACGAACTTGAAATAACTTATCCCGAAGAACAGTAAAGCATTGCACTGAAAAGCGCCCGTAAAGCGGGCGCTTTTTTGCTGTATGCGTTTCAGAGCTTCACGGCCTTTACCGCGCGGATAATGTTTTCCACGGTGGCTTCCATGTCTGACTTTGCGCGAAGCTTTATAAGTTTTCGCTCCATGGCCACACGGTTTATGCTGAATATTGCGCTGACGCCAAGGTCGTATGCGCTTTCTATACCATCCGCAATGTCCCCAACAACGGCTATTATGGGTACGCCGCATTTGCTTGCCCTCCGCGCAACGCCTATAACGGTTTTTCCGCGCATGCTTTGCGGGTCTATGCGCCCTTCTCCCGTCAGTACAAGGTCCGCGCCTGCGAGTATTGATTCAAAATCTATAATGTCAAGCAGGCCGTCTATGCCCATTTGCAGCGGGCAGTTGAAAAAAGCCATCATGCCGAAGCCCATGCCGCCCGCTGCACCGGCAGAAGGCATGGATGCAAGCTCCGCTTTGCCGGATACTTCGGAAAGGTGCTTTAATCCAGCGTCGAGCCGCGCTATCATGGCCGCATTTGCGCCCTTCTGCGGGCCGAATATGTTCGCGGCACCCGTTTCACCAAGCAGAGGATTGTCAACGTCGCACATGGCGGATATGCTCACGCCGCTAAGCGCCGAATCAAGCCCGCTGTAATCAATGCTTGCTATATCTTTAAGCGTTCTGCCTACGGGTATAAAGCTTTTGCCTGATTTATCATAAAATTTAATGCCTGCCGCGGCAGCCGCGCCGCAGCCGCCGTCGTTGGTTGCGCTGCCGCCAAGGCCGATTACTATGCGCCTTGCGCCGGAGCGGGCGGCGTTGCATATCAGCTCGCCAACGCCATAGGTCGTTGTGAGCTCCGGATTCTTTTTGCCGTATACCAGCGGAAGCCCCGCACATGCTGACATTTCTATTACAGCTGTACCGTCATCCGTTATGCCATATGAACTGCTAAGCTTTTCAAAATGCGGGCCGGTCACGGTAATCGCCTTTCGCTTGCCGCCGAGCGCGGAAAGAAACGCATCCACGCTGCCTTCTCCGCCGTCCGCAACGGGAACGGATATGATTTTTGCATCGCTGTCTATTCTTTCTATTGCGTGCTGCATAATTTCGCATATTTCGCGCGATGTCATGGTTCCTTTGAATGAATCCGGAACCAGAACGTATTTGGACATAAGCAAATCCCTCCTAAAACTATGTATATTATACCAAATAGCGGCTATACATACAAATCTGTCGTCATGTGAAGCGGACTATATTTTTCATGTATGGACAACGCGGCGGCAACGTGGTAACATATCGGTGGTAAAAAATAGGGCAGAGTAGGCTATCGTGCGTTAATCCCTTTTGAAAAAGGGTAGCAGTGCCGGCGGAACGGGGAGTTGTCCGCCGGACGAAAAACCGGAAAGGTTTGCGGTGCGGTGGTCGAATCCCGCTGCTGCATATTGGAATAAACCTGCTTCCTCTATGCGGTGATGTACGCTGAAAAAAAGAGGAGGTATTTTTTATGCAGGCAAACAGGTTAACGAATCATCAAAAGATAGTGCGCCTTGTGGTGTGCGCAATGCTTACGGCGCTCGGCGTGGTGCTGGGCGGGCTATTGAGTATACCGGCAATGCCATTCGGATCATATACGCTTAAAATAGGCTTCGGCGTGCTGCCGGTTATAATCGCCGGCGTGCTTTATGGGCCGGGATACGGGGCGATAGTCGGCGCGCTGTGCGATCTGCTTCAGGCGCTCATTTTCCCCAAGGGCGCATATATGCCGTGGTTCACGGTTGTGGGCGCACTGTTCGGGCTAATACCCGGGCTGTTCTTCATTAAAAGGCAAACGCCCACGTTCCTTCGGATATTGCTTGCGGTTGCCGTTGGGCAAATCGTGGGCAGCGTTATATGCAATACGCTGCTTGTAATCTGGCTTTATGGTTCGCCGTGGCAAATAGTTTATGCGCGCATAATAAATCAGGCCGTTATGATACCGCTGTATTCTGCGCTTGTATACCTTTGCATTAAGGTGATAGCCAAAACGAAGATGGGCAAAGCGTTGGTTTAACGTTGGCAAAATATGGCTATACTCTGTATACAAAATATACGGAGGTATGGTATTATGTTAAGGCAAAGTAAAAGCGCGCTGGATGAGGAGATAGCATCCGCATTATATAAATGGCGAATGGCAGCCGCGTATTACGAAAGCGCAAAGGATGGCGACCTTATGGAATATGCCATATATGAGCTGGAGGCAAAACGCCGCTACACATATCTTCTCAGGCTAAAGCGAAACGGCGCGTGACCGGGGCTATCCCCGGGGAAAGGGGAAATATGAGCGTTATAATTGCTCTGCTGTTGGGATTCGGCATACTGTGGCTTGCGTGCAAGGTGCTGAAAATATCGCTGAAGATATTCTGGAAACTGTTCGTTAATGCGCTTATAGGCGCGGCGATACTGCTTATAATCAATTTCTTCGGCACGGTAATAGGCATAAGCATCAGCATATCGTTCCTTTCGGCATTGATAGTTGGCATATTAGGTGTGCCGGGCGTTATAATACTGCTGCTGTTGCAGTTGTTCTAAAAGGCAAAATATAAGGAGACGGGCTTTTGATCCGTCTCCATTTTATATGTTACGGTGTTGCGAAGGATACCGCGTCCGGCGTGGCCGTAGGCTCCGGCGGGGGAGAATAGTCACCTATGCGCAGCGTGTCTCCGCTCAGTATCGCCTGCCGCTCACCAAGGGCAAAGTATGCGCCGCCGCCCGGGGCAACGTGCAGCGCGGTATCATATATATATTCGCTTGCGTATGATGTCCAGCCGGAATCATCATGCATTATTCGGCCGCTCAGCTTTTCAGCCGAAGAATCGGCGGAATAGACCGCAAATTGAACGTATTCGGCATCTGTATTGAAATAACCGCTCAGAATATCGCCGTTGTCGTAAGTGAATTCAAAGTTATAGCCGCCGTCCGCCGCGATCATTGTGCCGCTGCCGGATTCGGAGCCGCTTATGGTTGCGGAAAATACACCGCTTTGGGTGTAAGTCAGCCGGCCTATGCTTTGCGCCAATGTTGAAAGCACGCGGCTATGCGCCGAACACATTATGGACATTTCAAGTGCCTCGTTGCTTTCTATGCTGCTGAGCATATCGGCTATGGTCATAAGCGCAGGATCCGTTGCGGCGGAATAATCGTTGCAGAATGTCCAAAGCGGGTTGAGTTCAAACGGAGTGGCTTCGGCTGTAGGCTCGGGCGTTTCACTTTGCTCTGCCGACGGGGAAGGGGAAGGTACGGCCGCGGCCGATGGCGAAGGCAAGGCACTATGTGCGGCTGTTGCTGCGGGAGATGGAGCGGGCGAGACAGTGCCTGATGCCGTGCAGGCGCAAAAAACAGCCGCAATAATAAATGCGGCTGAAAAAACGCAGTATGCTTTTAATTTATTTATGCTGCGCATCATTTCTCCTTTGTGCTTTCGCTGTCGCTGCTATAGCCTTCAAGCAGGGAAGCGATATCATAATCTCCGCTTTCTATCATGGCGGCGTATTGATTTATGCCGCGGTATATGCCGAATGCGCATGCGTCCTGATATGCTGCGCGGTTAAGGCGAATATCGTCCGCCTCGTTTGAAAGGCAGCCCATCTCGATAGCTATAACAGGTGAATCGGAATAATTGAAGCCGGTCTGGTCGCTCAGACCTACTATGCCAAGCGGCTGCGCGCCGGTGAACGTGCAAAATTCTTTTATAACGGCCGCGGCGAGCGCAAGGCTTTTGATATATATACAATCGGCAGCGGTAACGCTTTCGTCCGCACCGCGCGCACCCGTGCCGCGGCCTGTGCTTTTTTGCTTAGAAGGGGAAAGCGCGCCGCTGAACAGCATACCTGCTGACGGTATGAGCACCGTGCAGCCGGAGGTGTTAGCATCCTGAGCGTTTTCACAATGCAGCCTTATCCAGAAATCGACCTTGGCATCGTTCATCATTTTTGCGCGTTCGCTGTTGCTTACGGAAACATCGGCATCGGTACGGCTCATTATAACATCCGCGCCGCTGAGGCGAAGAAGCTCTGCAAGCTTATTGGCTACTATCAAATTTATGGTGTGTTCGCCGGTGCCGCTCTTTACGCCAACGGAACCGGAGGATTGCCTGACCTTTGAAAGGGGAGAGCCGGGCGCGATGGGTTCAAGCTCATCGTCGGCAAT
>OKTX01000771.1_pt1 | contig 14728 bp, 14 predicted proteins | sample 1606261 | NCBI WGS metagenome assembly OKTX01 (sample SAMEA3879543, study PRJEB24766) | human gut metagenome | biome: human-associated habitat; feature: feces | place: USA | collected 1985/1987 | reverse complement strand
GCGGAAGAGTGGTTATTCCTCCGGGTAAATTTAAGACAGGTACTATTTTTCTGAAGGATAATAGACTTTTATGTATCTGTCTGAATGACAGCGTAGAGTGGAGATTAAGAAAGTTGTCGGTAACGATTTAGCGACCGTGTAACTGCGCTGAACTGCTGCGCTTTGCATCTCGTCGAACAACTCTATGCAAATATAGCATTTTTATTGGAAATAGCAAAATCGGCGATTGTGTTTATGCAAAATGCGGACAGAATCTTCCATCCGCATTATTTAATCAGCGTCGCCGCTCCTGTTCTTTTTCATCGTCGCGTTGCATCCGCAGGTTCAGACGCTCGCGCAACTTGTCGAGAAAATAGGTACGGCTCTCGCCCTTGCGCCGTTTGATGTCGGTATAAGCGTCATAAAGACTTCGCGCATCGAGACGAATGCCGAACAACTCGCCGAAGAATCCGGCCAGTTCGTTCATGGCTATCTCCCCGTCGTCGATACGTTTCATCTCGTGCAAGGCGTATATCAACTCGACTATTTCGACCACAGCTCCCGTCCAACGTCGTTTACAGACATGAGGTTTCGGTGGATAAGTATCGCCGTAACGATTCAAAATTTCCAGCTCCGTGTCAATATATCCGATGACGATATGCAGGAAACGAATTTGAGTATCACTCTCCGGCGTTTCCTCTTTCGAGATATAGCCGCATAATACGTGCAGGCGGATTCGCGCATAGCGCAGGGTGCGAAAAACGGCTTTGCGGTCGTCATCCTCGTCGCAGAGGGTGCGGAGTGTGTTATCGAAGTCGCGGAACAGTTCTTCCGTGACAGCTTTGATGGCGGATTCCACCAAACGATCCGCCGTGATATGATGTGTCATAAATGTTCGTTTTATAAGTAAATAAATCAGTTTCTTCGAGTTTGTTGAAGTGGACTCGGTGGAGATTTATTTCTTATAAAGCGAACTCTTACTTGCCATTGAAACTCGTATCGAGTAGCTGTATCGCTTAAATGTTAAAGGAATATCATAACGTAATCGCAACCGAAGCTCCACAAGTTAGGGTATTCATCCATTCGGAACTGCGACTGCTATGCGACGGAAATAAATTATAATCGAGGAAAAAACGGATACCGTAATGTTCTTTTGCCTTGAATGTCAATGAAACCCCGCTTCCCATACAGAATCCACTTCTTGCGAAAACTGTCCTGTCTGTCAGTTTCAGTTGGGGATAATGCACATAACCGCCCAAAAGTTTACTGCCTACCAACCAACGCGAAGACAGCGGATAGGAAAAATAGCTTCCTCCGCAAATCGATACCGCATCGAAAGTATTATTTTCCGCTTGATCTTTATTGACTATTATAGAGGTATTGGAAACGGCAAACCGTCCTCCGACACCGATATACGGATTGAAGAAATACGCTCCCTCCACACCGGCTGCACTACCCGATGAGGTGCTAAATTCGGTTTGTTCATCAATGTCATAACCACTCAATGGGATATTCAATCCGAGATACAGACTAAGAAAAGAGGGCTTTTCCATTCGGTCGAACATATCTTCATTAGCAAAGCTGTCAATCCCCTTTTCCTTGAATATCAGGTCTGCGAGGTAATAACCGAGTTCTGTGGTAAGTATTCCTATGCCTGCGCCGGTCAGCACATCGCTCAACCAATGCTTGTTGTTTGCCATCCGCATCAACCCTGTAGCGGTAGCCATGCCGTATGCCCCGACACCGATCCACGGGCTTTTATGTCCGTACTCCTTATTGAGCATGGTGGCGGTCATAAATGCCGTGGCGGTATGTCCGGAAGGAAAGGAGTGTCTGTTCGAACCGTCCGGACGCTCGACATTGGTTGTTCGTTTCAACGTGTTCACCACACTTCCCATAAGGATGGCGGAAAAAGCATCGGAGACAATCATTCTGCCCCATGAACTACGGCTTTGTACACCGGCCGCTTTCATGCCGAGCATTATCGCGGCAGGGGCATACTGCATATAATCGTCCGCATGGCGGCTGAACCGGGGAAGATAATCATTGCGCAGGCTACGGAAATGGTCGTCCTCGCTTTTCACAATCAGTCCACCGACAACCAGCGGAACGCCGATGTATGTCATCTGATAGAAACGGGAGGACGAGAACCTGTCAAGTCTTTTGCTGAAACTATTTGTTACATGGATAGGTAAACTATCACTCCTTTCTGTGTTCAGGCTATCTGTCGGATTTTGGGCCGACAAAAGGGCAAAACTGTAAATACCGACGATACATAGTGCTATCTTTTTCATGCTGCCATCATCTTTTTGATTTATGGCAGCAAAGATATCGGGTGACTTTGGGGAAAGTTTGAAGATTTACAGAAATATCACCGTAAACTCATGTTTTCCATCAGTATAGGCGTATGAAATTTTCCATCCGTGATAATCGCATACGGCCTTGACGATGGAGAGTCCGAGACCGTTGCCCGCCGTTTTTTCCGACGGGCGATAGAAACGGTTGAATATCTGGTCGGCATCCAGTGCCGCGTCGTCGGACGTATTGGATACCGTCAGCCGGTCGTCCGACAAGGATACGGTTATTTCCCCTCCGGTCTTATTGTGGCGAACGGCATTCACGACGAGATTGTTTACCATGCTTTCCAACAAGGAACGGTTGGCCTTTATCGGCAAAGAGTCCGCTGAAAAGTTTTGCTTCAAGACCAACTCGCTGGAAAGACTTTCGAGATAGGGCTGAAGTTCTTTTATCACCGTTATAACCTCGACGGACTCCGTGCGGCTAAACTGGTTGTTTTCCATTTTGGCCAGCAGAAGCAGGTTTCGGTTCAACCGCGACAGGCGGCTGTTCATTTGGTATAAATCCTGTATGATGTCGGCTTGCCGTTCGGTCAGCTCCGGTTGTTGCAGTAACAGGTCGAGCTTGCTTTGGAATACAGCCAATGGCGTTTGTAGCTCATGCGAGGCATTTTCCGTAAACTCTTTCTGTAACCGGTAGCTGTTGAGGCTGTTCGTCATCAGCCTTTGCAGGGCGGTATTCAGTCTTGCAAATTCTTTGGTGTTGCTTTCCGCTAATTGTGGACATACTCCGTTTTCCAGCTTGAAATGTTCTATCGCCTCCAGTGTCTTGTCGAACGGTTGCCATAGCCGGCCAGAGATGAAGCGCATCATCAGCACGATAGCCACGCCCAATACGGTAACGATAAGTGCAAACTGGATCATGATACCATGCAGGATATCCTCTTCGAGGTCGAGGGCCGGAACCGGTTTCCCTTGCTGTACGGCTTCGATAATATCTATCATGTCCTCGGCATAGAAACTCTTGGTCAGCCAATAGAATAGAGGGGTTGCCAGCAGCAGGAGTATTGCCACGCAGACGATGAACTGCGTGAGCGATTTGTACATTAGGCTCTTCTTTTTCATAATTCAGTCCATTTATATCCCGTTCCATACACATTCTTAATGCAATCTTTACATCCCGCAGTGGCAAGTTTCGCTTTCAAGTTCTTGATGTGGGTATAGACAAAATCGTGATTATCCATCATGTCCGCCATTTCGCCACTAAGATGTTCGGCCATGGCACTCTTCGATATGACACGGTCTTTATTACCGATGAAAAACAATAGCAGTTCGTATTCCGATTTGGTAAGTTCTATCGGCGTTTCATTCACTACAGCCGACTTGTTCAACAAATCAATCCGTACTCCATTGCTTTCCAGTATATTGTTTGCCGTAAACTCCTTGCGGCGGATAATGGCATAGATGCGCATGCTGAGTTCGGGCAGGTGAAAAGGTTTGGCGAGGTAGTCGTCCGCACCGATCTCCAGTCCTTTCACTTTATCGCCTAACGAATCTTTGGCTGATACGATAATCACGCCTACCGGATTGCGCTGCTTCCGGATGTCGCGCAGGATGTCGAGACCGTTTCCGCCGGGCAGCATCAGGTCGAGCAGCACGCAATCGTATTCATACATATTTACTTTCATTTTGGCATCGTCATAGGTGAAAGCCTGCTCGCACAGATATTTCTCACTGCTGAGGTAGGCTACGATGCTATCCGAAAGATTTCGTTCGTCTTCTATAATCAATATCTTCATACTCTTCTACTTTATTAACATTACAATACTTCCGCCCGTAATGAGCAATGCCCCGATGATAACCCGCAGGCTGACCGGCTCTTTCAGAAACAGAAAGGAGAGACAGATGGTAATCACCACGCTCAATTTGTCTATCGGTGCCACACGCGATACCTCCCCTACCTGCAATGCCTTGAAGTAGAACAGCCACGAGAGACCGGTAGCAGCACCGGACAGGATAAGGAATAACCAAGCATGCCCGCTGATACCTTTCATCCCGGCCGTATGGTTTCCGGCGAAGACGATTCCCCAAGTGATAAACAAGATGACCGACGTCCGAATCGCCGTGGCTAAATCCGAATTGACATCCTTTACCCCGATTTTGGCGAACACTGCCGTCAGCGCGGCAAAGAGGGCGGAAAGTAAAGCATAATATTTCCACATAACTATAATTTTATCGTTTGAATATACTCAGAAAGGCAGTCTTGCGCTTCACAATATGGATAATAGCGAATAGCCCCATCAAAAGCCCGATTTTATAATGCCACAGCCCGATTCTGGAATTTGCTCCTTCCACCCCCAACAGGGCGATTCCCGTTATGACTGTAGCTGCAAAAACGATGGAAATAGCAAGCGTTATTTTACTTTTCCTACTTCGTCCTTTTTTTAGAAGGGAGCGGTACCATTTGCCATGAGTCTTTATATGGTATATGCCTGCAACCAGAAACAGCAGGCTCGCGATGACATGGGCTACTGCCCAGTTGTGCCATTCCTCATGACTATCACCATGTCCGGCAAGATGAAGTTCCAATCCGGTAAAGAATGATAAAATGGACAGCGGAAGCAAGCACCAATCTATAAGTAAAATCTTTGTTATCTTCATTGTTGTTCTCTTTTCTGAAATTATCCACAAAATTAGTCATTTATCAATTGATAATTTTCTCTTTTATAAATTAATAGCATGATACTGGGCAATACCAACAGCAACAGTGGCAAGCCTACGATAAACCCGCCGATGACGGCTACCGCCAACGGTTGTTGCATCTGTGCGCCGAGGCCAATACCAAGTGCCAATGGCATCAGAGCAAGTACGGCGCCGATAGCCGTCATCAGTTTGGGACGGATGCGCAGGGCGATGGCGTAATCTACAGCTTCGGACACATCGCCACCCGTGCGGCGGTTCATCCGGTATTGCCATACGGTGAAGATGGCGTTTTCGGCAATGATGCCCACCACCATGATGATGCCCGTGTAGCTGCTTACGTTGAGCGGAACGCCCGTCAGCCACAAGGCCAGCAGACAGCCGCAGATGCCCAGTACGGAAATAAACAGTACGGCAAGCGATATGCGCCATTCGCGGAAAAGGAACATCAACACAGCGAATACCAGCAAGACGGCAAGCGAGAGAATCATAATCAGTTCGCGGAAGGACTGCTGCTGTTCGGAATAGGCTCCTCCGTAAGAGATACTGTAACCGGCCGGAAGATGAAGCTGCGCATCAAGAGACGCTTGTAAGTCTGCTATCGCGCTACCCAAATCCCGGTTCTCCAAGCGGGCGGTCAGGGTGATGTTACTTTTCAGGTCTTCACGCCGCTGCTCTATCTCCCCCGGAATGACACGGACGTCGCAGAAAAAGCCGAGCGGACGGGTGCTGCCGTCGGGCAGGAATATGGGTTGCTGTTCCAGCCGTTCGGGAGAGTTGTCTGCGAAGTCCGTGAAACGGAGCAGGATGCGGCGCATCTGCTCGCCGTCCTGAACGGAACCTATTTGCAGACCGCCCGTCATGGCTGCCTGCGCAGGGTTCGGCTCGATCATATTGGCAGGCTGGCAAAGGGGAACGCCGCCCGTATGTGCCGTAAGCTGTTCCTGAAAATCGGTCAGCGAAATGCCGAATTGCGAAAGACGTTCCTGATTCGGGGTGAAGACTATCGAGGCTCCGGCGGGTATCAGTCCGTTGTCGATGTCTACAATGCCCGGTACGGCCTCCATGACTTTCTCCGCTTGTGCCGCCATCTTCTGCAAGGTTTCGTAATCGTTTCCGAATATCTTCACTTCGACGGGTTGCGCGGTACTCATCAAGTCGCCCAAGAGGTCGGCGATACGCTGCCCGAAGCCGATGGTCATCAACGGAACGGCTTGCGATATTTCCCGGCGCAGGTCGCTGATGACTTCGGGGGTACTTACCTTTCGGTCTGTCTTCAATTGAATGAGGTAATCGCCGAAATTGCTCGGTCGCGTCTTGAAAGACATGCCGAGTGCCGTGCGGCGCGAGTAAGTCTCCACATCGGGATGCGCCATGATGATACGTTCCATCTGACGGCAGAGGCGGTCGGTCTCCTCGATGTCCGTTCCTGCGGGAGAATGATAGTCGAGCACGATAGTCCCTTCATCCAAATCGGGAAGAAAGCCCGAAGAAAGCCGGGAAGAAGCATACCAGCCGCCCAAACCTAAAAGCAGGACGAACCCGGCGGCAACCAGCGGTTTGCGATAAACAACGGTCAGGAAATGAACTTTTCGGATGGAGTTCTCTTCGAGCATTTTCACGTCCAAGTCCTTCGGACGCAGTTGTTTCCTATATCCGATAACGAGGTGCAGGACAGGCAGCAGCAGCCAAGTGACGAGGAATGAAGCGACGAGTGTAAGCTGCATCGTGTCGGACAGCTCCTTGAAAAAGCTGCCTGCCAACCCGCTCATCAGCCGGAACGGGAAATGGATGACAATCGTCGAAAGCGAAGATGCCACCATAGCAGGAAAAAGATTACGGATGGCATGGCGTACGACAGAGAAGCGGTCCGTGCCGGGGCGTTCTTCGTGCTCCCGGTAAATCTGTTCGATAACGACAATGGCATCGTCGATAATCAACCCCACCGAAGCCGCCATCGCACCGAGCGACATGACATTGATGGTAATTCCTGCCAGATAACAGAGCAGGATACTGAAAGCCACTGTAACGGGAATGGTCAGCATGACCACCAGACTCGACCGCCACGAGTGGAGGAACAGCACCATCACGATGATGGCGAGAAACAATCCCTCATAGATGGTTTTCAGCACGCTGTGGATGCTGTCGCCTACGAAAGCACTCTGATTGTAATAGGGCTTGAGTTCATAGCCTGCCGGAAGCTGCTGCCTGATCTCGTCTGCCTTGCTTTCCACCTGCTTCGCGAAATCGATCAGATTCACACCCGGCTGCTTCACTAAATCGACCAGTACGGCATCGTTGCCATCGGCATTGATTTTCAGAAACTCCTGCTGCTCCTGTATCTCCACTGCCGCTATATCGCCCAGACGGACGATCCGCTTGCCGTCGTTGCGGATAATGACGTTGCGAATATCGTCGATACCGTCCAACCGCGTGTCGGTCAGCGTCAGGTACAGGCGGTCGTAGCCGGCCACATTGCCGTTTCCCAATACGAAATTGGTTTGTGCGAAAACCGCCTTTATCTGCGCGGGAGTGATGCCGAGCGCCGTCATCTTCGCAGCGTCGGGCTTCACGACGAACTCCTTCGCCTTGCCGCCGCGTACCACTACATTGCTGATACCGTCCACTTGCGAAAACATGGGACGTACCACGAGGTTGCCCACATCGCGCAGGGCAATGCGGCTGTGCGTCCTGCTCTCCAGCGTGAACCCATAGACGGGGAACAACGACTGGTTCATCGCCTCGGTGGAGATGATCGTACCGTCGGGCAGAAATCCCTTTATCTCATTGATGCGGCTCTCCAACTGGGTTTTCAAGGCATAGATATCCAATCCCCACTTGAAGTAAACGTCTATCACGCAACTGCCCCGGCTGGTGCTGCTCTTGACGACGGTCGTGCCCTGCACTTTCTTCACCGCACTTTCCAACGGCTTGGTGACGGTAATCATCATGCGGTCTACGGGCTGCTGTCCGGCATCGGCTATCACGGTGATGCGGGGGAACAACACTTCGGGAAACAGGTTGGTCTGCATCTGCGTATAGCACCACGCTCCGGCAAGCAGCAGAAGCAGCCCTACGAACAGGATAGGGCGGCTGTATAGCTGGTGGAGACTTCTTTTCTGTATTGTGTTCATAAGGCGGCCTCCTCTTTCGTAACGACGACTTTCGCCCCGTCCTCCAGACCGTATCCACCCGTGAGGATAATACGGTCTTGCGGCGACAAGGCCGTCGATTTGATTTCGATTTCCGAAGCGTTGCTGTTGCCTACCTCAATGGGTACTCTGACTGCCGTACTGTCATCGACGAGTTTCATCACCCAATGTTCCGTGAGCGTTTCGTCACTCTGCACGGCACTTTTGGGAAGTATCATGCCTTTATCCGAAAATGAACCGCTTTCTGTAAATACAGCCTTGACATTCATGCCTTCCGGCAGGAAAGGCGCTTTCGCCCGTGCGATTACCCGTTCCGATTGCGATACCGTGTTCATCGTTGCCAACGGGGCGTGGACGGTTGCCGTCAGCCGGGTTCCGTCGGGCAGTTCCAGCATACATTTGCTTCCGCTGTGCGCATATTGCCTCTGTTCGTAGGGAACGTTAATCTCGAATACGAGGCTTCCGGCTTCGGCAACGGAGCAAAGCACAGCGCCTTCGGTGACATAACTCCCTGCCTGCTGCTGCACGTCGAGGACAATGCCGTCACGCTCCGCTTTTATGGGAATGACTGCATGGTTGCCATTTCCCAAAGCGTGCTGTTCCTTGCTCTCTATCCGGTAAAGTATATCTCCGGCTTTCACCCGTGAACCGGGCTGTACGAGAACTTCCGTGATGAATGCCGGAATCGGGGCGCTGACCACCGACTTGTTCTGGTACGCCGTAGTGGCGGACAAGATGATTTCCTTCTCGATTTTGCCGAACGCCGCATGAGTCAGCGTGACTGCCGTTCCGGGCTTTTCTTCCTGTATGTTTTCGTTCGATGCGCCTCTTTGCCCGCATCCGCCAAGGCTTACTATAAGCGATAATAAGACTATCTGATATTTCATGACTGTGATGATTTGATATTACCAATTCCAATAATTATAGGCGGCTATGACAAGCTGCTTGTTCGTGCGCAACAGCAAGCGGTCTTTCTCTGTCTGAATCTTGCTCCGGAGTACCGTAATGTAATCCAACACGGATACTTGTCCGGCGTCCATTTCTTTACCATAATCAGCCAATACGGATTCGTATTCGGCAAGCTGACGTTCTAAAGCTCTCTCTCTTTCGTCATATCTACCCAACTCGGAGAGGCACTGTTTGATTCTCATGTTCCGTTGATATTCGGAGTTCTCCTTGTAAGTCCGTATGGTGTTTTGTTGCCACACGGCCTGACGTTCTTTCTGCCGCTTCTGCCTGCCGTCGAAAATGGTCCACGAGAGTGTTACCCCTGCACTCAACCCGAAATGGCGATACCAGCCGGAAAAGTCGCCGACCTGAAGACCACCGTTTACGAACAGGTCGAGCTTGGGTTTGTATTGCAGGTTGAAGGAGCGCAGGGCGACTGCCGTATTCAGGCTGTCTAACCGGTATTGCTCGGTAAAGAGGCTCGATTCCCCGTCGTTGCGCAACCGGACAGGCTGGCTTATATCCGACAATGCCACATCGGTCACCTCGTCGATGCCGCAGAGCAGGTTCAGATCCATCAGATGGGTGTGGTAATCTTGGCAGGCAGCGGTGTGCAATTCGGCATTAGCCTCCCTTTCAATCATCAGCAGGTTCAAATCCGACTGTTTGGACAGTCCGTTTGCGACTAACTTTCGAACAATCTCTATTCGGCGGTCGATGACCGTTCCGACTGAATCCGTAAAGTCTATCTGCGCCTTGTCGAGCAGGCAGAGCAGGTATTGCTCCGTTACGGAACGTTCCAACTGGTGCTCTTCCATACGAATACGGTTATTCGCCATATCCGTGTTGATCTTTGCCTGCTCTTGCGCTACTTTGTATGGACTCCTGCCCAAGAGGGGGTGCGTCCAAGTGGCTCCGGCATGGAAAGAGCCGCTGCTCTCTCCCAAATCGTAACCGTAGTAATCCGTAGCAGATCGGGCATTCCATTTGAAAGCGGCCCGTCCGCCGTCTTTCGAGACGATCGGCACGAACAGATAGTCGCCGTTCAGCTCCAGCCGGGAGTGTGTGTACATGGCTTTCAGCCGCTCAAGTTCCGCTTGCTCTATCTCCGTCCGGTTCCGGTAATCCGCTATCAACGGACTATTCTCTTTGGCTGTCTCTATGTAATAATGTAGAGATTTGCTGCCATCCTCCTGCCCATAGGAGTGCAGGCTGACGATGCTTAATGAAAATAACAATAATAACCGATTCATATTCTATTTTTGTTTTTGGGACAAAAGTAGAAGACGATTTTGGGGAAATTTGGGAGATTGTTTATTATTAGGAACGTCCTTTGTATATCGGGACATTTCTTTCTTTCGCTCTAATCGCCCGACTTCGGAGGGCGATTGTTCCCCGTCAGGGCAAGGCTTTTGAGAGTAACTCAAAAGGTATCGAGTAACTCGATACACACCTTGCTATGTTCCGACGAACATAAAATCCGCCTTCGGGCAGATTGCGGGAGAACCGATTTCAACCGCAGCATAAAGCCGAGCGATTCGTCTTGTCGCTTGGATGCAAAGCCGAGGCTTCCGAGACGACTTTTCAAGAAGCAAAAACGCCAAACGTCACCATTCCGACAACACTACTGCCATTTCAGGCAGAAGCTATACAACCGATATTTTCTTACCGTAGAAACCAATGTGCGACCATCAGGCTGGACAGCCGAAGGTCGGCAGGAACAGACCGACAAGCAGCCGAATAATCCGAGCGGCATACGCACGTTGGTCGGTTCCGACATTGGTTGGTTGCGACGTTGGGCTATTGGGCGAAATATCCTCCGGTTCTATGGCTCTGCACGGATTAACGTCCAACACTGCGTACCTGCTATTGTCGGCAAGATGGTTTCAGTATGCGACCGGCACGACGCCAAACTGTGCCAAACAGACGCCACAAGCTGCCACGAAACCGAAAACGGAGGCAGCAAGCGCAGGTTTGGCTACATTTGCTCCGAACTCAAAACATGGTATATGGAAGTAGTAATTATCGAAAAGAAAACCTTTGAAGCGCTCCTTTCCGGTGTGGAGACGCTGACGGGAAAAGTCGGTGCGTTATGTCGTCGTTGCAATGACAAGCAGATGCAAAAGTGGCTCGACGGGCAAGAGGTGTGCCGCCTGCTGCGCATAAGCCCCCGCACGCTGCAATCCCTGCGGGATAATCGCACAATCGGCTGTACGCAAATCAACCGGAAATTCTATTACAAGCCCGAAGAGATAGAGAGGCTCATGCCCATAGCCGGGCAGTTCAGGGATGGCTCCGGCTAATATTTATTTTTACCAACCGCTAAATCCACAGAAAAGATGAATGACAGTAACGTAATCACGTCGGAGGACGGACGCATAGCGTCGGCATTGCACGCCTTGAAGAGATGTACGAAAGAGGTCGATAAGCTCACGGACGGATTCCATCCGCCGCTCGGAGGAGAACGGTATATGACCGACAAGGAGGTTATCGCCCGGCTGAAAGTCAGCCGACGCACCTTGCAGGAGTATCGTACCGACCGCAAGATACCCTATATCGTGTTCGGCGGCAAAGTCCTCTATCGGGAATCCGACATCGAGAAGATGCTCGCGGAAAACTACCGCAAGGCAATTCTCTGAAAACGAAAACGGGCTGGTGTCGAAGCCTGCCCGTTTCCTTGTTTGTCCGGTTCAATTCAGAAGCCCGTCCTTATATCGAATGACAATCGGAGGTGTCGTGCGTCGGGGTGCGGTGGCTGTATTTACCAGCCACTTTCTGAAAACCGACGCAGGGTAGGTGTTCAGTCGGAACGCGAGAGCTACGACGACCTCCATGTTATATACGTCCGCCCGATTGCCGCTGTCCAGACGGATACACGTGCAGACCTCGTAGTCGTGCAGGGCGTTTTCTTTGAGAATGGCTTTGATAGCCGCACGTATCGTTCCGGCAGTCGTGCCGAACAGTTCGACTATTTCCGCTTCCGTCATCCATACGCTTACCGTGCCGGTCGGTATATTCAACCTGCCGTACTCGTCTATCGTGATTATTTCTCTTTTCATCGTATTCTGTTTTTTAAGTTCATTAAATCGCTTGACAAATAAAGCTCTCCATCTGCTCGATACGCTGCGCGAGTTTCTCCATATCGCGGCTCACTTTCTCGGCTGTAATCTTCGCATAGATTTGCGTCGTGCGGATGCTACGGTGTCCCAACATCTTCGATAGCGTTTCGATAGGTACGTCGTTCGACAGGCAGACCGTCGTGGCGTAGGTATGGCGGCTCATGTGGAATATACACGGCAAAGCAAGCGACAGCGAACAGGTAAAGATTAAACGTAACCCGTTAGAAATAAGCGATATTTCAGCATTTTGCAAAGTTGAGAAAATGCAAACAACAACGGAATATTGAGGTTGTTCAGTTACCAAACCGTTAGCCGGGCAGTTACCGAAACGAGAACAGGTAACGGCAAGCGATGAAAAGAAATCCTCACCGTTTTGTTTGCACTCATACACAGTGTTTTGCATATCAAGGAACGCTTATACGGCAAGTAATTTTGCACTAAAAAATATAAGCGTATGAAAGTAGAAAAATTCAAGGTGTTGCTCTACCTCAAAAAGAGCGGACTGGACAAGTCGGGCAAGGCTCCCATCATGGGACGTATCACCGTGAACCGCACGATGGCGCAGTTCGGTTGCAAGCTGTCCTGCACACCCGAATTGTGGAATCCCCGTGAAAGCCGTCTGAACGGCAAGAGCAGGGAGGCGGTGGAAACCAATGCCAAAATAGAGAAGTTGCTGTTGGCGGTGAACAACGCCTTTGACAATCTTGTGAGCCGTAAAGTGGATTTCGATGCCACCGATGTGAAGAATCATTTTCAAGGCAGCATGGAAACACAAATGACCCTCATGCGAATGACGGACGTTGTCTGTGACGACCTAAAAGCCCGTATTGGCATTGACCGTGCGAAAGGGACTTATCCCGGCTATCACTATATGCGTCTGACACTCGGTGAGTTCATTGGGCATCAGTACAAGGTCAAGGATTTGGCATTCGGGCAGCTTACAGAACAATTCATCCACGACTATCAGACATTCGCCATGGAAAACAAGGGATATGCGATAGATACCGTCCGCCATCATCTTGCTATCTTGAAGAAGATATGCCGTCTGGCTTATAAGGAAGGTTATGCAGACAGGAGCCACTTCCAGCATTTCACCCTGCCTAAGCAGTCAGATAAAACCCCACGGGCATTGAGCCGTGAATCGTTTGAAAAAATCCGTGATGTGGAAATACCTGCTTACCGTAAATCCCACATATTGGCAAAGGATATGTTTCTCTTCGGGTGTTACACCGGGGTCTGTTATGCAGATGTTGTCTCAATTACTCGTGAGAACCTATGTACGGATGAGGACGGGGCTTTGTGGTTGAAGTATCGGAGAAAGAAAAACGAACTTCGTGCCAGTGTAAAACTGTTGCCGGAAGCGATTGTTCTGATTGAGAAGTATCACAGTGAGGAAAGGGACACCCTGTTTCCTTTACTGCGCTGGTCAAATCTCAGAAGGCACATGAAGGCGTTAGCTGCACTGGCGGGTATCAAGGATGATTTGTGCTATCATCAGGCAAGGCATAGTTTCGCCTCGTTAATCACGCTCGAAGCGGGTGTGCCTATCGAGACCATCAGTCGGATGCTGGGACACTCCGATATTTCCACCACTCAGGTATATGCCCGTGTCAGTCCGAAAAAACTGTTCGAGGACATGGACAAGTTCATAGAAGCAACTCAAGATTTCAAACTCACCCTATAAACCCAACAACAATATGCGAAGCACTTTTTCACTATTGCCCTATATCAACCGCAGCAAAGTCAAGACTGACGGTACGACCGCCGTACTCTGCCGTATAACCATTGACGGTAAACAGACCGTTATAAGCACAGGTATCCATTGCCGACCCGAAGACTGGAACGGCAGGAAAAATGAGATAAAGACCGTCAGGGAGAACAACCGTTTACGGGAATATCTGCGTCTGACGGAAGAAGCCTACACCGAGATACTGAAATCGCAAGGCGTGGTCAGTGCCGAAATGCTGAAAAACCACATATCCTTGAACAACATTCATCCGACTACCTTATTGCAAATGGGAGAATGGGAACGTGAGCGGTTGAAGAAACATTCCGAAGAGATTGATTCCACTTCTTCCTATCGGGCTTCAATGTACTACCAGAAGTACCTGACGGACTTTATAGCGTCAACCGGGAAAAAGGACATTCCTCTTGAAGAAGTGACGGAGGATTTCGGCAAGTCCTACAAAGCCCATTTGAAGAAATGCAAGAACTTCGGAGTTTCCCAAACAAACCATTGTCTGCGTTGGCTGAACCGATTATTGTACCTTGCAGTCGATAAGGAGATTATCCGTGTGAACCCCTGCGAGGATTTGGAATATGAAACGAAACCTGAGGCAAGATACAGGTACATCAGCCGTGATGAGTTCAAGAAGATACTTTCCACACCGATGTATGACAAGCGTATGGAACTGGCAAGACGGGCTTTTATCTTCTCGACCCTGACCGGGCTGGCGTATGCGGACATACAACTGCTGCATCCGCACCATATCGGGACGAATGCGGAGGGCAGACGCTACATGCGCATCAACCG
>OKTX01000747.1_pt1 | contig 15277 bp, 13 predicted proteins | sample 1606261 | NCBI WGS metagenome assembly OKTX01 (sample SAMEA3879543, study PRJEB24766) | human gut metagenome | biome: human-associated habitat; feature: feces | place: USA | collected 1985/1987 | reverse complement strand
CGCTTTTTTGCTTGCGACCCACGGCAGCCTGACCGCGCTCGCGCTCTCGCCGCAGGCGCTCTTCTGGGGTCTGTGCGCGGCGGTGTCGCTGATGCTCTATACGCTCCTGCCGGGCGATCTGCTTCGGCGCTATCCCGTGAGCGTCTGCACGGGCTGCGGGATGTTCATCGGCGGCGTGGTGCTGCTCGTGCTCACGCAGGCGTGGCGGATCCCGGTCGCGCTCAACGCCGCGGTGGCGCTCGGCACGCTGGAGATCTCCGTTGTCGGCACGGCGCTGGCGTTCACGCTTTATTTGCAGGGCGTGAGCGACGTCGGCGGCGTGCGCGCAAGCCTGCTCGCCTGCACCGAGCCGGTCAGCGCAGCGCTGTGCGCGGCGCTTTGGCTGCACACGAGCTTCGCGTGGCAGGATATTCTCGGCTTTGCTGCCATTCTGGTGATGGCAGTGCTCATCGCGCTGCCCGAGCGCGCGTCGGAAAAATCGACGGAGAAGGCGAAGAATTGAAAAAGAGAGGGCCGAAAACCGCGAAGCTGCGGTTTCCGGCTCTCATTTTCTCGCTATGTGCAGGACTCAAAGCAGCAGCATCAGCACCGGCGTCACCACGAAGCAGGCAAGGGTGGAGATCGCCGCGCCCTGCGCGGCCAGCTGCTCGTCCGCGCCGTATTCCGCCGCGGCGACGACCGTCTGCGTCATGACCGGCATGGCCAACTCCACGACATATACGCTGCGCACCAGACCGCCGATGCCGAGCAGCGCGCAGAGGGCAGCGCCCAGCGCCGGTGAGATGACAAAGCGGAAAACCATCATCACGCCGAGCGTGGGTGTCAGGCGCAGGCTGCGCAGCCCGATCTCGTGGATGATGCAGCCCGTCAGCAGCAGCGCCAGCGGTGTGACGGTGTTGTTGATGTATTTCGCGTAGCTCATCACAAGGCTCGGGAGATGGATGTCCAGTCCGACCAGAAGGAGACTGAGAAAGACAGAAACGACCGTCGGCGCGCGCAGGAATTTCCACACCATCTGCATGGAGAAGCCGCCGGCTTCACCCGACCAGCGTACCAGCGGGATGCCGATGAGCTGCGTAAAGCAGCTGCTGACAAGATAGAAGAGCATGACATACGGCGTCGCAATGTCGCCGAACAGCTCCAGGCACATGGCAAGGCCGATAAAGATGGTGTTGCCCATGGCAACCATCATCACAAAAACGCCGAGCTGGCGGTGCGGCAGCTTCATCAGGCGGCCCGCCAGCAGGCTCATCACAACGCAGCATGGGATGACGAGCAGCGGGATGAGCAGCAGACGCGGCGCGGCGAGCACGTCCGCGCGCGTGAGATTGTTCTGCATCCCGTAGATCAGCATGACGGGAATGCCGACGGTCATCAGATAGCGGCTGATGAAGGTCTTGACCTGCACGGTCATCCAGCCCTTGACCGCGCAGAAGTAGCCGGTCGCCGTCAGCAGCAGGATAATGGTGACGGATGCAACGGCGTGAAGAAAGGTTTCCATCGCTCTGTACCTCAAAAAAATTTATTCACGCAAACAGTATAGCAGTTTGCCGCCAAAAAACAAGGCTTCGACGGAAAAAAGTTGAAAACCGAGGACAAATGGGCTATGATAAAGAAAATCTCAACGCACGAGGAGGAACGGCGATGAAAGCGGCACTGGTCATTATGGCGGCGGGCATGGGCTCGCGCTACGGCGGCAGCAAGCAGGTAGACGGCATCGGTCCCGACGGCGAAATTTTGATGGAATACTCCATCTACGACGCGATCCGCGCGGGCTTTACCAAGGTGGTGTTCATCATCAAGCCCGAAATGCGTGAGCTGGTGGAGACGCTCTGCGGCAGGCGCGTCGCCGGCATGACGGCGGCGGACAGATCGCCGGTCGAGGTCTGCTATGCCTATCAGGACTTTTCCAGCGTGCCGGCATTCTATTCCATTCCGACGGAGCGCACCAAGCCCTTCGGCACGGGGCACGCCGTGCTCTGTGCGCGGAGCTGCGTCAGCGAGCCGTTTATCGTCATCAACGCCGACGATTACTATGGTGTGGACGCCTTCCGTGTGATCTACGAGGAGCTTGGGAGGCTCAAGGCCGAGGGCGAAGCGACCATGGTCGGCTACCGCCTGGATAAGACCGTCAGCGAACACGGCAGCGTGACGCGCGGCGTATGCCATGTGACGGACGGAACACTCGACCGGGTTGTGGAGACCTTCAAGCTCACGGTATTTCCAGACGGCACCATCCGCGACGTGGACAAAAACCCGGAGGGCGACGTCTACGCGCCCGATACGCCGGTGTCCATGAATTTCTGGGGCTTCACGCCGTGGATCTTCACGAAGCTGGAGGAGTATTTCAACGCCTTTCTCCACGCGCTCCCGGCGGGCGAGCTCAAGAAGGAATGCCTGTTGCCGAGCATGGTCGGCGAGCTGATCGAAAAGGGCGAGCTGCGCGTCAGCGTGCTGCACTCCGACGCAAAATGGTTCGGCATGACCTATCACGAGGATAAGGACGCGGTCGCCGCGGCGCTCAAGGCGCTGCACGACGCGGGCGTGTACCCGCCGACGCTGCACGGATAAAGCATAAAAGGGATCACCTGCGGGCAAGATAGTCCGGAGGTGATCTTTTTATGAGCAAGGAAAAGAAGGAGCGCACGCACGATCCCTTTCCCGACGCGCCGTTTGCCGACCCGGTGTTCGGTCAGCCGGAGAGCTGCGCCGACCTGGTGAACAAGTACGGCACCTACAACATCCAGCCGACGGCGGACACGGAGAATGTCTTTCCGCTCATCTCCCACGCCCTGCCCGAGCAGTGGAAGGACATGGCGATCGGAAAGGACGAGCTGGAGCAGGAATAAAGGAAGCGCGCGGCCGTACCGCGCGCTTTCCTTATTCCTTAGGGACCTGCTTCATGGAGAGAGAAATACGGTGCTTCTTTTCGTCCACGTCGAGCACCACGACCTTCACCACGTCACCGACGGCGACGGCCTCGCTCGGGTGCTTGATGAACTTGTTGCACACCTGCGAAATGTGGACCAGACCGTCCTGATGCACGCCGATATCCACGAACACGCCGAAGTCGATGACGTTGCGCACCGTGCCGGTGAGCACCATGCCGGGCTTTAAGTCCTTGATGTCCAGCACGTCCGTGCGCAGGATGGGCGCGGGCAGTTCGTCGCGCGGGTCGCGCCCGGGCTTTGAAAGCTCTTTTGCAATATCGCGCAGCGTCGGCACGCCGACGCCGAGCGCCTCGGCGGCCTTTTCCGCGCCGTAGGCATTGAGCCTTGCGGGCAGGTCGCGCGCGTCCTTCGGCGTCGCGCCCAGCAGCTCAAGCAGCCCCTTGGCGGCGTCGTAGCTTTCGGGGTGGACGCCGGTGTTGTCGAGCACGTTTTTGCTCTCCGGCACGCGCAGGAAGCCCGCGCACTGCTCGAAGGCCTTGGGGCCGAGCTTGGCGACCTTCAGAAGCTGACGGCGCGTGGTGAACACACCGTTCTCCTCGCGGAAGGCGACGATGTTCTTGGCGATGGTCCCGTTGAGACCTGCCACGCGCGTGAGCAGCGAGGGGGAGGCGGTGTTGAGGTCCACGCCGACGGCATTGACGCAGTCCTCGACCACGGCGTTCAGGCTCGCGTCCAGCTCCTTTTGCGGCATATCGTGCTGATACTGCCCCACGCCGATGGCCTTGGGGTCGATCTTCACCAGCTCCGCCAGCGGGTCCTGTAACCGCCGGGCGATGGAGATGGCCGAGCGCAGGTTCACGTCGTAGTCCGGGAACTCCTCCGCCGCCAGCTTGCCGGCGGAGTACACCGACGCGCCCGCCTCGTTGACGATCATATAGCTGACGCCCGGAAGGCCCCGCAGCATCTCCACCGTCATCTGCTCTGTCTCCCGGCTGGCGGTGCCGTTGCCGATGGCGATGTGCGCCACACCGTGCTTTTTGCACAGGGCCGTCAGCTTGGCGATGGCCTCCCGCTTCTGGCGCTCGCCGTAGGTGGGGTAGACCACCGTGGTGTCCAGCACCTTGCCGGTGCCGTCGATGACCGCCACCTTGCACCCGTGGGCATAGCCGGGGTCCAGCCCCATGGTCACGTGGCCCTTTACCGGCGGCTGGAGCAGCAGCGGCTTCAGGTTCAGCGCGAACTGTCCGATAGCGCCCTCGTTGGCGCTGTCCGTCAGGGCGGACCGCGCCTCGCGCTCCAGCGACGGATAGATCAGCCGGTCATAGGCGTCCTCACAGGCGGCCTTGATGAATTCCATGGCCGCCGAGCCGGGCTTTACCACCGCCCGCCGCAGTGCCGGCAGCGCGGCCTCCCGGTCCAGCAATACCGTGACGGAGAGCAGCCCCTCTTTTTCGCCCCGGTTGATGGCCAGGATCTGGTGCCCCGCCAGCTTGGGAATGGCCTGTTCAAAGTCGTAGTACAGCCGGTACACGCTGTCCTCCTCCGTGGCGGCAAGGCTCCTCAGCTGTCCCTGCCGCATCAGCAGGCCCCGCAGTGCCTTGCGGATGTCCGCGTCGTCGCTGATGATCTCCGCGATGATGTCGTTGGCGCCCTGCAAGGCGTCAGCTGGCGTCTCCACGCCCTTTTCCGGGTCGATGTACGCCTGCGCCGCGTCCTCCGGCGCCGGGCAGTCCTTCTCCTGCGCCAGCAGCAGGAGTGCCAGCGGCTCCAGACCCTTCTCCCGGGCGACGGTGGCGCGGGTGCGCCGCTTCTGCTTATAGGGGCGGTAGAGATCCTCCACCTCCGCCAGCGTGCCGGCGTTGTCGATGGCGGCAGCCAGCTCATCGGTGAGCTTGCCCTGCCCGTCGATGGCGGACTTCACCTCCTGCCGCCGCTTGTCCAGATTCCGCAGATACTGCAATCTGTCCTCCAGCTTCCGCAGGGTGGTGTCGTCCATGGAGCCGTGCTGCTCCTTGCGGTAGCGGGCGATAAAGGGGATGGTGCTGCCCTCGTCCAGCAGGGCGATGACGTTCTCCACGTACTGCACCGGCTGTGCCAGCTCTGTGGCCAAAATCTGTGCGATAGTCTGCATGATTGCTCCTTTCAGAAAACTGTGCCCGCGCACGGCGCGGGCACAGACGCTTATTTACTTGTGATACAGGCTCTTGACCTCATATTTCGCCTCGCAGCTGACGTTGATGCCCAGCCGCTTATACAGCTTGGCGTCCTCCTCGGAGATGATGACCGAGAAATGGGCCTCGCAGCCCCGCAGGTTCTTCAGCTGCGCCTGTACCATGGCCGCCAGGGGGTTCGTCAGACCGGAGATCGCCAGCGCGATCAGTACCTCGTCCGAGTGCAGCCGGGGATTTCGGTGGCCTAGGCAGCCGGTTTTCATGGCGCTGATAGGTTCGATCACCGACGAGGGGATCAGGTCCAGCTTGTGGTCAATGCCCGCCATCTTCTTCAGCGCGTTCAGCAGCAGCGCCGCCGACGCGCCCAGCAGGGGAGAGGTCCGCCCGGTCACCACGCTGCCGTCCGGCAGCACCATGGCGCCCGCCGGTTTGCCGGTGGCCTCCGCCTTTTCCAGCGAGGCCGCCACCGCCGGGCAGATGTCCGGCGTCACGCCCGCCTGCTGCATCACCAGCTCCAGCTTCCGCACCACGCACTCGTCCGCCTGCCCCTTGGCCCGATCTACGCATCCGGTATAGTACCGGCGCAGGATCTCCATGCGGCTGGCCTCCTGACACACCGCGTCATCCACGATAGCGAAGCCTGCCATGTTCACGCCCATGTCCGTGGGGGACTTGTAGGGGCACTCGCCCTGGATCATCCGGAACATGGCCGCCAGCACCGGGAAGATCTCCACGTCCCGGTTGTAATTCACCGTGGTCTTGCCATAGGCCTCCAGGTGGAACGGGTCGATCATGTTCACGTCGTTCAGGTCCGCCGTGGCCGCCTCATAGGCCAGGTTCACCGGGTGCTTCAGTGGCAGGTTCCAGATGGGGAACGTCTCGTACTTGGCGTAGCCCGCCCGGATGCCCCGCCGGTTGTCGTGGTACAGCTGGCTCAGGCAGGTGGCCATCTTGCCGCTGCCGGGGCCGGGCGCGGTGACAACGATCAGGGAGCGGGTCGTCTCGATGTATTCGTTCTTGCCCAGTCCCTCGTCGGACACAATGTGCGCCACGTCGGAGGGGTAGCCTGCGATGGGGTAGTGCTTGTAGCTCTTCACGCCCAGCGCGCCCAGCCGCTTGATAAACGCGTCTGCCGCCGGCTGACCGGCGTACTGGGTGATGACCACGCTGCCCACATAGAAGCCCAGCCCCCGGAATACGTCGATCAGCCGCAGCACGTCCACGTCGTAGCTGATGCCCAGGTCGCCGCGCATCTTGTTCTTCTCGATGTCCCCGGCGCAGATGGCCACCACGATCTCCACGTCGTCCTTCAGCGTCTGTAGCATCCGTATCTTGCTGTCCGGCTGGAACCCCGGCAGCACACGGGAGGCGTGGTAATCGTCAAACAGCTTGCCGCCGAACTCCAGATACAGCTTGCCGCCGAACTGGGCGCGCCGCGCCGTGATGTGCTCCGCCTGTAATTGCAGGTACTTTTCGTTGTCAAATCCGATCTTCACCCTGATCCACCTCTGTCTCTCCAAAATATCGTCTGCTATTATACAATATCTTGTGGGGCAGGGAAAGAAGAAATCACAACTTTCCCGGGGGAAAATGTGACGAACTTTGCCCGTGTTTTTTGGCAAAACCCACCGTTGCTTTTTGCTTCCGGCGGGGGTATACTAAAAATTACCCCCATTTTGCAGGAGGAGTGTCTATGCGTTTTCACGTTATCTGGCGCAAGAGCCATGAGCCGGAGGAGGCCTATCGCGACTTCTTCGAGACAAACGATATTTACGAGGCCAAGGATTTCGCCATGCGCCTGGCCTTTGACGAGACAAATCTGGTCTGCGTCCGCGACGAAAGGCGGGATGAGATCGTCCGCGACTTCGACGCGGAGGTCTACCGCTGAAGCTCATAAACCAACCGCCTCCGGCCATACTAAGGCCGGAGGTGATTTTTATGCCCAAACGCAAGCGCAGCCGGGAGGGCTTTCCCTATGACGCTACACCGGACGTCCACCACTTTCCCGGCGTGCCGCGCAGCAGCTTCGACCTGGTGAATATGTACGGCACCTATAACATTCAGCCCACGTCTGACACGGAGAACACCTTTCCCCTCATCGCCCCCGGCCTGCCCAAGGCCTACCGGAACATGAAGCTGGACAAACACGACCTGGAGCCGTGAACCGCAGAAAGCCGCATGGCGCGAGCGCGCCATGCGGCTTTCCTATACTGCCATGACGAGTTTCCAAAGAAAACGCAACATTGTCCCGGAAAAATCCGGAAAGATTTAATCATTTAAAGTGCGGCTCGGTACAATGCACAAATAATTGTTATTTCTTTGGCAATTCACACAATTGACGCATTTTTAACAAACCCGTATAATGTAGATAAACTGGTAAGACCAGTGACGCCCTTTTGCGCGTCCGGTCAAGGAGGAAGCATGTATACCTTAGGCATCGACATCGGCAGCACCACTTCCAAGTGCGCCGTTCTTAAAGACGGAAAAGAGCTGGTGGCCCACAGCCTCCAAACCGGCGGCCTGGGCACCGGCGGGCCGGAGGAGGCGCTGGCGCAGCTGTGGCAGACCAGCGGCCTGACCCGGGCCGATATGGCCTGTGCCTTTGTCACCGGCTACGGCCGCAAAAACTACGAGGGAGCCGACGGCGAGATCAGCGAGCTGACGGCCCACGCCCTGGGCGGGCGCTTCGTGTTCCCGGACCTGCGTACCGTCATCGACATCGGCGGCCAGGACGCCAAGGTCATCGCCCTGTCGCCCTCCGGCAAGATGGTGAACTTCGTCATGAACGATAAGTGCGCCGCCGGTACAGGGCGGTTTCTGGATGTGATGGCCTCTATCCTCCGCCTGGATGTGGACGATCTGGATGCCGAGGCCGCCAAGGCCGCGGCCCCCGCCGCTATCTCCAGCACCTGCACCGTGTTTGCCGAGAGCGAGGTCATCAGCCAGATGGCCAACGGCGTCAGGCGCCCCGACCTGGTGGCAGGCATCTGCCGCAGCGTGGCCAGCCGCGTGGCGGCCCTGGCCCGGCGGGCGGGCGTCACGGAGCAGGTCTGTCTCTCCGGCGGTGTGGCCCGGAACGACGCGGTGCGGCAGGCGCTCAGCGACGAGCTGAACGTCCCCGTCAGTGTGGACCCGCTGGCCCAGTATTTCGGCGCCATCGGCGCGGCCCTGTGGGCATATAAGCAGACGACATGAATAAACAGAAATATGTTTCGATAAAAGCTGTGAGGAGGAACTGAAATGGCAGAAGAAGTGAAGAAGGCCCCGAAGCCGGTGGATCCCAATTCCGCCAAGTACAAGCTGGGCAAGATCGCGGCGGACGCCTACGTGGACGCCATCGAAGCCAAGAAGCGGGGCGAGAAGGTAGCATGGGTGTCCAGCAACTTCCCCGTGGAGATCCCCGAGACCATGGGCATCGCCACCGTGTACCCCGAGAACCAGGCCGCCGGCATCGCCGCCCGCGGCGCGGGCACGAGAATGTGCGAGGTGGCGGAGTCCGAGGGCTACTCCAACGACATCTGCGCCTATGCCCGCGTGTCTCTGGCCTACGCCAAGCTGAAGTCCTGTCCCGAGCAGGACGTGGCCATGCCCGACGTACTGCTGTGCTGCAGCAACATCTGCTCCTGCATGATCAAGTGGTACGAGAACCTGGCCCGCGAGCTGAATATCCCCATGATCCTGCTGGATATCCCCTTCAATCCCGACTACGAGGTGTCCGACGCGGAGGTGGCCTACGTCACCGGTCAGTTCTGGGACGCCGTGAAGCAGCTGGAGGAGATCACCGGCAAGAAGTGGTCTGACGAGAAGTTCAAGGAGGTCACCGGCTTCTCCTGCCGCTCCAGCCGCGCATGGCTGGCGGCCACCGGCTGCGCCAGGTACGTGCCCTCTCCCTTCAACGGCTTCGACCTGCTGAACCACATGGCCGTCATGGTCACGGCCCGGGGCAAGTCCACCGCCGCCGACGCCATGGAGACGCTGCTGAAGGAGTACGAGGACAACCACAAGAACGGTACCTCCACCTTCCGCACGGAGGAGAAGTACCGCATCATGTTTGAGGGCATCGCCTGCTGGCCGTACCTGCGTGCCACCAGCACCGGCCTGAAGTCCCGGGGCATCAACATGGTCACGACGATCTACGCCGACGCCTTCGGCTTCGACTACAACACCTTTGACGAGATGATCCGCGCCTACTGCAAGGTTCCCAACGCCATCAACCTGGAGATGAGCCGCGACAAGCGCATCAAGCTCTGCAAGGACAACCACGTGGAGGGTATGCTGGTGCATACCAACCGCTCCTGCAAGCTGTGGAGCGGCTTCATGTACGAGATGAGCCGCCAGATCGGCAAGGCCTGCAGCATCCCCGTGGTCAGCTTCGACGGCGATCAGGCCGACCCGCGGAACTTCTCCGAGGCGCAGTACGACACCCGCGTACAGGGTCTGACGGAGATCATGGAAGCCAACAAGAGCGCGAAAGGAGAGTAAGCCATGAACGAGATCCTCAACAAGCTGCATGAGGCAGCAGCCTCTCCCCGCGCGCAGATGGACGGCTATCTGGCCCAGGGCAAAAAGATCGTGCTGTGCGCTCCTGTTTACACTCCCGAGGAGCTTATCCACGCCATGGGCTTCGTGCCTATGGGAGCCTGGGGCGGCGATGTAGCGCTGAACCGCGCCAAGGAATACTGCCCCGCCTTCCTGTGCGCCATTGTCCAGTCCCTGCTGGAGCTGGGCATCAACGGTGCCTACGAGGGCGCGTCCGCCATCGTCATCCCCTCCCTGTGCGATACCCTCAAGACCGTGGGCGAGAACTGGAAGTACGCCGTGCCGTCCATCCCCTTCATCCCCATGACCTATCCCCAGAACCGCAAGCCCGCCTACGGCGTGGCCTACACCAAGGCCGGCTACGAGCGGGTCATCCGCGACCTTGAAAAGCTGGGCGGCGCCTTCTCCGAGGAGAAGCTGCTTGCCTCCATCAAGGTCTACAACCGCCACAACGATGCCATGCGGAAGATCGACGAGCTGCTGGCCGGGCACCCGGAGATCACCGCCGCCCAACGCAGCGACATCTTCAAGAGCGCCTTCTTCATGACCAAGGAGGAGCACACGGAGCTGGTGGAGGCGCTCATTGAGAAGCTGGAAGCCCAGACTCCCGCCGCGGAGAAGCTGCCCATCGTCATCTCCGGCATCCTGACGGACGCCCCGGCGCTGAACGCCATTCTGGACGAAATGGGTCTGCACATCGTGGCCGACGACGTGGCCGCCCAGTCCCGCCAGTACCGCACCGACGCACCGGAGCGCGATGACGCCCTGAACGCGCTGGCCGAGAAGTTCGCCGCCATGGGCAACTGCTCTGTGCTGTACGATCAGGAGAAGAACCGGGTGAAGTGGATCGTGGACACCGCCAAGGCGAGAAGCGCCAAGGGTGTTCTGGTGGTGCTGACCAAGTTCTGCGACCCGGAGGAGTTCGACTATGTGATGATCAAGAAGGCCTGCGAGGCCACCGACCTGCCCCTGACGCTGGTGGAGGTGGACCGTCAGATGGTGCGGTTTGAGCAGGTGCGAACCAACCTCGAGACCTTCCGCGACCTGCTGAAAATGTAAGCAACACACCATTTATTAACATACATGGAGGAACGATATGAGTGAAGTAAAGCGTCCCCTCGAGGGCGTAAAGGTGCTGGAGCTGGCCACCTTTATTGCCGCCCCCTGCTGCGCCCGCTTTCTGGCGGATCTGGGCGCCGAGGTCATCAAGGTAGAAGCCCCCGCCGGTGACCCCCTGCGCTACACCGCCGTCAACGAAGGCCGTCCCCAGGATCAGAAGGAGAATACTTCCTACGATCTGGAGAACGCCGGCAAGACCTGTGTCTGCCTGAACACCAAGACCCCCGCCGGCCGCGAGGCGCTGGAAAAGCTCATCGCCGAGGCGGACATCTTCATCACCAACTGGCGGCAGAACCCGCTGAAAAAGGCCGGTCTGGACTATGAGACGCTCCACGCGAAGTACCCCAAGCTGGTGTACGGCTTCGTGTCCGGCTACGGCGAGAAGGGCCCCGACAAGGACCTGCCCGGCTTCGACTTCACCGCTTTCTTTGCCCGCGGCGGCATCCTGGGCACCCTGTTTGACAAGGACGCCCTGCCCATGCTGACCATCGCCGGCTTCGGCGACCATCAGGTGGGTATGTACCTGGCCTCCGGCGTGCTGGCGGCGCTGTACCGCGCCCGCGAGACGGGCATCGGCGACCGCGTGGTGGTCTCCCTGTTCCACAGCGCCATCTGGGATGTATCCCTGCTGCTGCAGGCCAGCCAGTACGGTGATCCCACCACCCAGTATCCTCTGTCCCGCCGCACCCTGCCCAACCCGCTGGTGGTGGCGCACAAGACCAAGGACGACAAGTGGCTCCAGATCGCCATGCCCCAGTACAACCGCCACTATCCCATCTTTATGAACGCCATCGGCCATCCCGAGCTGGCCGAGGATCCACGCTACTATCCCCAGACCAACCTGCAGGCCAACATCGAGGAGTTCTACGACTTCCTCGTCAAGGAAATGGCCAGCCGCACGCTGGACGAGTGGTGCAAGCTGTTGGACGCCAACGACCTGCCCTACGCCGTGGCCCAGACCTGGGATCAGCTGCTGGTGGATAAGCAGGCATGGGCCTCCGGCTGCTTCTACGAGATGGAATATCCCAACGGCGCCAAGCGCACCATGGTGCGGCCTCCCGTCATCTTCGAGGAGACGGAGCTGCCTCCCTACAACCGCGGTCCGTACCTGGGCGAGCAGACCGAACTGGTGCTGAAGAACCTGGGCTACACCGACGAGCAGGTGGCTGCCATGATCGCCGCCGGCGAGGCGGTGCCCATGGATCCTTCCCTGAAAGACTGACGGCGGCATCTTTTCCGCCCTGCCATCGTCAAACCGTCTCGACGTACACACGGTACGCCATCGCCGGTTTGCCATCGGCAGAACGAAAAATCTCTCCGCCGTAGGCGGAGCGCGACGAACACGAACACCCCGGCGACTTGAGGAAAAGCAAAATATAGGGGCGCGGCGCGTTGAGGAGCGCGCCGCCCCACCTGAATATTGAGAGGAGAATATTATGAAAATCGCTGCTTATGAAGTACGTCCCGACGAGAAGCCCGTCATCGAGGGCCTGTGCAAGAAATACGGTATCGAGCTGATCTCCACCCCCGCAAATCTGGATAAGACCACCGCCCATATGGCCGCCGGCTGCGACGGTGTTACCACCCTGGGCCAGAGTGACTATTCCAACGCCGTTCTGGACGAGCTGAAGGGCTATGGCGTACAGGTGCTGGCCAGCCGCTGCGTGGGCTATAACCACATGAACTGCGGCTATGCCCGTTCCCTGGGCTTCCGCCTGTGCAACGGCGCCTACGCCCCCAACGGCGTGGCGGAATACACCGTTATGGCCATCCTGATGTGCATCCGCAAGTTCAAGAAGGCGCTGTACAACACCAACGACAACGACTTCACCCTGAAGGGCAAGATGGGCCGCGAGCTGCGCACCATGACCGTGGGCGTCATGGGCACCGGCAAGATCGGCTTCACCATCATCAAGTGCCTCAGCGGCTTCGGCTGCCGTATCATCGCCAACGATGTCTATGAGAACGACGCCGTCCGTGCGTACGCCGAGTACGTGGACCTGGACACCCTGTACCGTGAGTCCGACATCATCACCATCCACACCCCGCTGCTGCCGGAGACCACCGGCATGATCGACCGCGAGGCCATTGCCAAGATGAAGGACGGCGTGGTGTTCATCGACAACGCCCGGGGCGAGCTGATGGATATCGACGCCGTCACCGAGGCGGTGGAGTCCGGCAAGTTCGGTGCGCTGTTCATGGACGCCTTCCCCGGCGAGACCGGCATCATCCACGTTCCCCACGATGAGGACATCATCCGTACCCCCGGTATGCCCTACTTCAAGCTGAAGTACCTGCGCTCCTTCGTCAACGTCTACCACACGCCCCACATGGCCTTCTTCACCGAAGAGGCCGCGGAGCAGATGGCCGAGTGCGGCGTCAACAGCATCTATGAGATTTTGACAGAGGGCAAGTCCAAGCACGAGATCCCCTGCTGAGCAGAGCAGTGACCCATACTTTAACAGGAGGAAAACTATGATTTTCGACGCAAAGCATGAAATGATCCGCAAGCTGGTCCGCCAGTTTGCCGAGACCGAGCTCACCACCGAGGTCCTTGACAAGGTGGAGGCGACCGGCGAGTTTCCCGAGGAGATCGTGGACAAGATGGCCAAGTGCGGCTTTCTGGGCCTGAAGATCCCCCGCGAGTACGGCGGTGCCGGTGCCGATACCCTGGCCTATGTCATCATGATCGAGGAGATCGCCCGTGTCTCTGCTGTGGCCAGCCTGTACGCCAATACCCCCAACTCTCTGGGCGGCGGCCCCCTGATGCAGGCGGGCACCCCCGAGCAGCTGGAGAAGTATCTCCGTCCCTCCGTGGAGAACAAGGTGAAGATCGTCTTCGGCCTCACCGAGCCGGGCGCCGGCTCTGATGCCAGCGGCATGGTCACCACCGCCGTGAAGGACGGCGACGACTATATCCTCAACGGCCGCAAGTGCTTTATCTCCGGCGCACCGCTGGCGGATTACTGCATCGTCTACGCCAAGACCGATATGACGAAGGGCAACAAGGGAATCTCCGCCTTTATCGTGGACATGAAGGCCCCCGGCGTCTCCTGCGGCAAGCACGAGGCCAAGATGGGTCTGGTGGGCTACGCCACCTCTGACGTGGTGCTGGAGGACGTCCGCGTCCACAAGAGCGATATGCTGGGCAAGGAGAACATGGGCTTTATCAACGCCATGAAGACCCTGGACGGCGGCCGTCTGGGTGTGTCCGCCCAGTCCATCGGTCTGGCCCAGGGCTGCCTGGATGAGGCTATCAAATACTCCAAGGAGCGCGTCCAGTTCGGCAAGCCCATCTGCAAGAACCAGGCCATCGCCTTCATGCTGGCGGATATGGCAACCAAGCTGACCGCCGCCAAGGAGCTGGTCTATATGGCCGCCCAGATGAAGGACAGAAACGACCCCAACGCCTCCATGTACTGCTCCATGGCCAAGTACTTCGCCTCCGAGACCTGCAACGAGATCGCCGCCAAGGCGGTGCAGATCCACGGCGGCTACGGGTACATCAAGGAGTACCCCGTCGAGCGTAAGTACCGCGACTGCCGCGTGTTCACCATCTACGAGGGGACCTCTCAGGTCCAGCAGATGGTCATCTCCGGCAATTTGCTGAAGTAATGCGGAAAGGAGCAAGAATAGAATGAAGCTTATCGTATGTGTCAAGCAGGTGCCCGACACCTCCGGCAAGGTCGCCGTCAACGCCGACGGCACGCTGGACCGCGCCTCCATGCAGACCATCATCAACCCCGATGATATGAACGCCATCGAAGCCGCCCTGACCCTGAAGGATCAGCTGGGCTGCCCCGTCATCGCCGTGTCCATGGGTCCCCCTCCCGCCGCCGGTATGCTGCTGGAGCTGAAGGCCATGGGCGTGGACAAGGCCGTGCTGGTGTCCGCCCGCGAGTTCGGCGGCTCCGATACCTTCGCCACCTCCCAGATTTTGGCCGCCGCCATCAAGAACCTGGGCGTGGACAAGGACGACATCATCTTCTGCGGCCGTCAGGCCATCGACGGCGACACCGCCCAGGTGGGCCCCCAGATCGCCGAAAAGCTGGAGATTCCCCAGGTGTCCTATGTGGCCGACATCGAGAAGGACGGCGACACCCTCACCGTCCGCCGTATGCTGGAGGACGGCTATATGACCGTCCAGGTGCAGACGCCCTGCCTGCTCACCTGCATCAAGGAGCTGAACACCCCCCGCTACATGACCATCCGGGGCATCCTGGACTGCGACGCCGAGCCCGTCACCGTGCTGGATTACAACGCGCTGAAGGACGATCCCCTCATCGAGGTGGACACCATCGGTCTGAAGGGCTCTCCCACCAATATCTACAAGAGCTTTACGCCTCCCCGCAAGGGCAGCGGCATGATGCTGGAGGGCAGCGGCAGGGAGACCGTGGAGCAGCTGTTCGGCATCCTGTCCGCCAAGCACATCATCTGAGAAGGGAGAAACGATATGTCTACTTTTATGAATACCGATCCCAAGGCCTTCTCCGGCGTGTGGGTCTTTTGCGAGCAGCGGCAGGGCAAGATGATGCCCACCACCTTTGAACTGATCTC
>OKTX01000743.1_pt1 | contig 15333 bp, 10 predicted proteins | sample 1606261 | NCBI WGS metagenome assembly OKTX01 (sample SAMEA3879543, study PRJEB24766) | human gut metagenome | biome: human-associated habitat; feature: feces | place: USA | collected 1985/1987 | reverse complement strand
TAGAAACTAATATACCTGATAATAAAACTGAATGGCTTGAGCCTGTAACTGACGAACAATATAGATAAAATTCTCTTTTATTATGTCTTAAAAGGCAATAGAAAAATTAGGATTTAATGCATTAATAAAAAGTGCTTCTTACGATGGTTTACAATTAAATATTTCTTGTTCCAATGAAGATAGTTTAGTGTTAAATGGATTATCTGTTTCTGAAGGGAACATGCCACAGAAGAAAAATGAAATTTTAGTTGAAAAAGATTATCTGTCAAAACAGGGGATTGATGCGAAAATTGGCGATAAAATTGTTTTGCCGGGAGAAAACAATCAAGAAAGACAAGAGTTTGTTATTTCCGGTTATATAAAAACTTCTGCGAAGGGAACAGACCGTTCTTTGTATGCAGCTATTGTTTCTATGGAATATTTTCTTGACATAGATGGTTGGAATACCTTATCGCCAATGGCAATGTTTCGTTTAAAATCCCAATATGCCTCTGAAAGTGAACAGATTCAAAATGAGATTACAAAGATCTGTAAAGAAGCGGGTATTTTGCAGTCACCATCTATCAATCATGCTTATTTGGAACTAAGCCAGCCATCTGTTTTATTGGTGATAGCAGGAATTGCCGGATTAGCCATTGTTATTATGGCAGGAATTTTGGTTATTTACTGCATATTTTATATCTCTATTATCAATTCTATTCGTGAATATGGTCAGCTTCGTACCATAGGCATGACAGAAAAACAGATTAAAAGATTAGTGTACAAAGAAGGAACTTTTTTATCCTTGATAGCAATACCGATAGGTCTTATAGTGGGAACATTTTTATCGTACTTTTTGGTTCCGCAGGGATTCCAATTTAAAAATTTACTTTGGGCGTATCCTATTGTTATATTGTTTTCTTATATGACAGTACGGTTATCTATTAGAAAACCAGCAGTTATTGCAGCAAGCGTATCTCCGATAGAGGCGTATCGATATGAGACGGGCTCAAATTATGGGGATAAGCATAAAGGAAAAAAGATAACTCCTATTTCATTGGCGAAAGAGCAGATTATACGAGATAAGAAAAAGAATGTTCTAACGATTACATCTCTGGTTTTAACAGGAGTATTGTTGTTTGGAGCCTCTTCGATACTTTCCTCTATTAACGCAAGGGATATGGCATTGTCTGGATTTTCATTAGGACAATTTTATATTCGAATACAGGATCAGGAATTAAGAGAAAATGCTTTAGAAACTGTTGAAAGCAGTAGTCCATTTACAGAAGAATCATATATCGCTCTCAGTCAAGTGAGTGGTGTAAAACAAATAACAACAATTACCAATCTTCCGGTGTCTAATGACTTAAATGCAAAAGAATCAAATGGGGCAATTGTTGGATTTGACGAAACCGATATGGATTTAATCAGAGAATGTAATTTAGGTAAATCTATTCCAGAATATCAAGAAATAACATCTCAAAATCAGATTATTATTGGACGTCCAAGTGATTTTGAAGAATATTTTGGAATACAGCCGGAAGTTGGAAATTCTATAAATTTGAAAGTGTTTGACGGAACAGAGACAAAAGAGATGGAGTTCTCAATTGCCGCCGTATTGGATGAAAGTAAAATCGGAAATAATGGAGATAAAATTGATATGCTGTTACTTCCAAATGATTCTATGAAAAAAATCACCTCATCTAATATGACATATCAGTGGGTAATTTGTGTGGATGAAAAGATGGAGCAACAAGCAGAAAAAGAAATTAGACAGATTCTTGTGGCAAATCCACGATTAGCTGTTACTACATTATCTAGCGCTATTGCCCAAAATGAGAATTTCTTACAAGGAATGATTTTGGCACTTGCTGTAATTATTGGATTTATCAGTTGCTTTGCAATTATGAATTTACTAAACACCATTTTTACCGGTGTGATTGTTAGGCAAAAAGAATTTGCTCTCATGCGTTCCGTAGGAATGACACAAAAACAGCTTACAACCATGGTATGTTGTGAAGGGTTGCTTATTGTTTCTATCGGATTGATTTTGTCTTTGATTGTTGGTGGTTTTATCGGTTATCTTCTTTGCACTTTATTAAAAAATGGATTGATGACGTACTTAAATTATCAGTTTCCATTTAGTGTGACGTTGTTTTATTGTGCGCTAGTTGTGATTTGTTCTTTGTTGGTATCAGAGATTGCGTTAAGGCATCAAAAAAATATGTCTCTTATTGAACTTTTAAGGAGGTGACACATATGACGCTGCCTTTTGAAAATGATACAAAAACCATAATAAAGCGTATTTCAAGCAGGAATATATCAGCAAATCGAAAAAGAAATATCTTTATTATTATTACGATTACACTTGCGAGTACATTATTATCTGCAATTACCCTTTATGGATTTGGAATTACACAGAAAACAAAAAATCTAAATAAAAAAACAGCACAGATTGTATATCATGCAATTTCAGAAAAAGAGGGTTCGGAATTATACAAAGAAAAAGAGATCGCGTGGATTGGAGAATTTTTCAATGCATTTTCTGAAGAAATAAACCATTCAACCGTAAATTTTACTTACGCAAATGCAGATATGCTAAAATCTCAAAGTATGCCTTATTCGGGAAAGTTACCAACTGCGGAAGATGAAATTGTAGTACAGGAATCTTTTTTGGACAGCTTGGGGTATTCAACTGAATTAGGACAGACAATTAAAATACCATTTTCTGACGGGATGAATCATGATTTCAGGTTGACAGGAATCTTAAATGTTAAAACCGGAGATATTGGACGATATACAGCTATTATATCGAAAGAATTAGTGAAACAACAGTATGGAAATAATACAGTTATAGATTATTACCTTGGATTAAAAGACGCTCAAAACATGAGCGAAGAAGATGCTACGGAATATGCAGACACTCTTGCAAAACAATTACACATCCCCGATGATAATGTGATTGTTCGCTCCACTTATTTTAATGTGAAGAGCGAAAATTCTGGAAGTGAAATGCTATTTTATTTCGTGATTGGATTTGTAACCTTTATTGGCTCCGGCATTGTGATCTATTCCATTTTTTATATTTCCGTTGCAAGCAATATACGTAACTATGGGCAGCTTCGCACGATTGGAACAACGAAACGGCAGATTAAAAAAATGGTTTACCGAGAAGGAAAGTTACTTGCTGCTGTTGGGATTTCCATTGGTTTGATTATAGGTAATGTAATCGGATATTTTCTGATTCCGGAGGGCTGGTACTGGCTGACTTCTTTATGTGTGACGATTGGGTGTGGGTTCTTTGCTTTTACAATGGTAATGCTCTCTATTCATACTCCTGTAAAAAAAGCTGCCGCAGTATCTCCAATGGAGGCTCTTCGATATTCGGATTATAAAGGAAAGCCTAAAGAAAGTTCGGCGCTGTACCGAAAAATAACGCCTACATCACTTGCTAAAATGAATCTGTCCAGGCAAAAAACAAAATCTATATTAACCATATTTTCACTCGCATTTGGAGGCGTGTTAGTTGTATTGATTTCAACGATATTAGTTTCCTATGATGGAGTTGCAGAAGCGCGTGGGAGGGATTTTTCAAAAGGCGAATTTAATATTCACCTTAATGCTAATCAATCCTTTGATACTGCAAAAGTTTCGTTGACTAAATTACAACAAAAAAATATGCTGAATGAAAATTTTGTAAAAACAATCAAAGCTATCGATGGTGTTACCGGAATCAAGCGGTGGTATTATACGGACGCAGAATATCGTGTAAATGGAATTTCTGGAGATTGGATTCAGGGATTTAGTCAAGATGAACAATCTGATTTAGAAAAAAATCTCATAAAAGGAACTGCTGATTATGATGAATTGATTGCGGACAAAGGAATTATCCTATTACAAGAACGTGCAGATCTCAATGGAATGGATGTTGCTTTAGGTGATACAGTAGAAGTTGATTACGAAAATGTATCCGGTGATATTATGACGAAAACTTATACTGTGAAAGGCATAGTAAGCGATTATAATTATACGGGATTCGATAAATGTTTTACTCTCCCGGAACAACTTATAAATGAGGGAACCGGGATGGATTGCACAGGTACTATTTCCGTAATTACAGACAAAGATAAATTCGATACCATTGAAACTTCATTAAATCAGCTGATAGATAAAAACAGTGATTTGGTTATGGATACCATAGAAGAAAGCGTAAATTATTATAATAGAAATCAGCAACTACCTTTCGGTGCATTTCTGATAGTAGCTATCATTGTTGTGTGTTTTTCGCTGATCAATCTCGTAAATACAACCATTACAAATTTTTTGTCTCGGAAGCAGGAAATTGGAATGTTACAGGCGATTGGTTTAAGTAAAAAACAACTCATCCGAATGCTTTGCTATGAAGGCATGATTTATTCACTCTTTGCTGTGCTTGTAACATTGATTTTAGGAGTTGGACTTGGAAGTTTATGTATTCAGATCATGCGGTCATTAAATCCATATTTTTTCTATTCATTCCCATGGCCGGTTGTATTGATATATTCGGCTGTTCTGTTGGCTGTTCAGCTGATATTAATTGCATATACAACGGGAAATTTGAAAAAGCAATCTCTTGTTGACCAAATCAGAACAATGGAATAAAACGAATTGGAGCAGGGAAACTTGATCCAATTATATAATAAACTACAATATTTTTTGAAATTAGGACATTTCTGTGACATTTGTATTTTACAATATGACTATAGAAAGTAGGTGTCCTTTATGAATAAAAATAATATCATAGATAATGGCGAATACCATATTTCACGAAATAAGATTAAAGAAATGTGTATCATGCCCGCCTTTATTATGAAGGAAATAATAAAAGTGATAAAAGAAAACCAAACGACAGATATAGCAATACCACTTTGGAGGGTAGTGCCAGGAGAATATGAAGAATACGCATATCAGATATTAAATTCCAATGCAGATAAGGAAAGATTTGATTATCCATATATATCACACAGACCTTTCCGATACGGTGATGTTTATTGGATTATGGAACATCAATTACAGGAATTGGAAGTAAATGGGAATAGGTGCTTTGAAGAAGCACATTTTATACCGGACGAAGCAATAATTCATGTGAAGTGCAGCGAGTATTTCTTCAGGTGTTGTAAAGAAGCAAAAAGGATTTTTTACGACTATGCAAAAAATTATGTGGAGGAACTGATATGCTAAATACATTGATCGGGGTGTGAAGAGAAACAGAATTATAGTAATTGTGGATGAAAACGAATTGACATGGGAAAGTCTGGGCTTTTTGAAGCAACAGGCAGAGATTTATCAAGCAACAGGAATCCAGGATGCTCTTTCACATCTTTCAGTTTGTTCTTATCACTTGATTTTGATTGCATTACAACAAGAACCGGAAGCAATATGTCAGTTTGTAGAAACAATCCGAAAGCTAGTGATAACCCCTATGATTGTCTTATTATCTGAACATGCTGAAATAAGAAGTAAAATCATTCACTTAGGGGCAGATGCGGTATTGATACAACCATGTGCAGCAGAAGAAATCGGTTTGCAGGTGTATGCATTGATTCGCCGTTACACAGAATGGAAGTCGGAAAGAAAAGAAGAAAATCCGATACTGGTTGGGAAACTGGAAATTTTTCCATTTCAAAGAAATGTGAAATGGGATCATAAAATAGTCCCGGTTGTAAAAAGAGAGTTTGATTTCCTTTATCTTTTAGCATCTACACCGGGAAGAGTATATACATATAGCCAGATTTATCAACTGGTATGGCAGGAGTACCCACATGGGGACATTACAAATATTATTTACTGCATGGTACATCGCCTGAAACAGAAATTGAAAAAAGTAGATGTAAATGCAGAATATATAATCAGTAGTGTAAAAGGGATAGGATATTGTTTAAAAGTATAGAAAGAATCATAAAAGGCAGGTTTCTAAAAATGGAACTTGCTTTTTATATGAGAAGATTTGGTTGTAACTGTATATAAAAGAGAAATGACAGAAAAACTGACAGTTACTTGACAGACAACTGACAGTCTGCTGACAGATTGATTTTGTATACTACTTCTTTATGAGAAAAATGGAACTCGTACCATGACATAAAGGAGCAGTGTATGTGCCAGCAAGAACTACAAAAGATAACGTAACTTCATATCGAGCGTTTGGTGGTGTCGCAATTCAAAACAGGATTGCGGCATCTTTCTTTTTGTGGGAGAAAATTCGGGCAGTACAGCCTGTTTCTTGTGTAAATGCAAGATCACCGCCACTCCGATTTGATTTCAAAAAAATCAGATCGGAGGTAAAGAAAGGTGATATTTCATAAAGCGAGTGAAGAACGGAAATGGAAACAATGGAAGGAACAGGAAGAACGGATTTTACGGGAATCCGGTGTAAGTGAGGGTGTGATTCAAAGACTTCGGGAACTGGATTGGCAGGATTTTAATACAGAACGAAGATATTGGGAACATTTTTCACCAAATCAGGAAGAGCTATATACCAAAGAGCTGGAAGAGCAATCTCCGGTGGCACTCACAATCCAACAGTTACTTGACAGCGTGGAAAATGAACAACTGCTGCAGATTCTTCTGGAATCAGATAAAAAAACCTTGCAGATTTTATTGCTGAAGATGTGGGGATTTTCTATCCGGGAGATTGCAGAGCAGACAGGTATCCCGGAAAAGACGATTTACACACGAATGGATCGTCTGAAGAAAAAAATTAAAAAATTTTTGAAAGGGTGAAGAAAAAAGGCGGTTTTCATCGGCTCTATATATGAAAGGGGTAATATGCCCTCGTTCCTTGACAACCGCATACCAGCATTACAGGTACGTTCCCAAAGATAGAAGCGTGACAGCATAAGCGCCAGGACGGATGGGGACAAGCACTGCAGGATTGTTATGACAAGGTCTGTACCAAGACTAGGGCAGATCATTTCGTGAGAAAACTGTCAGTGCCTGTTCGTATTCTGAGCGAGTCCTTATAGCTGTGAATGGACTTTCGCAGGTCTTTCGCCAGGATCATCTGCGGGGGATAATGATACGAATTTCTTCCCACAAGGAAGAGGATGGACTCCAAGTTGTAATCAGCAAGACTTTCAGAAAATCTGCGAGCGATGCGAAGCGAAGCATCCGCCTGTAATGTTCCCAGCCATAGATGTGGTGCGGCAGCCGGGGAGTCGAGGACAAATACGGTGCTAAAGAAAAAACGATAAGAAATCAAAAAAGAGTGTGTCGTTGATATCAGATATATGCGGCTGTGGGAGATCCTACAGCCGTATCCTTGTGGTATTAACGTCATGCGGAAAGAAGAAGCAATATGTTTTATAAAGTTGAATATCAAAAGAGGGCGCATCAGGAGGTGGAGAAAATCTTCCGGGTGCTGCTTCCAGAACAGGGGCTGGCAGTCAGGGAAGAACAGATCCGTTTGTGCCATGAAATGTTAGATACCTTGCTGGGAGAAAGAATTGCGTTGTGTGACGCAGGGGTAGGAATTGGCAAGACGTATGCCTATCTGGTAGCTTGTGTGTTGATGCGGAAATATTCCATACTAATGGAACGAAACAGCCTGCCAAAACAGCATCCGGTAGTAGTCTCCACTTCCAGCATTGCCTTGCAAAAAGCAATCTTGTCCGAATATGTTCCGTTTTTATCAAGAGTTTTGGTAGAACAGGGCATTATTCAGACACCACTTCGGGCAGTGGTACGGAAAGGAAAAGAACATTTTGTCTGTGATAACAGGCTGGAACAAAGAATCGAGGCTATCCGTCACAAGCAGAAGAACGCAGTCCAAAGAGAAGCACTGCTGTCTCTGCGGAAACATTATGATATGGATACCGTAAAGGATTTGAGTGGGTTTGACAGAAGGCTGGTGTGTGTGCCGAAGTTCTGTCCAAGGGAATGTCCGGGCAGGCAGATGTGCCGCTATCAGCGATACTTGGAAGAATCCAAAAAGCAGGATGTGTTCCTTCAGATTTGTAATCACAATTATTTACTGGCAGATGCATTCCACCGAAGGGAAGAGTATAAACCATTGCTGGCGGATTACCGGGCTTTGGTAGTGGATGAAGCACATAAACTTCCGGAGGCGGCCAGGCAGATGTTTGGGAAGAATTTATGTATGGATGATATCCGGGAGATCGCTTATTATCTGGAACGGGAACATCAAAATGTGGAAGCCAGAACTTTAAAAGCCGGGATGTATAGCATTTTCACGATTATCATGGAAAGCCACATATCTTCCCATGGCATAAAGGAAAATTTTCAGTTGACCGGAGAATGCGAATTTTGTTTATGGGAGGGAATCCAGATGATTGAAAGAATGATGGAACAGCTAAAGGGAGTAGTACCAAAGTGGGTGTTAAACAGACTTCAGGAGGCAAAAGAAGTACTAGAGTGTTTTTTACAGAAAAATTCTAAGTATGTACTCCATCTGCGTATGGATAAAGAAAAGATTCCGGTCTTATGCGCGGCCAGCCGGGAGATTCCGCAGCTTTTGCGGGAAATGCTATGGGATCGGGAACAGGCACTGTCTGCTATCTTAACTAGTGGAACTTTGAAAGCAGGAAAAGGATTTGCACGCACTTTGCAGATAACCGGACTGGAAGGGCGTACAGATGTACAGTCTTATGTGGCAGAATCCCCGTTTGCGTATGAAGAAAACTGTCTGTTATATCTTCCAAAAACTTTGCGGAAGTGTAAAAGAGGAAGCAGGGAAGAAGTTGAGATGGTGGCAGGACAGATCCATTCCCTGATCTGTTCTACTTACGGGCATACGCTGGTCTTGTTCACTTCCTATACATTGATGGGAAGCGTGTACCAGATATTAAGGGATGGGATTCCCTTTCCGATGGTAGAAGTATGGAGACATTCCCAGGAAGAGATCCTGCGGTTTAAGACGATGGAGAATGCGGTGCTGTTTGCAGCCGGCTCCTGTTGGGAAGGGGTGGACTTTCCGGGGGATATGGTATCTTCGCTGATTATCGTGAAGCTGCCTTTTGCAGTGCCAGATCCTATCAGCGAGGCGGAGAAAGAAACCTATGAATCATTGGAAGATTATATCCAGGCGATTATTGTGCCGGATATGCAGAAGAAACTGCGGCAAGGGTTTGGACGTGCCATCCGGACAGAAACAGATACCTGTGTGGTTTCTATTTTAGATTTTCGGGCTGTAAAAGGCGGAAAGTATCATGAAGATGTGATGTGTGCCCTTCCACCCTGTCAGATGGCTGAAGAATTGAGAGAGGTGCAGGATTTTATTCGCAGCCGGAAAGGTGTGGAATATTATTTGTAACAGGAAAAATCCCCTTTCCAGCCTTGTTGCTTGTGCTTCATTTTTGGACATTTTTACAGGAAAAGTTTAGTACAGTTTTTGAGGTGGTTTTGGAGGGATTGTTGGTATTGATGAATAGCTATTTTGGCATGAAGTGGATATACTGTGTATAGCGTTAGAGGAAAGGACGGTGAGCAAAATGGCACGATATGCAGTGGAACATATCTGGGAAGGGAAAAAGGAATATTTCTTGATCCGGGATCACCAGAGCTGGCAGATGGTGCTGCTCCCGTCAAAATATCTGACGCATTTGATCAGAGCAAACCGTTCCCCGAATACTGTTGGACGAAGGGCAAAATCCATTCGGTTTTACTTGGAATATCTGAATGAAACAGAGTTGGAACTGTCCCAAGTGGCGGAACAGGAATTCCAGGAACAATATGAACATTATGTGGGATTTCTCCACTGGCTGAAAGCTGGAAATCATTTGAATGACAAGAAAGAGAAACTGCCAAGCAATAAAACCTGTAATGCGTATTTAAAAGACGTGTTCAGGTTTTTCTGCTTTTTAGAACTGGAAGCAGATATGGAAAGACTGAAAGTGTTATATTATGACAGTTTTACCACCCATGATTCTATCGGCGTGAAAAGAAAACTGCGGTTCCGGTCATTCAATGGATATCTGAAAGAGGAAGAACGAAATGTCCGTCCGGCAGAGCATAATGAGATTTTAGAACTTTTGAAGCAGTGTACCAATTGCAGGGATCAGCTTCTTATCATGCTGCTGGCAGAGACAGGATACCGGATCGGTGAGATTCTAGGTGTGGATTATACCAGGGATATTGATTATGAGCGACATACTATCCGAGTATTTTTCCGGGATGACAATGAGAACAGGGCAAGGGCAAAGAATGCCGCTTACAGAAACGCTAAGATCAGTGATGCCACCTTTCAGTTTTTACTGTTTTATCTGTCAAAATACCGGGAACTTCTGCAGCATCAGCAGATGTTGTTTGTAAACATCGAAGGGGAGACGAAGGGGAAAGCATTACAGGTGGATGCGGTCTACCGGATGTTGGAACGGATGGAGAAAAAAACGGGTATCCATACGACACCCCATATGCTGCGGAGATATTTCGGGAATATGAGACGGGATGCCGGATGGCCGCTGGAAATGATCAGTGAGGCGTATGGACATAAACACACCGACACGACCATCAAATATCTGAACATTGTAGATGACCAGCTTATGGAAGCCAGCGACCAATATTATGCAAAATATTCCGTACTTTATGATGTGGAGAAACTCCTGTAGGAGGTGAAGGACATGCCTGCTTATCAATTATATGTATATGAAGAGCAGGAAAAGCGGGAAGCACTGGAACAAAGAATCAGTGAACAGGTGGATGCCTGTACAGAGGTAAATGGAACAATACGAAACCGGGTAAAGAAGTTCCTGATAGAAGCGGGAATTACTGATATTTCGGAGATGAATGCAGTCCTAAGAGTCCGGTATGAAGGGTATCTGGAAAGAAATGAAACCGTTCATGTACCGATTACTTGCCTTCGGGGATTCGACAGAATTTTTATCCATCGGATGAAGGAAGAACTAAAAACGCTGGCAGGACAGAGGAAATATACTACAGAGTATCGTGATCAGTGGATGTGCCTTACCCATTATCCGGAGATTGAGATAGCGGAATCCTTTCTGGCAAGCAAAGACGGAAAGGAACTGTTGTGGGATTTTACACTGGGGTGTCCGAGAAATTTGAAGATGCAGATTTTTACGGTATTGAAAGCGGTGATACATACCTACGAAGGAGAGACGCGAAAAGAAAAGCTGCTGGCACTGCGAAGGTTTTATCAATTTTGTGTGAACCATCAAGTGACGGATATTGAAACCATGACACTGTCTGAAGAACAGCAATTTGAACAGGAACTTGCGGAAGAGTTTAAAGGGAGAAAGAAACGTACTGTATTTGGCATCCTGCGGACGAGCAGAAAGATATTGTTTATACAGGCATCAGAAATTCATTGGCAAGCAAACGTGTGGTTTTTGGAACGCTTCCATTTTTCTAAAGAACGGATGAACCCCAGCAAACCTATAGAACTGGTGTCCTTTAAAGAAGTGACAAATTTGGAGAATCAAAAGATTTTGCAAAAATATTTGCGGTATCTGTTTGGAATCACAGATTTATGCATCAGCACCATCCGAATCAAGCTACTGGAACTTCGTACATTTCTGGTACATTTTAATGGAGAAAAAAAGCCGATCTATGAAATGGAAGCAGAGAAGATCCAGAAATATCTGGAGGGCATCCGTAATCAGAATACACGTGAAGCAACAGCCAATGGGCGGATTTTTATGATCCTGCAGTTTTACAATTTTCTCGTAGTCAAGAGGTACTTGAAAAAGATCCCCTTCCGGCATGAATATTATCTTCAAAAAGAAGTGCGTGTCCACAATGACCGCAGCGTACCAGAAGGAGTATATACGGAAATTTTGTCTAAGCTGGCAGAATTCCCAGAACATCTCCGACTGATGTTCCTTCATCTATGGTGTACCGGAATCCGGGGAAGCGAAGTGTGTACCCTGACAGGTGATGGTTATGAAGAAAAGGATGGAGATTACTGGCTGAAGGTCTATCAGGTAAAAATGAAAACTTATAAGCGGATTCCCATTCCGGAAGCATTGTACAAACTGGTACAGGTGTATAAAAAGAAATATCAGATTGGACCGGAAGAATATCTGTTTCAGAATCAGACAGGAGGCGCTTTCCGGTATGGAACCTTCCGGTATCAGATGCTGAAATACTGTGAGAAATATCAGATCGCAGATGGGGAATACCTTTTCAAATCCCATGATTACCGTCATAACTTGGCTACGCTGTATTATGATAGCGGGATTTCCCTCCAGGCAGTGCGGGATTATCTGGGGCATGAATATGAAGAAATGACTAGACAGTATGTGGATTATATGCCAAAGAAACTGGAAAAAGCCAGTGAAGCATACTTCCAGGAAGAAACCCACAGCTTTGCGGCGGAACTGATGAAAGGAGAGTTCCATGGATGAAAAATTATATCTAACAGATTTGAACTGCTATGCAAGAGCAGAAGAGAAGCAGAAAAAGAATGTAAAGGAATCTCATTGTTTTGATTTAGGACTGCTTCCAACAAAAGGACTTCAAAAAGAATTCTGTTCATTTATTGAGGAACGAAGTCAACAATGTGCTTTGACAACGATGATACAAGAACGAGCGACCTATCAGAGATTTTGCATGGTGTTGAAGGATAAGCATATCCGGGTAGAGAGTTTACAGGAACTTGAATGGGAGCAATGGCTGTTAAAAATCCGGAGCTGGCTTCTGGAACATGGACAGAAACTGACAGTACCGGGAGTCAGCGTATATGGGAAAGAAAAGACATTGCCATCGAGTCTCATCACGTATGTGCGTAAGGTATATCAATTTACAGAAAAGGAAGAGGAACGGGATGAGATTGAGAAAGATATCTGGAAATTAGAGAATCTGGACATTGCCTATAAAAAGAATCCGATTAAAAATGTGCAGACTTTGAATTTTACAACGATTATCCAGGATGACTTGCGGGAAGAAACAAAAAAGGCAGTTTATGAACATTTACATCATGAAGCGATTGCAACGATCATCAAAGAGCTGACAGCCATCCGGAGGTTATCCAAATATCTGAAAGAAACATATCCCCAAATCCATTCGGCAGAAGAACTAAATCGGGAGTTGCTGGAAGAATATCTGACGTACCTTGCAACAGAAGCAGAAGGTGTGAACAATTACCGAATGGATCTGACAAGACTCCGAGGGATACTGGAAACCATCGGGAAGTTATATGGATATTCGCATCTGGAAAGTATATTCCTGACCAGTGACCTTCCCAAACAAGTGCAGCCTAAATTGAAATCTTATTCAGACAGTGAGCTGATTCGTTTTAATGCAGCGCTTGCAGAACTGGATGAGCAGATTGAGCGACTCATGATCATTCACCAAATGTTGGGGACAAGAATCTCCGATACCTTAACTCTTCAGAGGGACTGCCTATATCGGCAGAATGGGCATCCTATGATTCAGATCAGGCAGATGAAAACACACACATTTATGAAACCCATTAGTGCAGAATTGGAACTACTGATTGAAAAAGCAATTGAGTACACCGAGAAAATGTATGGAGATACGATTTACATTTTTGTAGATGAGAAAAATACCCGGAAACCTTTGCAGTATAATACCGTTCAAAATAGAGTGATGGCCATCATTCAGAAAAAAGATCTGCGAGATGATAACGGCGAATTATTCGGCTTTGGAACACATATGTTCCGCCATGTATATGGCATCCGACTAACAGAGATGCATCTGGATGATTGGACCATCGCAAAACTACTGGGGCATACATCGGTAAAGAATGTGAAGTTTTATCGAAAGATGAGTCTTCAGATCATTGCAGATGAAACAAGAGAAATCAGAGCAGAGATGAGCCGGATGATCCGGGCGAACTTGGCAGGATGGGGGAAAGAGTATGAGCAAATATGACAAGATGCTGGAAATAAACCATAAGCAGAGCATGGAGAAGATTCAGAGGGCAAAATTGGCAATTCAGGAGATGATTGAAGAAGAGGATAAAGTAACAGTCCCCAAGTTGATGCAAAAGACCGGACTGTCCAGAGGATTTTTTTATAAGAACCCGGAAGTACGAAAAGCAGTAGATCATGCCTTGCAGCTACAAGCAGGTATGGTAGATAAAAGAAGAAAGATTTTAGATATGGCGATGGACAGTCGCATCCTGCAATTAGAACAGCAGGTAGCAAAACTAAAAAGAGAAAATGAGACATTACGGAAAGAAAATGAAGCAATGCGAAAAGCATTGAATAAAAGAGACTTGAATCTGATCAAGAATTTTTAATGAAGAAGAAAATAATCAGCGATTGGCAGGGGCGAGAAGAACGTGCCTGCTGGTAGTTGTTGAAATAAAAAGGTATTGTTGATGTTTAGATTGTGTGAGACAATAGAGATGTTAATTATATTCAGCCATAATTGGAGTTCATGATAAAGGAGAATACAATATATGAAGAAATATGTTCAGGAAGCAACGGATATAAATATCTGGACATCCATAAAGAACAATACTTTTGAGAGAAATAAAGATATAAAAGAGTTTATAGATGGGTTAGAACTTATAGATGAAAGTGCTTGCATTAGCTTGGATGCGAAATGGGGAGATGGAAAGACATTTTTTGTCCGACAGATTGAAGAAGTGCTAAAATATGTGTTGGTAAATCAATGGGCAGATGAAGAAAATTCGATAGAGAAACTTCCGTCTTATAAATATTTGAAGGACAATGAGATGATAGCTAAAATGGAGTTGAAACATTCTTATTTGCCAATATATTATAATGCATGGATGTATGACAATCATAGTGATCCACTTATGTCACTGCTACTAGTAATGACAAAAACTTGCAAGGGTGTTTATGATACGAAAATAGATTCCGAAAAGATAAGTAAAAAACTAATAGAGGTAGTAGCAACATTACCTATATCACTAGGTGAGTTTAAAGCAAATCCATTCACCGCAATTGAAAAGTTGCAAGGGAAAAGTATGGATATTTTATCCCTTGTACAAACAGAGGAAGAAATCCGGGAACGAGTAAAAGGAATCTTCAATGACATTATTGTAGAAAGAGCGCAGAAACTGATTATATTTATTGATGAATTGGATCGCTGCAGACCATCTTTTGCCATAGAAATGTTGGAGAGAATCAAACACTATTTTGATGATGAGCGTGTGATTTTCGTGGTGTCTCTTAATAAGGAGCAGTTAATACATACCATAACAAATTATTATGGAAGTGGATTTGATGCAACCAGATATTTGAATAAGTTTTTTGATGTGAATATAAATCTTCCAGCAATGGATAAATATCAAAAACAGACCTTAGAATTTTCTGAACAACAAACAGAAGGAAAATTTTGGTTGTATAAATTAGCTGAAGAGCTAAGTGATTATTATCATTTATCTTTAAGAGATAAACTAATTTA
>OKTX01000736.1_pt1 | contig 15487 bp, 8 predicted proteins | sample 1606261 | NCBI WGS metagenome assembly OKTX01 (sample SAMEA3879543, study PRJEB24766) | human gut metagenome | biome: human-associated habitat; feature: feces | place: USA | collected 1985/1987 | reverse complement strand
GTCCGCCACAATTCTGTACCCCAGGCCGGATTCCGCGCGGATGATGCGGTTTTCCGGATCGGAATCCCCCAGCTTCTGGCGCAGGTGGGCGATGTGCACCCGCAGGTAGTGCGTATCTTCCTCATGCTGGGGGCCCCAGATTTCACGGAGAAGCTGGCGGTGGGTCATCACCTTGCCCTGATGGAGCAGCAGAAGGCGCAGAATGCCGTATTCCTTGGAGGTCAGATGGATTTCCTCCTTCCCCTTCTCCACGCGCCGGGAGCTCAGGTCCACAATGATGGATCCCAGCCGGAATACGGAGGGCTCCCTGTCCGGCCGGTTGCGCCGCAGCATCACGCGCAGGCGCGCCAGCAGTTCCCGGCCGCTGAACGGCTTGGTCAGGTAATCGTCCGCCCCGGCGTCCAGGGCGTCCACCTTCTCATCCTCCCTGTCCCAGGCCGTCAGGATCAGAATGGGAACCTGCGTCCATTCCCGGAGCTGTTTGAGCACTTCCAGTCCGTTGATGTCCGGAAGGCCCAGGTCCAGAATAATGGCGTCCGGCCGTTTCAGAGCGGTCTCGCTCAGGCCGAGCTGCCCGTTTTCACACTCGCGGACATGGTAGCCTGCGCCGGTCAGCGTCAGGTTCAGGAGACGGCGTATCTGCCGTTCGTCATCAATAACCAGGATATCTGCGGGAAGGTCGCTCATAACACGGGGAAGGAAGGTTTATTCTTCAGGAACATGATCATGCTCCACCAGGGGAAGGACAAGACGGAAACAGGTTCCGGCGGGAACGGCAACCAGGGTAACGGCTCCCCGCTGCGCCTCCATGAAACCGCGCACGATGGAAAGCCCCAGGCCCAGGCCGCCGGGCCGCGTCGTCCGGAAACGCTCAAAAATGGTTTCCGCCCGTTCGGGGGGAATGCCCGGCCCCAGGTCATGGACATCCAGCCAGACCTGGCCGCGCACGGGATCGGCGCCGCCCTTCAGCGTAATGGGGGTTCCCGCAGGAGTATGCACGCAGGCATTCAGCAGCAGATTGACCAGCACCTGCTCCATCAGGGAGAAATCCGCCTTCACCAGCGGATAATCCGGCGGCAGGGCGACAGACACGGGATGGTCCCGGCGCGCCTCCCTGGTGGCGGCCAGAGCCCCTTCAATCACATCCCCCAGGTCGCACCAGTCCAGTTTGGGCTTCAGAGCGCCGGATTCCAGGCGGCTCACGTCCAGCAAATTTTTCACCAGGCGGCGCAGGCGGCGTGCGGCCAGCAGGATTTCCCCATACTCCTCCCGTTCCTCCGGCGCGGACGCGGCGCGCCCGGCCAGCTTCTCACAGCCGCCCTCAATCACGGCCAGAGGCGTCTTGAACTCATGGGAAACGCTGTCCAGCAGGGAGCGGTGCAGTTTTCCGGATTCCTCCATGAGCCGCGTACGCGCCCGTTCCGCCCGCAGTTCTTCACGTTCCAGCGCCATGGCCAGCTGCGCGCCCATGCTTTCCAGCAAATCCTTCTGCCCTGCCGTAAGGCGCTCCCCTTCCTCCGGCCTCACGCCCAGCACGCCCATGCAGCGTTCCCCGGACATCATGGGGAGGTAAAACCCTTCCGCCACCGGGAGCGTATCCGTAAACCTGCCTGCGGGCCGGCGGTGCTCCAGGCACCAGGCAGCCACGCTCCATTCCTTGTCATCCATGGAAAAAGCCCCCCCGGATTCCCAAAGCTTCAGCCTGCGGCCGCTGCCTTCCGGCGTCATGACCGCCAGGCGCACCCCCATGATCTGGCTGATCTGCCCTGCGGCGACGGAAATCAGGGAAGGCACGTCCGAGGCGGACCCAATGGCCCGCGAATACAGGAACAGGGCATTCGTCTTTTTTTCCCGTTCCCGCTCCTCCTGCTCGCGGACCCTCAGGCGGGAAGTGAGCCGCCCCGTGGAGAGAGCCACCAGAAAGAAGAAAAGGCACATCAGGGCATCCTCCAGCCGTTCTATCTTGAACGTCATCACCGGGGGAATGAACAGCAGGTTCCACAGCAGGGCGCTCAGCGCAGCGGCCATCAGCATGGCCCAGCGGGAACGGATGAAAAAGCCCAGGCCCACTACTCCCGCCAGATACAGGAAGCCGGGAGCGAAATAACCGGTAAACGCGGAAATCAACAGGCCGATTCCCGTAACGGCCGCCGTCACGCCTGCGGCCAGCCAGTAGTCCCGGCCATATTTTTCCGTTTCCCGGTGCCAGCTCTTCCACCGGTTCCGGACCGGACCGGGAGCGGCGGGAACTACGTAAATGTCAATCTGGTCGCTCCCCTTTACCAGTTTGTCCACCAGGGACATGGGCCGCACCAGCCCCCACAGGTAAGCCTCCTGCGGCTTGCCCACCACAATCTGGCTGACATTTCTCAAAAAGGCCATGCGGAGCAGCGTCTCCGCCAGGTCGGAACCGGGCATCACGATCACTTCCGCACCCAGCCGCCGCGCCAGCTCCAGGTTGGCGTCCAGCCGCTGCTGCTGTTCGGGGGACAGCGGCACGCCCGTATCCACGGAAAGGGCAATCCACGGAGCGTTCAGGGCGTAAGCCATGCGCCGCGTCCAGCGCACCAGCCGGGCGGAAAACGGGCTGGGCCCCACGGCTACCATCAGCCGTTCCCCGCTGCGCCAGATGGAGCGGTCCCCGGAGATGGTGCGCACCTCCGTCAGCTCATGGTCCACCTTCTCCGCCATGATGCGCAGGGCCAGTTCCCGGAGGGCCGTAAGGTTGGACTCCTTGAAAAAATGGTTCAGCGCGGCGGAAGCCTGGGGAGCGCTGTATACCTTCCCTTCCTGAAGACGCGTCCGCAACTGCTCCGGCGTGATGTCCACCAACTGGATGCAGTCCGCCTCCGCCAGCACGGAATCCGGCACGGTTTCCTGTACGGGAGCGGCGGTAATGTCATGAACGGTATCGGAACGGCTTTCCAGATGCTGCACGTTCAGCGTGGTGTAAACGTCTATCCCTGCGGCCAGCAAATCCTCCACATCCTGGTAGCGCTTCCTGTGACGCATTCCGGGAACGTTCGTATGCGCCAGCTCGTCCACCAGAATGAGCTGGGGCTTCACGCGCAGCGCCTCCTCCAGGTCGAACTCCTCCATCTGCACGCCCCGGTAAGCCATTTTCTTCATGGGAAGGCGCGGCAGCCTGCCGATAAGGCGCATCGTATCCTCCCGGCCATGGGATTCCGCCACGCCGATCATGACCTGCACGCCCTTGCCCGCCGCCTGGATGGCGGCCTCCAGCATGGCGTACGTCTTGCCCACTCCCGGCGCCATGCCGAAGAAGATTTTCAGCAGGCCGCGGCCGGGGCGGGATTCCTCCCTCCGGATGGAGGCCAGAATCCTGTCTGCCCGCTGGCTGTCCGAATGCGTTTCTGAAAACATGAAAAAAGGGAACCGTAATGGTATCCGGCTTGAATGTTAGAATTAACCTAATAGAAGACCGTTCAAGGTGCAAATAAAACAGACCAGAAAAAACGTTAAAATTTTATTAAATTCCACCCCCCTTCCCCATTTTTGTTTCCATTCTTCCCTCTTTTCGTTATCAAGCATTTTTAAATTTTCCTCTTTCCTTTTCACAATGAACGCCTTCCAGACTATTCTCCGCACCGTCGCCTCTTCCGCAGTCCTGTTTCTCCTGCTCCTGGGAACCGCCCTGGCGCGGGGAGCGGAGGAAGCCGCTTCTGAAAACTTCGACTCCTTTCCGACGGGCAGCTTCACCTCCCTGGAAACCGCTCTGGGGACCATGACGGCGGAAAGCGGGCATGCCGCCATCGCCAGCAACCGCTGTTCCTCCCAGCCCAACTGCATGCGGCTCATCGGCCTGGGCACCGGGACGAAAAGCACGGCCACGCTGACGCTGCCCGCTCCCCTCGCCGTCAAAAAGACGCTTGCCCTGACCGGGGAACGCTGGACGTCCGACAGCCCCTTTTCCTTCACCATCCACGCCGCAGACGGGGAAGGGAATGAAACACTGGTCGCGGACGGCTCCTCCCTGAAAACGGGCAGCAATCCCATGACCCAGCAGGTGAGGGGCGCCATCCCTTCCGGCACCGCGCGCCTCATCTTCCGCTGCGAGGCCCCCGCCAATAAGGGCGTTCTTTTCGACGATCTGGTCTTTTCCGAATTCAACCCCCTCTCCAGCACCGCGGAAGCATGGCCGGCCATGATCCGCATGGAGGCCAACGGCATCCTCCGCTTTTCCCTGACGGAACTCCCCGCTGCGTATGACGGCATGGCCGTCACGGTGGACATGAGCCCGTCCGACGACCTGGGTGACATTGAAAGCGTTTCCCTTTACACCGGTGACGCGGACGGCATCTATTCCGCGCCCGCCTACGGCAGCAGCGGCCACGGCGCCATGAGCACCACGGGCGTCCTTGCCAGCCCGGCCCAGCCGCCGGCTCCCGTCATGACGTTCCCCGTCACTCCGGGGGTTCTCACGAACGGACGGCAATACTACTTCTGGGTCAGCGTCAAGCTCAAGAACTCCGCCAGCATGGACCACAAGGTGGGCGCCAGAATCACCTCCGTCACCGTGGACGGGCAAACGACTGATGTTGCCGATGGAGTGACGGCCAGGCAGCGGATAGGCTATGCCGTCGCCAAGGCGAACGATCCGGTTTACGGAGGCCCCTTGGAAGGAAAGGCCTCCAGGAAATTCCGCATTCCGGGCATCGTGCGCGCCAGAAACGGGGATCTGGTCTCCGTTTTCGACATCCGCTACGACGGCCGGAACGACATGCAGGCCAACATCGATACGGGATGCAGCCGTTCCACGGACAACGGACGCACCTGGACGCGGGCGATTCCGCCAACGACTACCATTCCGGCTACGGCGTCAGCGACCCCTGCATCCTTCTGGATGAAGTCAACGGTACCCTGTGGGTGGCAGGCATCGCCAGGCACGGGCTGGCCTCCTCCAAGGCCAACGTGGACGTGGAAAGCCTGGAAACCGCCCAGTATGTGGTAGCGTACAGCACGGACAACGGCCGGACATGGGGTTCCGCGGACCCCGGCACGGGGGAGTTCGTAAAAATGAAACCCCGGAGCATCAACAAGGACATCAAGAACAGGGCCTGGAAATCCTTTTTCCAGGGTCCGGGCCACGGCATTACGATGAAGAAGACGGTCAACGGCGTGCGCCCCATTGTCTTTCCTTCCCAGATATGGACGGGCGCCAGCGGCGCGGGAACACCCCAGTCCTGCATCATTTATTCTCTGGACCGCGGCCAGACCTGGATCAGCGAGGACACCGGCAAATCCGGCACGCCCGGCATCGGAGCCGGCTCCAGCGAATGCGCAGTCACGGAGCTCAGCGACGGGCGCCTGATGCTCAACGCCCGCAATGAAAGCAGGAGCGGGTACCGTAAGGTCTTCACGACGGACGACATGGGGAAGACGTGGACGGCTCATGCCACCAACCTGAAAGCCCTGCCGGAGCCCGCCGCCTGCCAGGCCAGCCAGCTCGCCGTGGAAAACTCCGCGAACATCAGCAGGGCCCTCCTTTTCTCCAACCCTGATAAAACTTCCGCCCCCCGCGCCCGAATGACCCTCAAAGCCTCCTTTGACGAAGGCGCCACATGGCCCTCCAGCCGCCAGGTTCTTTACGATTCCCGCCCCTGCTGCGGCTATTCCGACATCTGTGAAACGGGAGACGGCCACATCGGCGTGCTGTATGAAGGGCTCAACGGGGACGAAAACATCTTCTTCCTGCGCATTCCGTATGATGAATTCCTTCCTTCCCTGGACGTTCCCGCCGCCGGGGCGCCCGTCCGCGTGGGACCGGAAGGCATGACGGCAGCCACGTTCACCGTCTCCAGCGACGATTCCTGGACGGCGTCCTCTTCCGCTGGCTGGATCACCGTCTCTCCCTCTTCCGGCTCCGGAAACGGCTCCGTCACCTACAGCGTGGACCGCTGGGAAGGCGCGGGCGAACGCACCGGAACCATCACGGTTGCCGTTCCTGGCGTCCAGCCGGTCTCCGTCACTGTCATCCAGTCCGGCAGGGCCCCTGCGCTGGCGGTTTCCCCCGCTGCGCTGGTGCTTCCCAAAAACGGGGGAACGGCGGTCTTCTCCGTCACCTGCGACGCCGCCTGGAATGTCTCCAAAACGGGGGACTGGATAAACATCACCGGCATGCAGGGAGCGGATACAGGCAATGGTACCGTATCCATTGCCGCAGAGGCCAATGCCACGGAAGGCTCCCGTACGGCGCAGCTTTCCTTTTCCTCCTTTGGAACCGTCCGCTCCGCCACCGTGACTCAGCGGGGGCAGAAACGCACGTGGAATGAATGGAAGGAGGATGAAATCACCTCCCGGGACCCGGACACGGACCAGACAGGCCCCAATGATTCCCCGGCCGGGGACGGCATCCCCAACCTGTTGAAATACGCCACAGGATTGGATCCCCTCAAACCCTGCGGTAGCGTCGTGCAGGTCACCGCGGAGGAAGCGGGCGGAGACGCCTGCCTGGTACTGGGCTGGCCCGTCAACCCGGAAGCCACCGGAATCAGGCACGCAGTGGAAGCCTCGGAAGACCTCCAGACCTGGACGGAGACGGCGGAAGTGAAAACGGAAGGCAAAAGCTCCGCCACTTTCCGGGATGCCGTGCCCATGAACGCGGAAAGTCCCCGGCGGAGATTCCTGCGCCTGAAAATTTCCCGTGAAGGGGAAAGCCCGCTTTAAGGGCAAAACAAGCACGCGGCACCGGGAATCTTCCGGCAAGGGGAAAAAAGCCTTTTTCCCTCAGCCCATCCTTTTCCGATATTGGAGAAGGAACCGGATGCCATGCCGCCATTTTTTCCGGATGGACTGCACTCCGCACTAAAAGCGGAAAATGCCGGAAACGCACTTGAACCCGGTAAATTCCGCTCTTGCCGTGTCCGCGGCCAACCGCAGGAATCCCCTTGTTTTTCTGCGTTCGCAAAAGACCGTCTAACAAATAAAATTAAAAAATCGGAACGTTTTTTCCTTTCTTAATTGACAAACCATGCCCTTTCCTCTTAATGATTTAATGTTTATGAATCCGGTATATTGTCTGCCAGCGGCCCTCTTCACATGCGTGTTGTTGTCGGCAACAGCCGCCTCCCTGCATGCGGAAACAGCGTACAGCACGCCCTGCGGCTACATCCAGACGGATCTGAATGCCAAAACAACGGGCTATCTGGGCCTGGGAGTGCATCCGGAAGCCCTGATGCAGCATACGCTTGAGGAAAACAACATCACCGTTTCCGGCAGCAAAATCACCATCACGGATCCGGACGTCAATTTTACCGACCTGATGGAGACGGATTCCGCCTATGTTCTGGAACTCATTTTCGGAGACGAGGCGATGGCCCTTCCCCTCAACAGGGACGCGTGGAAAAAGCCCGCCCCTTCCTGGACGGCGAATAAAATAACGGTGGATGACAAAAGCGCAGCGGACCTGATTAAAAACAGCAAGCCGGTTTCCTACGTGCTGCGCAAGGCGCGCACCCTGAACGATGTTCTGGGAGGCGACAATACGTTCAGCCTGAAAAGCGGCACTTCCGGCACGGCGGATGCCGTTTATATCTCCACCTCCCCCTCCATCCAGATTCCGGTTTACCACTCCGCTACGGAAAACAAATGGATGCGCCGCGGTTCCCGGGACGACATGGGCCTTCTCCCCGTCTTCAATCATGAACCCCTTAAAATCGTCCGGAAAGCCGGCAATGGCGTGCAGGCCTTCGTTATCGGGGAAGTGGCGCAGAAGCACCAGAGGCTCCAGCTCTCCCAGGAAAGCACGCTCCTTCATACGGGGCTGCCTGTTCCCCAGACGCTTCTCAGCACCTCCCTCCACACCGCCCTGCCCGATCCTTCCAGTGACGTGGTTTACGTGCCTCTCACACCCGGCGGCCCTCTGGAGCCCTGTTATTATGATTCTTCCTCCGGACAGTGGAAAAACAGGGACACGGGTGAAAACGTATCCTCCACGGCGGTGGAAGGCATCCTGAACATCCTTTCCGTCACCAGGCTTCCCGCTTACACAACTGTCCAGACCAATACATTACCTACTCCTCAATAACAACTTAACAAGTAGTGATACCATGATGAAACATTCCTTCCTGCTGTACGCAGCCGCCGGACTGATGATCGCGGGAGCAGCCTCTGCCACGACGCTCACCGTTTACAATGAAGACGAATATGGGACTGCCCCTATTACGTCCATTCTTGACGCTTCCGGCCATTCCCTGCAAAACGGCTCCGCCATGCTCGGATACCTTCAAGACAGTACCTGGTCTTTCGACCTGGTTGACGGCAAGATTGAATGGTCCAAAAACAGCACGCCCGCAGGCCAGTTGAGCTACAGCCAAATGGCGGAAATCAGGCAAAGCTTCACCACCAGCCTTTCCGCCGTTTCTCCGGAATATCCCGGCGCCATCACCAATGGCGGCCAGTTTTCACTTTCCGGCACGCTGGCCTCCGGTCTGGAAGGAAAGCCCATTGTCCTCCTGGTCAACAACGACGATTCTCCCGGCGAATTCTCCATGTTTACGTTCCGGAACGTGGATACGGGCGAACTGGCCAAGTACCCGGGAGTGGTGGGAAACGACATGACGTTTTTCTTCGGGTCGCAGGCGGATGCCATTACCGAGGGTTATGAGTGGTATGCCATCCCTCTCTTTAACGACAACTTCAATCTGGTTCCCGAACCCGCCACCGCTACGCTGAGCCTCCTCGGCCTGGCGGCGCTGATGATGCGCAGACGGCGCTAAAAGAGCTTTTCCCACTGTTAAAGCCTCCGCACGGGAATGCCTGTGCGGAGGCTTTTTTGCAGGCAGACGGCAGCCGCACTCCAGGCCCTCCTTCATCACATCCCTCCGCCGGAGGAGCACCGCGAGCCTCTGCGGCAACCGATTCATCATGCGGCTGGCAGCCGCACTGGTTTTCAGAAAACGCGCCCGCTGGCGCCCAGGTTCATCTTTAGTTGGCGCAAGGGCTTGCGGCGCTCCAACCAGGCTCCAAACGGCATTGCGGCAAATAAAACGCCCCGCGCACTCCGAAGAGCGGCGGGGCGTCTGTTCAAGCGGTGGAAACCGCAGGAGTTACTTTTTAACGGGAATGATATCCAGCTCCGCTACGGCGGCGTAATCCCGTCCCTGCGTCTCACTGAGGGCGGAGAAGCGGAAATAGCGCGCCTTGACGGGCGCCTGGAACTTCACTTCCTGAAGATCCGCGCTGTCCGGGAAGGCGCCCTTGGCGGCAGGCTGCCATTTTTCACCGTCCGTGCTCACTTCCACGGAATAATCCTTCACGCGGCCGTTACCGCTTCCGTCCTGGCGGGGCAGGTAGGTAATGCCGGAGAACTCCCGCTCCTTGCCCAGGTCCACGGCCAGCACGTGCGGGTGCTTGGTCACGGTCTTGTTGTACTCGGAGTGCCAGAAGGTGCCGGGGTCCCCGTCAATGGCGAACTCGGCATCCGCCTCGCCCTGCTCCTGGCTGGTCACGCTCTTGACCGTGTACTTGTCCGTACGGGTCAGCATGGTCATGTCCAGCTGGGCCGCGGGCACGCGGATTTCACCCTTGTAGGACTTGGAGGTGACGGGACGCATGAAGAAGGACAGCGGGTAGGGCTTGTTGGCCTTGATGATGTCCCTGCTCATGGGGCCGGGGCCGCAGGAGGCGCCCCCCAGGCCGCGCGTGGCGGAGGAGAGGACCAGCACGGTTTTGTCCGTCGTCTTGGGCAGCTCCACGGGGTGGTTGGCCAGAATCAGGTCCGTCGTGGTGTAGGGAATGGCTGAGAAGGCAAACGGAGCGCCCACGGAACCGAAGAGCAGGCCCTGCCCCTTGTCATCTGTGACGGCCACCCAGCGGGTGTCTTCATGGTTGCCGCAGTCCTGCGGCCTGCCGTACGGGAAGAAGGAATCCCGGGCCGTCGTCTTGTACACGCCCAGAGGCATGCCGCTCTTGCGGTCCGCATAGTTTTCCTCCGGCCCACGGCCGTAGTAGGTCACGTTGCCCATGTTCGCCGGCAACTGGAGTTCATACCCCAGGCGCAGCAGCTCCAGGGGATTGCCGCGCGGCAGCAGCACGGACTGGCAGACGACGGTTCCATCCGGGTAGATAGTCCATTCCAGATTGTTGATGAAATGGGTGTTCGTGTCATTCAGGGGCTGCTTTTTGGGCGTGATGGAGGTCTTGGTGTCTCCATAGCCGCTGATGTTTTCAGTCTGCTTGCCGTTTACCTTGACGGACTGCTTGACGGTGACGCTGCTGCCGTTGTCCACGGCTTCATAACTGAGCAGTTCATGCTTCAGCTCACGGAGGCCGTTGGCCATGCTCTTGGCCATGACGCCCGGCTCATTGCTGGAAGCGGCGCGCAGGGCGTTCACCGCCATGGGCGTCTTGAACAGGGGCTTGCCGTTCACGGTGAACTGGGCCAGTTCCCCGGTGGCCGCGTCAAACTGAACGGAGAAATCCTTGCCGGACACGGTGTGCTTGTCCGCGCTGAGGGTTACCTTGCCGGCAGGAGCCTTGAACATGGGCAGGTCTCCCTGCACGGGAAGTTGGAGCTGGTCAAAGGCCAGTTCATAGCCCTTCTTGGCCCAGTCCTTGTCCTTCTTCAGCTTGTAGCCTATGCGCAGGGCGTATTCCGCTCCCGGCTTACGGTTTTTCAGCTGCGGAATGTCCGGTACGGGCACCACGATCTTTTCCCGGGGTCCGGCCGGCGGCGTATCCAGCTTGCCTTCCGCCACCACATTCCCGTTCTCCGTCAGAGTCCAGGTGATGTCGTACGGAGACAGGTCCGTAAAGAAGTTCTTGTTGAAGATGGAAATCCTGCCGTCGTCCGTCAGGGACGTGGAGATATTCTGATAAACGTGCTTCACTTCAAAGTAGCCCGGTTCCGGCGTGCGGTCCGCCAGGATGGTGCCGTTGAATACGAACTGGCCGCTGTTGGGATGGTCGTTGAAGTCGCCGCCGTAGGCGAGCATCCTCTCCCCGTTCGGCAGGGTCTTGTACAGGCCCTGGTCCACCCAGTCCCAGATGGCGCCGCCCATGATGCGGTCGGAAGATTCAATAGCCTCCCAGTAGTCCGCCAGGTTGCCCATGGCGTTCATCATGTTGTGCGCGTACTCTGAAATGTAGTAGGGCTTCGGGAAGTTCTTGTTGGCCGCCATGGAGCGCGTCCAGTCCACGGAGGGGTACTGGTTGGAACCCAGGTCCACGATGTCGTTGTTGCGCTCATAGTGGGTGGGGCGGGACATGTCCCTGGCCTTCACGATCTTTTCCGCGCTGCGGAAATTCTGGCCGGGCCCTGCCTCATTCCCCAGGGACCACATGATCACGCTGGGGTGGTTCTTGTTGCGCTCCACCATCGCCATGATGCGGTCCACGTGGGCCGGCATCCATTCGATGGGGTGGGAAAGGGACTCCTTGCCGTAATAGTAGCCGTGGGACTCGATGTTGGCCTCATCCTGCACGTAAATGCCGTACTTGTCGCAGAGGTAGTAGAAATAGGGGTCCGCGGGATAATGGGAGCAGCGCACATGGTTGATATTGGCGCGTTTCATCATCTGCACTTCCTCCTCCATCTGTTCCGGAGTCACGTAGTGCCCGGTTTCCGGGTGGCTTTCATGGCGGTTCACGCCCTTCACCTTGACCGGCTGGCCGTTCACCAGGAACACGCTGTCCTTAATCACCACGTTGCGGAAGCCCACGCGGGAGGAAACCATCTCCTCCGTCTTGCCGTCACGCTTCAGCGTCAGCACCAGCGTGTACAGGTTGGGGTCCTCCGCGGACCACAGTTTGGGCTTGGCGTAAATGCCCAGCAGGGAAGTTTTGAAATCCTTCATGCCGGTGATGCGCAGGGGCTTTTCCAGCACGCCGTCATACGGGGCGTCCTTGGGCTTGACGGGCTCCACCAGCTTGCCGGAAGCGTCATACAGGGCCATGGATACGGTACACCCTTCCAGCTTCTCGGTCGCCGGGAACAGGTTGCGCACGTCCACGTCCACCTGGAGGCGCCAGTCCCCGTTCATGGTGCCGGGCTTGGCATGATCAATGTTCAGGGCCCAGTCCCGCTGGTCCACCGGGTTGGTCTGCGCGAAAAAGTCGCGGATGTGGACCTTGGGCACCGCAAAAATGGAGACGTTGCGGAAAATGCCGGACAGGCGGAACATGTCCTGGCATTCCAGGTACGCGCCGTCGGAATGGCGGTACACCTCCGCGGCCACCACGTTCTCCCCCTTCTTGAGGTAGGGGCTGATGTCAAAGCGGGCCGGATTGCGGGAATCCTTGGAAAAGCCCACGTACTGCCCGTTGATCCAGAGGTAGAAGAAGGAATCCACGCCGTCAAACTGCATGTACACCTCCCTGCCGTCCCAGTCCGCGGGCACTTCAAACGTGCGGCGGTAGGAGCCTACGGGATTCCGTTCCTTGTAGGACGTGTAATTCTTGTTGGAGGGCTCCTTCATCACATAGGGCCAGGAGCGTTCAAAGGGGTACGGCTGGTTGGAATAAATGGGGGTGCCGTAGCCCTGCGTCTGCCAGGAGGCGGGCACCTTGATTTCCTTCCAGTCCTTCACGTCGTAATCCGGCTTGTAAAAATCGGCCGGGCGGCTCTGGGGATCCTTGGCCCAGTGGAACTTCCACTGGCCGTTCAGGGACTTGCGCCACTTGCTGTTTTCAGGCAGCACTTTCAGGGCGGACTGCAAATCGCTGAAAGACGCAAAAAAGGCCGTGGGGGCCTCCTTGTTCAAATGCAGGTTCTGTTCCTGTTCCCATTCCAGCCCTGTGGGGGCGGGCGCGGGGGAGGAATCGCCCGGGGCTCCCAGGCCGCACATGGCGGAGCCTACCGCCAGCGCGGTACAGGATAAAAGCCAGGATCTGGTCGTTCTCATGAAGTAAGTATGTGTCAACGTTGGTATGCAAAAACGGATTGTCCTGTTACATACGAATCCGCAATTCTAATTCTAACAGCAAACTTCACCTTTGCAAGCTGCCGTTGCGTTTATGAACCGCCTGCGAAGAACGCAGCCGTTAAAAAGTATGCTTTAACTGGAGGACGCCCACGCACTGCATGGATTCCTGCTGCGTGTACTCCTTGGTGATGTAGTGCAGGCCGAACAGCAGTTCCGTGCGCTTGTACCGGAGGCCGAAGCCGTAACCCCATTCCCCCACCACGGGATACTTGTTCACGTACTCCGGAGAGGAGCGGAACACCGTGCCGTCCAGGTACAGGTCATGGGCCACGGCGCGCACGGCGGCGTGAAGATAGCCGTAATACCCCCAGTTGGCGACGTTCGTCCTGTTGTAAACGAAGGGCGGCGCGGCGCTGGTGGCCCCGCGGATGCTGTTTTCAGGGGAAGTATTGCCCAGATTATAGCCAAAGCGGAAGGACATGCCGCCGCCCGCCTGCACCTTCACCGTGCCGGCATCCGCGTGCCAGTACGCCAGGGCGTCCGTTTCAAAGCCGGAACTGTAGCGCTTTTCCAGGCCGCGCAGGCGGTAGTAGCGCTTGAAAAACAGATTGGCCGTCATTTCCCCGGGGAGCTGGTTGGACCAGCCGGGCCATTGTTCCATGCCCCACAGCTTATGAATGAAATGCTGGGAGCCTTTCGCCAGGGAATTCGTGCCCGTGGTGCCCAATTGCAGCTCCAGGGAATTGGCCCTGTCTTCATTCTTGACCAGGGAGGTCAGGCCCAGCGTCAGGTTGCCCACGTAGGGATGCTGGTTATAAATGGGGTAGGTAGCCTTCTGCTCCGGAGTGTACATGAGCTGGGTCAGGTCCAGCCCCCACTGCTGGCGGAGGTTGGGGGAACCGTTCATGCCCATGAACCGCCGCCAGGAAGCGGAAGCGTTCGTGCCCCCCAGCACTGTTCCCAGCATGCCGGAAAAGGAGTGGCTCCGGGATGTGGTGCCGGACATCCAGGCAAAGCGGACGCCGTTGGTATAATTATCGTCATCTCCCACGAACATGTCGTTTTCCAGATGGAAACTGATGACAGGGCCCTCCTGCGGCGCTTCTATCTGCTGGGTTCCTGCCTGAAGGGAAACCGCCGACAACAGGCCGGCGCACATGCACAAAGCCGTACATTTCATGCGCGGCAGTTTGTGCGTTTCACTTCCGCGTGGCAAGGAAAAATCAGGCATGCCCTGTGTTTGCACTTTTCAAAACCGGGAAATATCCACAGACTTCCCCTGCCCTGCCAGGGTTTTTACGCCATGATTATTGACACGCACTGCCATCTGGCTTCCGCGCAATTCGACCAGTCCCGCCGGGAAGCCTATGTGGAGCATGCCCTCCGGGAAGACATCGACCGCATGATTACGCTGGGAGCCCGCCCGGATGACTGGGAGGCGAACACGGCGTGGGCGCGCCAGTTCCCGGGCGTGGTCTTTTGCGCGCTGGGCATCCATCCGGACGACGCCCATGAAGCGCCGGAGGGCTGGGCGGACCGTCTTTCCCGCATGGCGCAGGATATCCCCCTGGCCGCCATCGGGGAAACGGGGCTGGACTACTTCCACGGAGCCCCCCGGGGCTGGGAGCCTGACAGCTTCCGACGCCTTCAGCAGAACCTGCTGGAACAGCACTTTGACCTGGCGGCGCGCCTGGGCCTCAACATTGTCCTGCACACGCGGGACCGGAAAGGGTCCAGAAGCTTTGAAGACGCCCTGGCGATTGCCCGGAATCACGCGGGCCGCGTGCGCCCCGTGTTCCACTGCTTCATCGGAGACACGGCCCAGGCCGCTCGAATTTTTGACGAACTGGACGGCATGGTCTCCTTCACCGGGGTGGCCACCTTTAAAAACGCCCCCGTGGTGGCGGAAACCGCGCGCTGGTGCCCGGAAGACCGCATCATGCTGGAAACGGACTCCCCCTACCTCAGCCCGGAACCCCTCCGGGGCCGCATGAACGAACCCGCCCACCTCATCCATACGGCCCGTTTCATCGCCGCTTCCAGAGGCATGGAACTGGATGAGCTGGCCCGCGCAACGACGCAAAATGCGGAAACCTTTTATAATCTGGACAAGGGCTGAAAAAAAATCCCGGCAATCCGCGCTAGCGCCTTGAAACCGAAATCATAAATTAGTATGAACAGGGCACACATGAAAGCGCCATTCATTTTTACCTGCGCCTGCGCTGCCGCGCTGGTGCTCCCCTTCTCTTCCTGCTCCACCCAGAATTCCTCCACGGCCGGCTATGACACTGCGGAACCGGCCAGCGGCGAAATCCCGCCGTGGATTGCGGAAAGCTCTGATCCCGCTTATGAATCCGGCCATTACAGCCCGGTGAAGAGCTCCTCCAGCTCTTCCAGTTACGCCTATAATCCGCCCGCCAAGCCTTCCGTCAGCAAGAAATCCCCCACGCGGAAAACCACGGCCAGCAGCAAATCCTCCCGCAGCACGAGCGCCAGAAAGAGCACCACGCGCAAGCCCGCTCCCAAGGCACGCACCTACACCGTGAAAAAGGGCGATACGCTGGGAGCCATCGCCCGCAGGAACGGCACCTCCGTCAAGGCGC
>OKTX01000732.1_pt1 | contig 15629 bp, 20 predicted proteins | sample 1606261 | NCBI WGS metagenome assembly OKTX01 (sample SAMEA3879543, study PRJEB24766) | human gut metagenome | biome: human-associated habitat; feature: feces | place: USA | collected 1985/1987 | reverse complement strand
GGTGGTGCTCAAGGACGGATGGACGGTTGTGACGCGCGACGCGAAGCCCGCCGCCCATTACGAAAACACCGTTGCGATAACCGCAAACGGGAAGCCCGAAATACTGACGCTTTGAGGTGCAGCCGATGGCTGGAACTGAAAAGACAGACGGCCTGATGGGACGTATAGCCGTTTCCAAGGCCGGCAGGGATAAGGGCATACGCTACGCCGTGATAGGCACGAATGACGACGGGACGCTGATGCTGTGCGACGGAAAAGTGCACAAGGCGGCAAAGCCCAAGAGGAAGAAGCCAAAGCATCTGCAATTTGAAGCCGGGCGGATAGAGAATATCAGCGCGATACTTTCTGCCAAAGGCGGAACGGCCGATGCGGCTTTACGCCGCGCACTGAAAACGGGCGCGGTTCACCATGAGGACGATATATTATAGGGAGGTATAGCTTGTCAAAGACCGATGTTATCGAGGTTGAGGGTCTGGTCACAGACCTTTACCCCAACGCGATGTTTGAGGTAGAGCTCGAAAACGGGCACAAGATATTGGCAAATATTTCAGGCAAGCTGCGCATGAATTTCATACGCATTTTGCCGGGAGACAAAGTAACCGTTGAAATGTCTCCTTATGACCTTACGCGCGGCCGCATAACGTGGCGCGCAAAGAATTAACGGGAGGATAAAACAATGAAAGTTAGGCCTTCAGTCAAACCCATTTGCGAAAAGTGCAAGATCATCAAGCGCAAGGGCCGCGTGATGGTGATTTGCGAGAATCCTCGCCATAAGCAGAAGCAGGGCTAAGCAAACGGCCCCAAGGCGAGAAGATATACAAAGGAGAGCGCCACACTGGATAATTTCATCCGGCTCTTCGAAAGGTTTCGAGCTCAACGCTATGGGCTCCGTCAGGCGGTAATTGCGCCGCCAGACATATTAGAAATCTGCTCCACGGTGTGCGGAGCGGGCTTCTAATAGCGGAAACAGCCGCCGGTGCGGCTGCCGCGGAGGAAACGACGCGGAAACCGGCGGGTACATATATATTTGAACCAAAATTTACGGAGGTGTACAAACTTTATGGCACGTATTTCTGGCGTGGACCTGCCCAGAGACAAGCGGGTTGAGATCGGCCTGACCTACATTTACGGTATCGGCCGCAAGACCGCTACGGACATCCTCGCAGCCACGGGCGTCGATCCTGACATCCGCGTGCGCGACCTGAGCGAAGCCGATGTGGCCAAACTTAGGGACTATATCGACCATAACATAAAGGTGGAAGGTGATCTGAGGAGAGAGACTTCCATGAACATCAAGAGGCTGATCGAGATCGGCTGCTACCGCGGCGTAAGGCATCGTAAGGGCCTGCCCGTGCGTGGCCAGAGCACCAAGCAGAACGCCCGTACCCGCAAGGGTCCCAAGCGTCAGGTTGGCGGCAAGAAGAAATAAGGGAGGTTAATGCAAAATGGCAGCAGCAAAAGGTAAGGTCAAGAAAGCGGGTACCCGCAAACGCCGCGAAAAGAAGAACATAGAGCGCGGCGCTGCCCATATCCGTTCCTCCTTCAATAACACGATGGTAACCATCACCGACCTGCAGGGCAACGCCATATCCTGGGCGTCCGCCGGCGGACTTGGCTTCAGGGGCAGCAAGAAGAGCACTCCTTTCGCCGCGCAGACCGCCAGCGAGACCGCGGCTAAGGCCGCCATGGAACATGGCCTCCGCACTGTGGAAGTCTATGTGAAGGGACCCGGCTCCGGCCGTGAGGCCGCCATCCGCGCCCTCCAGACCGCAGGCCTTGAGGTCAACATGATAAAGGACGTGACGCCCATACCGCACAACGGTTGCCGTCCGCCCAAGCGCAGAAGAGTTTAAGGAGACAGACAAATGGCAAGATATACTGAATCTGTTTGCAGACAGTGCCGCAGGGAAGGCGAGAAGCTCTTCCTTAAGGGCGACCGTTGCTACACAGCAAAGTGCGCTATCATCAAGCGCCACACCCCCCCGGGACAGCATGGCCAGGCCAGGCAGCGTAAGCAGAGCGAATACGGCCTGCAGCTGCGCGAAAAGCAGAAGTGCCGCCGTGCCTATGGCATCAGCGAGTCCCAGTTCCGCAAGTACTACGACATGGCCAGCAACATGCGCGGCATAACCGGCGACAACATGCTGTGCCTGCTCGAGAGAAGGCTTGACAACGTGGTGTATCGCCTGGGCTTCGCTCCCAGCCGTCCCATGGCCCGTCAGCTCGTTAACCATGGCCACATCCGCGTAGACGGTCAGAAGGTCGACATCGCTTCCTATCTTGTGAAGCCCGGCCAGACCATCACCGTGCGCGAGCGCAGCCGCGACATGGCCAACTTCAAGGACCTGCGCGAGCAGGGCGCCAGCAAGCCCATACCCAAGTGGCTTGAGCTTGACAGTGAGAATCTCACCGGCAAGATCGCCCAGATGCCCCAGCGCGACGATATCGACCTCACCGTTGAGGAAAACCTCATCGTCGAGTTCTACTCCAGGTAATGAAGCGGTCCGCGACCCTTATCGACTGACCAAACATCAAGAGAGGGGATGGAAAAATGATAGAAATCGAAAGACCCAGGATCGAGTGCGAGGAAATATCCGACAGCTATGGTCGCTTTGTGGTGGAGCCGCTGGAACGCGGCTTCGGCACCACCCTTGGCAATTCACTGCGCAGGGTGCTGCTTTCCTCCTTGCCCGGCGTGGCCGCCTCTGCCATAAGGATAGACGGCGTGCTGCATGAGTTCACTACCATCGAAGGCGTTCGCGAGGACGTTACCGAGATAGTGCTCAATATAAAAGAGCTGTGTGTTAAGCTGCACAGCGAAGGCCCCAAGAAGGTCACGATCAGCGCTCATGGAGAGTGCGAGGTGAAGGCAGGCGACATAACCGCCGATTCGGACGTTGAAATAATGAATCCGGATCTGCACATTGCCAGCCTTGGCCCAAACGGCAAGCTTGAGATGGAGATTATACTTGAGCATGGCCGCGGATACGTCTCCGCTGACAAGAACAAGCGCCCCGATATGCCTATTGGGCAGATCGCGGTTGACTCCATATTCACTCCCATACGCAAGGTGAATTTCCGCGTGGAAAACACCCGTGTTGGTCAGATAACCGATTATGATAAGCTGACGCTTGAAATCTGGACGGATGAAACCATTCGTCCGGACGAGGCGGTAAGCTTAGCGGCCAAGATTTTGACCGAGCATCTGTATCTGTTCATCAATTTGACCGAACATGTTCAGGGCGTAGAAATAATGGTTGAAAAGGAAGAGGACAAGAAGGAAAAGATCCTTGAAATGACGATAGAGGAGCTTGACCTGTCCGTGCGTTCCTACAACTGCCTCAAGCGCGCAGGCATCAACACTGTTGAAGAGCTTGTTCAGCGCAACGAGGAAGAAATGATGAAGGTTCGTAACCTTGGCCGTAAGTCGCTTGAGGAAGTCCAGCAGAAACTGGTTGGACTGGGCCTCTCGCTCCGTCACAACGAAGACTAAACCCTTAAACGAACATTATCAGGAGGAACTAATATGCCAAACCGTAAACTGGGTAAGGCGAGCGACCAGCGCGACGCGATGCTTCGCAACCTGACCACCGCGCTCCTGTGGAACGGTAAGATCGTCACCACCGAAGCCCGCGCGAAGGAGATCCGCCCCATAGCTGAGAAGCTGATAACCCTTGCCGTAAGCGAATACAAGAACACCGTTACCGTAGAGAAGGAAACCCGCAACGAGAAGCAGCAGATAGTCAAGGTTGAAAAGACCAACGACATGCCTTCCAAGCTCCATGCCCGCAGGCAGATGATGGCTTATCTGTACAACACTCCCCTGCCCAAGAAGGACAAGGAGAGTAAGAGCGAGTATGCCGAGCGCGCCAAGCAGACTCCCAACCCCGTGGTTGAGAAGCTGTTCCGCGAAATCGCGCCCAAGTACGATGGACGCAAGGGCGGCTACACCCGCATCTACAAGCTGGGACCCCGTCGCGGCGACGCTACCGAGATGGCAGTTATCGAGCTTGTTTGATAAAGTAAGCTGACAAACAAAAATTATCGGGCCGTTTACACAGCGGCCCGATTTTTTGATATAATAGCAGTAATATTTAACACGCATTGGAGAGATTATGTTTTTTGCAATACTTGCTATCGTTTTGACCGTGCTTTTCATGTGCATACCCGTTGCGGCGCTGGTGGTGGTGCACCGTTCAAGCGTTAAACTGATGAAGCCGCTTGGCGCGGGCATAACGGCCATACTTGCATCGTACGTAATAAGCGCGGTGGTGCTGCTGCCTTATGAGGACAGCGGGATAGCCTTTTTGCAGACGGGCTGGGCAGCCGCGATACGCTGGATACTGCTTGGCGCGGTGGAAGCGATGGCGCTGTATGCTATATATAAGGCGGTTTACAGGGGCGAGATAAGCCTTATGGAAGCGGTATGCGTAAGCGTGGGCATGTGTATACCCATGCTGTACAGCCGCGCGCTGAGCGTTGTTATGACGCACATACAGCTTGCGCAGCAGGGCGTATCCGCTGCGGACGGATGGCAGTTTTTCTATCTTACGCTGCCGTCCGTAATAATGGTATTCTTCCAGCCGGTGATGGCCATATTTATGGCGATAACCATGCGGCGCGGCAAATGGTACATAGGCGCGGCGGCATACGCCGTGATGAGCGCACTGTGCTATAACATGAACGAAATCTGCACCGTGCTCGGCGCGGGCGGATGGCTGAAGATAGTTATATGGATAATTCTGCTTGCGGCGGCGCTTATGCAGGTATATTACATAAAGCAGCACTATAAAGAATTGCCGCAGCCCGCGGCGAAGGCCAACGGGGCGCATACGCGGCTGAAGGACGATAAATATGCCTGGCCGGACGATTCCGCGTTCTTTGACGGGGAAAAGCCGAAGCAGATACATAACGGCGGCAAAAAGAAGAAATGACCGATATGCAATGGGGAGGATCAGCGCCTCCCCATCATATTGCCCAAAAGCTGGGCAAGCATAAGCGGATTCATGCCGCCGCCGGATTGGCCAAGCGGGGAGCCGCCTTTGCCCATGCCGCCAAGGCTGCTCAAGAGCTGCATAAGCTGCATGGTATCGCCCATGCCGCCCAGGTTGGGCATGGCCTGAGGGCCTTGTGCGGGGCGCTGGGGCGGGGCGTATTGCGGGGGAGCATACTGCGGCGGCGGCGGGGTATATTGCCGCTGCGGCAGGGGAATATCCAGCATTTTTGCTATGTGCTCGCGCTCCCCGGGGGCAAGGAAAGGCTCCATTGCGCCAAGATATTCGGCCGCGCGGTCGCGCCCCTGCTCATTGCGTATGCGGGAAGCCATGGTATACGCGGGGGAATACTGCGCCCCCTGCTGCCGGTCCCGCTGCGGCTGCGGAATGGTATTGTTCAGCGTGCGCTGCATAATATGCCCCCCTTAAAGATACATCTATTCCAATGTATGCAAAAGGGCGGAATTTTGAACCAAGCCGAACCATTGAGGGCATTGCATCATATAAATAGGCTGAAGGGAGATGATGCAATGAAAAGGGACCTGAGAGGATACGGACGGGGAGAGCAGCGGCCAAACTACGAAAGCATGGCGCAGAACGCCATGAATTCAGCCGATCCCGAGCAGCTGAAAAGCATGGAGGACGCGATGAACTACTATGGCGGCAAAAGCGAAGGCGAGCTGATGGAGGAACTGATGCGCGGCAAAAGCAGCGGCATGATAGACGAAGCGAAGCTGAACGACGTTGCGGCGCGCATAGCGCCGCAGCTTTCGCGGCTGAGCGCGGTCATGGAAAGGCTGAGGCAATAAAAAACGCCCTGCTGCGCGGATGAACGCGGGCAGGGCAGCTTAATATGGACAATATTCGGGACTATATATCCTTAGCGCAGCAGTAGAAGTCCGCATCGTATATATTCGCCCGGCCGCAGAGCCGGTAGCCGATGCGCTCATATATACTGAACGCGGTGGGATTATCCGTGGCGACCAGCAGCCAAAGCGCATCCGCGCCGCGGCGCTTGGCCTCCGCTTCGGCATGGTGCATCATATATTCGCCTATGCCGCGGCAGCGATAGTTCACATCAACGCACAGGCGGCAAAGCATGCACGGGCGCTTGCTGTCCGGCCAGTTTGCGCCGGGCACGCCGAGCACGTCCTCAAATTCTTCGGGGGCGGTGGTGGCGACGATTATCGAAACGAGTTTATTATCGATGAAATAGCCGAAAAGCTCACCAGCGGCGGCGTCCTGCTCAAATATATCCAATGTTGGGTAATCTTCGTCCCAATGGCTGAAGGTGGGCTTTATGCTGTCCGCAAGGGCGTTGGCAAGGGGCGCTTCTTCGCGCGAAAGGGCGCGGAACACGCCCGCATCAAGTTCATAGGACAATGGGTATCACCTCTGTTTACAAAAAATCCACACTATAAATTCGCCATAGGCGCGGCTTTTCCTGCATGGCGCGTTGTGGCGGGGCGGGTATTGTGCTATACTTTATGGCATGGAAAAGAAATGGCAGCTTTGGGCGGGCATAGCATCGGCCGCGCTCGTATCGATAATATTCATATGGCGAAGCCTTACGCGGAACGCTTCCGTGTTGGGGCTTATTGCGGGCGGAATAATGGCGGCGCTGTTTGCGGCGCTTATGGTTGCGCTGTGCGCGCGGCCCTTTGCGGCGCTGAAGGGCGGCTATTTAAGCCCGGATGAACTACTTGGGGCAAGGAGCCTGAGGCGCAGCAGAAGGCACCCGTGGGGCGAAATAATTCTGTTTGTGCTGATGACGCGTATTGCGGCGCTGCTGATAGGATATCTGCTTTACCGCTACGGCAGGGCATATCCCGGCGGAATGTGGAACACGCTTGCAAGCGTATGGGAGCACAGCGATTCGCCAAGCTATCTTGGCATAGCGGAGCGGTGGTATGTTACGGAAGGCGACCCGCGGTTCCATATTGTGTTCTTCCCGTTTTACCCGTGCGCTATATGGCTGTTTAACCTTATATTCAACAATTCGCTGATATCGGCAATGGTTGTATCGGCTGCGGCGTCGGCAGTAGGGGCCGTATTCGTATATGAAGCGGCGGCGCTGGACGTGGAGCGTGACGCGGCGCTGAGGGCCGTAAAATACATGCTTGTATTTCCGGCGGCGTTTTTCCTTACCGCGCCCATGAGTGAGGCGCTGTTCATAATGCTAAGCGCGGCGGCAATATACTTCACGCGGAAGAAGCAATACCTTTGGGCGTGCGTATTCGGCGCGCTTTCGGGCTTCACGCGCTCGGTAGGCGGGCTGATAATTGTATTTATTGCCTGGGAAATAGCGGAGGATTTCATAACGGCGTATCGAATGGGCACGATAAAGGAAGAAAGGCGTGCGCTTATACTAAACGCGCTGTGCCTGATGATAGTTCCGCTGGGGCTGATAGGCTATCTTTACATCAATTATGCCGTGACTGGGAACGCGCTCACATTCATGAAGTATCAAAAGGAACATTGGTCGCAGGGCTTCGGGCTGTTCTTTGAAACGGCGGCAACGCAGGCGGATGCGGCGGCGCGCGCGGCGCAGCGCGGGAACATGGGCGAACTGTGGGGACTTTGGATACCCAACCTTACGGCGAGCATTGCGGCGCTTATAATGATGCTGACCGGTGCAAAGAAGCTAAGACCGGCATACACGGCGTATTTCCTTGCGTATTTCGCTGTGGCATGCGGGGCAACGTGGCTTTTGAGTTCCCCGCGCTACCTTACGGCGTGCATACCGCTGATGCTTGCGGCGGCGAACGCAAGCGGCGAACGGCGCACGGACATTGCAATGACGGCTGCATGCATAGCGATGCAGGCGGCGTATCTTTACATGTATGTGAACGGGTATTACGTTTATTGATAAAAAGCGACTCATTTCCACTTGAAATCCGCGCAAAATAGTTGTACTATAAAAAAGGCGCACATCGGAAGCAGGCTCAGCCCGCTTCCTTTTATTGTTTAATAGAGAGCTTTTCAGGAGGAAATGATGAGGCAGGGATTTGACAACGCGAAGTACCTTTCTATGCAGTCGGAGCATATATTGAGCAGGATAGATCAGTTTGGCGGCAAGCTGTATTTGGAATTCGGCGGCAAGCTGTTTGACGATTATCATGCATCGCGCGTGCTGCCGGGCTTTGAGCCGGACAGCAAGGTGCGTATGCTTATGCAGCTGAAGGACAAGGCGGAGATTGTTATCGCCATAAATGCATCGGACATAGAAAAGAACAAGGTTCGCGGGGATCTCGGCATAACATATGATTTGGATGTGTTAAGGCTTATCGACGCATTCCGCGCGATAGGGCTTTATGTTGGCAGCGTGGTGCTCACGCAGTACCGCGGGCAGAGCGTTGCCGATGCGTTCCGGCAGCGGCTTGAAGGGCTGGGCATCCGCGTATACAGGCATTATCCGATAGAGGGCTACCCGAGCAACGTGGAGCTGATAGTGAGCCCCGAAGGCTACGGCAAGGACGAATACATAGAAACCAGCAGGCCGCTGATAGTTGTTACCGCGCCGGGACCGGGCAGCGGAAAGATGGCAACCTGTCTTTCCCAGCTGTATCACGAATACTAGCTAGTAGAGAGGAATCAGCGCAGGCTATGCCAAGTTCGAGACTTTCCCGATCTGGAATATCCCGCTGAAGCACCCGGTAAACATTGCGTATGAGGCGGCGACGGCTGACCTTAACGACGTGAACATGATAGACCCGTTCCACCTGGAAGCTTACGGCGAAACGGCCGTGAATTACAACAGGGACGTTGAAATATTCCCCGTGCTTGCGGCGATATTTAAGCAGATATACGGCGAATGCCCCTATAAATCCCCAACCGATATGGGCGTGAACATGGCGGGCTGCTGCATAATAGACGACGAAGCCTGCCGCGAAGCATCAAATCAGGAGATAATACGCCGCTATTATGCCGAAATGTGCCAGCACAGGCAGGGCATGCGGGACGAGAGCACGGTGCAGAAGCTGCGCCTGCTTATGAACCAGGCGGGGCTGACGGAGGCGGACAGGCCGGTTATAGCCAAGTGCCTTGAAAAGGCAGAGGCCACGGGCCAGCCCGCGGCGGCATTGCAGCTGCCGGACGGGCGGATAATAACGGGCAAAACTTCCAATTTGCTGGGGGCGAGCGCGGCGCTGCTGCTGAACGCGCTGAAGGCGCTTGGCGGCATAAAGGACGACATGCACCTTATTTCCCCGATTATAATTGGGCCTATACAGGACCTGAAAATAAAGCACCTTGGCAATCACAACCCGCGCCTGCATACGGACGAGATACTTATTGCCCTTTCCATATGCGCGGCAACAAACCCCACGGCGGATCTTGCCATGCGGCAGCTGAGCAAGCTGAGGGGATGCGAAGCGCATTCCTCGGTTATACTTTCCGGCGTGGACGTGGCGACATTCAGGAAACTTGGCGTTAATCTGACCTGCGAACCGCGGTACCAGACCAAGAAGCTTTTCCATAAATAATATATAATTTTCTATTTAACAATGTTGCCACCATTTTGGGCTGAGTTTATGGTATGCTATAAGCAAAGGTTGGTGAATGAGATACGGACATGAATGTGCTGTTTTTTCTGAGGCCAAAGGTTAGCACGGCCTATATCTATTATGACAACACCCTGAGGCAGGGGCTTGAGAAGCTGAGACACTACGGCTATACCGCCATACCCGTTATAGACAGGGACGGCAAATACAGGGGAACCGTTACCGAGGGCGACTTTTTATGGAAGCTGACAGACGAATCCGCATGGGATAACCACGCGCAGGAGCGGCTGTATGTTAAGGACATACTTAAGGCGGACCGCAACAGGGCCGTTAACGTGAACGCATCGCTTGAGGATCTTTTCCTGATGGCGCAGAACCAGAACTTTGTACCCGTGACGGACGATTTAGGCTCTTTCATAGGCATTGTTACCAGGCGCGATATACTGCAATATTACTATAAGCTTACCCATCCCGAAATCGCGCAGAAGCAGGAAAATGCCGCGGCGGCAAACGCGAAGGGCGCATATTCCGCCCGCCGAGCGAGGCATACAGCCTTATAGTACAATCCACCATAGGGTGCAGCCACAACCGCTGTGCTTTTTGCACAATGTATAAGGAAAAGCAATTCCGCATAAGAAGCACGGAGGACGTTATAGCGAACCTTGAGCGCGCGCGCGGATTTGCAAGCAGCATAAAGCGAATATTTTTTGCCGACGGCGATGCGTTCATACGCAAAAGCGAGGAGCAGCTAAAGATAAGCGCGGCGGTGAAGCGCATATTCCCCGAATGCGAAAGGGTGAGCATGTATGCTTCACCAAAAAGCGTGCTTATAAAGACGGATGACGAGCTGAAGGCGCTGCATGACGCGGGCACGGAGCTATTATACATGGGCCTTGAATCGGGCGACGAGAATGTGCTTAGGCGAATAGACAAGGGCGCAACGGCGGAGGAAATAATACTTGCCGGTCAGCGGGCCAAGCAGGCGGGATTTGCTGTTTCGCTGACGGCGATACTGGGCCTTGCGGGGGACGAAGGCTCCGCCGCACACGCGAAGGCCACGGCAGAGGCCGTAAGCCGCATGAAGCCGGACTATTTTGGCTTGCTCTCGCTTATGCTTGAGCCGGGCTGCCAAATGTATGAAGAATACAGGGCGGGCAGGCTGAAGCCCGTAGGGCCCGCGGTGGCGCTTGAAGAATGCAGAATAATGCTTGAAAACATGGACAGCGAGGGCACGGTGTTCCGCGCGAACCATGCATCCAACTATATAAACCTTAAAGGAACGCTTAACGCGGACACGCCGCGCATGCTGAGGGAGATAGACCGTGCGCTGAGCGGCCGCGCGCCGATAAAGGACGAAGCGTGGAGAAGATTATAAAACTATGCAACATAGGGGCGGCTTTTGCCGCCCTTGTGTGCGTATTTTGGCACAAGTTTGGGGATGCACCGTAAAGAAAGCGTTAAGATGACGCGCTAAGCCGTAAAGAGAGCATTTATTATGGCCTAAGTGGACAATATGCGGCATTGCAATAAAATGAAAATCGTTGTACATTTATAATACGAGAAAGTTGTCATGGTAAAGGGGATACACATGAGCTCGTCCGCGAAGAAGAAAAACGCAAGGTTAACATGGCGCGACGTTGGAATAACAATAGGCACGCTGGCGGCGACAACGCTTGTGTGCTACGCGCTGCGGCCGTTTGCGGGGGAAGAAAAGTTCGAAGCGATATTGTTCGTTGTGGCGGTGCTTATAATTTCCCGCTTTACGAGCGGATATATATGCGGCGTGGCGGCAAGCATACTGGGTGTGCTGATAGTGAACTGCATTTTTACATATCCGTATTACCAGCTTAACTTTACATTGACGGGATACCCGATAGCGATACTTAGCATGCTGTCGGCGGCCATGATAACGGGCACGCTGACCACAAGAATAAAAGAACAGGAACAATTAAAGATAGAAGCCGAAAGGGAGCGGACGCGAAGCAATCTGCTGCGCGCAGTTTCACACGATCTGAGAACCCCGCTGACAGCCATAAGCGGCGCGTGCAGCGTGCTGAAGGAAGGCGGAGATACGCTGAGCGAGCAGGAAAAGAACAAGCTGCTTAACCAAATAGAGGAAGACTCGCAATGGCTGATAAGATTGGTTGAAAACCTGCTTATAGTTACGCGGATAGACGCGCCGGACGGCGGGGCGAACATAGCAAAAGAAAGCGAAGTTGTTGAAGAGGTTGCGGCATCTGCGCTAACGCAGTTCAGAAAGCATTTCCCAAACGTGAAGGTGGAAACACATATGCCGGATGAGCTGCTGCTGGTTCCCATGGACGGGATGCTTATAAGGCAGGTAATTATGAACCTGTTTGAAAACGCGGCGATACACGCCGACGGCATGACGAAGATAACGCTAGACATATCACGCGAGGGCGAAAACGCCGTTTTCCGCGTGATGGACGATGGGCGGGGAATAGACCCGAACCTGCTGCCGCACATATTGGAGGGGGACTTTAAACGCAGCGTTGGCAGCAGCGAGGATAAAAAGCGAAACATGGGCATAGGCCTTAGCGTATGCAGCACCATAATAAGCGCGCATGAAGGAAAAATGCGGGCCTATAATGGGCAGAACGGCGGGGCTGTATTTGAATTCACGCTTCCGCTGGACATGGCGGAAATGGAACTGTATGACTATGACGAGCAACAGGAGGACGAATGAGCAATAAATACCTAATAGTTATAGTAGAGGATGAATATAATATCTCAAGCTTTGTGAGCGCGGTGCTTCAGGCCAACGGGTTCGATACGATGGTTGCGCGCAACGGGGCGGAGGCGATAATACTTATAACGTCGCATTGTCCGGATTTGGTGTTGCTTGACCTTGGGCTGCCGGACATGGACGGACAGGGCATAATAGAAAACGTGCGCGGCTGGTCGAATGTGCCCATAATAGTGGTTTCCGCACGCACAAGGGAGCGGGACAAGGTTATGGCGCTGGAATCGGGCGCGGATGATTACATTACAAAGCCGTTCGGCACGAGCGAACTGCTTGCCCGCATACGTACGGCGCTCAGGCACGTTCAGCTTAGAGAAGGCGAGCAGGCGCAGCGGCAGACAGGCGTTTTTCATACGGGCGACCTTGAAGTGGACTACGATAAGCGGCGCGTATATGTGAACGGGGAAGACGCGCATCTGACCCAAAATGAGTATAAAATAGTGGCGCTGCTGAGCAAATACTCGGGCCGCGTGCTTACATATGATTCCATAATAAAGCACATTTGGGGCCCGAATGCCAAGCAGGGCAACCAGATACTGCGCGTTAACATGGCGAATATTCGCCGCAAAATAGAACCTTCCACTGCGGAGCCGCGCTACATTATGACAGAGATGGGCGTGGGCTACCGCATGGCGGAAGGCGAGGATTAAAAAGAAAATAACAGGGAGCAGCTGAGTTGAGGCTGCTCCCTTGTTTTTTATATTGCACTGCGGTTTATGGGCATGCTCATGCACCGGGGGCCGCCGCGCCCGCGCACAAGCTCGCCCGCGGGGACGAGATTCAGCTTTATGCCGGCCTTAATGAGAAGCTCGTTAGTAACCTCGTTGCGGTCATATACGGCAATGTTGCCCGGGGACAGCGTGAGCGAATTCGAGCCCATGTTCCAATGCTCCCGCGCGGCAATTATTGGATCGCCCCCGCCCATTTCAATGAACTTTACCGCGGGCAGGCCAAGGCAGCGGGCAAATATTTTATTCACCGGATCGGTAGTGCAGGAAATGGAAAGCTTCCCGGGCTTGCCGGTAAGCTCGTATACGTCAAACTGCTTTTCATATATGCAGGGGTGGGTTATGAACTTATCGTAATCCACCATTGTGCACAGCACGTCAAGGTGCATAAACTTGCGCGAGCGGGGATTGTTGAAAACCAATATGCGCTCAAACCCTTCCGCAAAAACGCGGTTGGCAAGCATTTCCACCGCGGCAATGTTCGTGCGCTCTCCACAGCCGATTGCAAGCAGCTTATCGGAAAGAATAAGCACGTCCCCGCCTTCCATATTATACCGCTGCTCATTATCATACCACAGCGGCACGGGAGAAGCGGTGAACAGGGGATGATAGTCGTGTATATAGCGGGTAAACAGCGTTTCACGGCTGCGGGAGGGCATGCTCATGCTGCTTATTACCATGCCGCCGCCAATGCACATGGACGTATCCCGCGTGAAGTAAATATTCGGCATTGGGTCGAGTATAAACGGATAAACATTGGTAACGTCAAGCGCTATGCGGTTGCCTGGAATGGCAGCAAGGTCGCGCGGGCATATGCCGCGGGCCACGGCATCGAACAAGTCGCTTGGAGATTTGGGCAAAAGATAGGCGCGTATGGCATCGCGCACGGCGTCTCCGGGGATGGGGCTTTGGGTTAAGAAATCCTCTATATATTGAAGCCTTAATTTATCGTTCGCAATAACTTCGCAGAAAAGGTCTTTAAGATAATATACGGCTGCGCCGTTTTCGCGTAAGATTTCGGCAAAGCGGTCGTGATCCCGCTGCGCCGCAGGAAGATAGAGCGTATCGTCTATCAGCATATCGTCAAAAAAATCCGGCGTGACTTGGTTCAATTCATCGCCCGGACGGTGCAGCATAACGGCGTTAAGCTTGCCTATTTCGGAAAATTGGTTTACAAATCTGTCCATGCGCCACCTCTAAAAATGCATAAAGTGTTTGTATATACATAATGTATATGCAATGCTATTATACAACATGAGCGGAGTATTGTCCATAGCGCAAAGGGGTGCAAATGAGTAAAAAGCGGCTGTTTTTGCCCTAAAACGGCATTGGATATAATATATTTGTCAAAGAAATGGCGAAATGCTTCCGCGGCCTTGTTTTGCGCACAAAATAAGAGTATAATTACCAATATAAGTCGGGGTTAGCCCGGCATAAGGAATATAACTATGTGTTAAGGAGAAAAGATATGGTTTACGACAGGATCTATAACTTCTCTGCCGGCCCCTCTATGCTTCCGGTAGAGGTGCTTGAAAGCGCAAGGGACAACATGCTCAACTACGAAGGCAGCGGCATGAGCGTAATGGAAATGAGTCACCGCTCCAAGGCTTACGACGACATAATCGTTAAGGCCGAATCCCAGATGCGCAAGGTAATGAACATCCCCGATAACTACAAGGTAATATTCATGCAGGGCGGCGCGACGCTTCAGTTTGCAATGGTTCCGCTCAACCTGATGAACAAAAACCACAAGGCCGACTATATTGTTACCGGCAATTTCTCCGGCAAGGCCGCCAAGGAAGCCGAAAAATACGGCAAGGTAAACATCGCATGGACCGGTAAGGACATTGGCTTCTCCCGCATTCCCCGCCAGGAAGAGCTGAAGCTCGATCCCGAGGCGGACTATGTGCATATCTGCTTCAACAACACCATATACGGCTCCTGCTGGGATTATATTCCCGATACCGGAAACGTGCCCCTGGTCGCCGATATGTCCAGCTGCATAATGAGCGAACCCATAGACGTATCCAAGTTCGCCCTTATATATGCCGGCGCGCAGAAGAACGTTGCCCCCGCGGGCCTGACCATAGTTATAGTGCGCGAGGACATGCTGGGCAACGTGAACCCCATCACCCCCACCATGTGCGACTATACCATAAATGCAGAGGCCAAGAGTATGCACAACACCCCGCCCTGCTGGTGCATTTACATATGCAAGCTGGTAATGGATTGGCTGCTTGAAAACGGCGGGCAAGGCCATAAACGAAAAGAAGGCCGCGCTGCTTTACGATTGCCTTGACCATTCCGATTTCTATACCACCACGATAGAGCCGGGCAGCCGTTCCAAGATGAACGTCCGCTTCAATACGCCCAATGCGGATCTTGACGCGAAGTTCGTTAAGGAAAGCGTTGCGGCCGGTATGTCCAACCTTAAGGCGCACCGCTCCACCGGCGGCCTGAGGGCGAGCATATATAACTGCATGCCCATGGAAGGCGTTGAATACCTTGTGGAATTCATGAAGAAGTTTGAAGCCGAGAACAAGTAATAAGGAGAAACGAAAATGAGGATACTTGCATCCGACGGAATGGATAAGAGCGCGATAGCGGCGCTGAAGGAAATGGGCCACGAGGTAGTGGAGCA